>ENA-OQAN01000866-OQAN01000866.1-human-gut-metagenome-genome-assembly--contig:-NODE-866-length-14532-cov-3.259077_pt1 | contig 14532 bp, 17 predicted proteins | sample MGYA00242735_ERZ504527 | MGnify/ENA primary metagenome ERZ504527 (study PRJEB26092, sample SAMD00036230) | human gut metagenome | host: Homo sapiens | study: EMG produced TPA metagenomics assembly of...
GCTTTTTTGTATCTTTAGATATTCCCCCGAAAATAAGGTTTGGCAGCCAAAACGGGGGAAATACCCCAAAAAAGATATGGCTAAGATACAAAATATTTCGGAAATACAGCCCACTTTGGGCTTTACAGAATTTGATGTTCTGGAAAAATATCGCAAGAGTTTTTATGAGAGTGAACTGGGCAGGCTTCACTCAGTTTTCCCGTTTGACCGTATGGCAAAAGCCATAGGCTTGTCGGAACAGCGTCTTGGACGCAGGAACATTTTTAGCCCTCTGGCAAAGATTGCCCTTATGGTCCTGAAAGCCTACACCGGATTCTCCGACAGACATCTGGTGGAACATCTCAACGGCAACCTCCACTACCAGATATTCTGCGGAATCATGATAGATCCGGCCTTTCCCATAACCAACTACAAGATAGTCAGTGCCATCCGCAATGAGATAGCATCCCGTCTTGATATTGACTCCCTTCAGGAGATACTGGCCTCCCACTGGAAACCATATCTTGAGAACCTTCACGTGTGCATGACTGATGCCACGTGTTATGAAAGTCACATGCGTTTTCCTACAGACATGAAACTGCTTTGGGAAAGTATTGAATGGCTTTACAGGCATATCTGCCGGCATTGTATGGATCTTGGGATAAGGCGTCCCCGTAACAAATATGCGGATGTGTCAGAGTCCTATCTTTCATACTGCAAGAAAAGAAAGAGGAAGGCCTCAAGAACACGCATGCTCAAGCGCCGTATGATCAGACTCCTTGAAAAGCTCATCGTACAGAGGGATGAGATTCATAAGGAATACGGGAGATCACTCAGATATACACAGGATTATCAGAAACGCCTTTCCATAATCAGAAAGGTTCTTGTACAGGAGAAGGAACTGTTTGAAGGCAGGAAGGTCAATGACCGCATCGTCAGCATCGACCGTCATTACGTACGTCCTATCGTAAGAGGCAAGGAAACAAAGTCTGTTGAATTCGGTGCAAAGGTTAACAACATACAGATAGACGGTATATCGTTTATCGAACACCTCTCGTTCAAGTCATTCAATGAGGGAATACGACTGAAGGACTGTATCCGTATGCAACAGAAACTCATGAATGTCAGGGTTAGATGTGCGGCTGGAGATTCCATATATGCCAATAATGCAAATAGAAGGTTCTGTACAAAATATGGTATATCCACTTCCTTTGTACGCAAGGGAAGGGCGGCAAAGGATGAACCCTTGAGAAAGGTTCTCAGAAGTGAACTTTCAAAGCAGAGAGCTACCAGGCTTGAAGGAAGCTTCGGTACTCAAAAGCAACACTACTCACTCGCAAGAATAAAGGCCAGGAACAGGAAGACTGAAATCCTTTGGATTTTCTTCGGAATACATACGGCAAATGCCGTACTGATGATAGACAAGGTCACCAGCAGAACAGCTAAAGCGGCATGAGATGAATTTACAGACAGGAGCAGAAGAGGGCATCAGACTTCTTCCGGAACATCATGTCCAACAGATAGGATTATATGAAAAAACACAGAAAAAGGGCAATAATAATGGCATATAAAGTGATTATACTCTATCGACTTTATATGCCATCTTACTTTTTAGGGACATTTACTGAATATCCCAAAATATGCTGAAGTTTTTGATATGATATGCTGATAAGTTGTGTGACGGTAAAAATAAAATCGGGCGTTCCTCACGTGAAAGAAACGCCCGATTTTATATTTCTGCAAGTAATGATTACTTCTTGATGCGGTTGTAGCGGCTCATGAACTTATCAACACGTCCTGCAGTGTCTACCAATTTAGACTTACCTGTGTAGAACGGGTGAGAGCTGCTAGAGATTTCCAACTTAACACAAGGATAAGTTTCGCCTTCGAATTCTACTGTGTCTTTTGTTGCACAAGTTGAACGTGACAAGAACATGTCACCGTTTGACATGTCTTTAAATACTACCGGACGGTAGTTTTCAGGATGAATGCCTTTTTTCATTTCAGTATATACTTTTATTGTTATTATTTGCTATATGTGGTAACACTGCAAAATATATAGTGTGTAATGGTCTGTTTCGGGTTGCAAAGATACTGCTTTTCTTTGAAATAGAAAATGATTTGCATAATTTTTTATTTAACTTGCTGTAGTTTTGAAAGATGACCACTGGCTGCATTGTACTGTTATTATATAATATAAGGTGTAAGAAGCTGGCGGATGGCCGAAAAAATGGATGTTGATTTTCCGGAAGAGAAAGCAGAATGAGTCTGTAAAATTTGTAATATACACTTTACATCCAATGCTTTTTGAGTGAAATGGCCGATGATTTAGGTCAAAATGTTCATGAGTGGAGCACTTTTTTCATGCAATGAAAGGAAGATTTGTTACAATTCTTTGTAACTTTGCCTATGGAATTTAATCACTAACAATTATAAAATTTACAACAATGGTTAATTACAAAGAATTAGGCTTGGTAAACACTAGAGATATGTTTGCCAGAGCAATCAAAGGTGGATACGCTATCCCTGCATTCAACTTCAATAATATGGAACAGTTGCAGGCTATCATCAAAGCAGCTGTTGAAACAAAATCTCCGGTTATTCTTCAGGTATCTAAAGGTGCTCGTAACTATGCAAACCAGACTTTGTTGCGTTACATGGCAGAAGGTGCTGTAGCTTACGCTAAAGAATTAGGTTGCGAACATCCTGAAATCGTTCTTCACCTTGACCACGGAGATTCATTCGAATTGTGCAAATCTTGCATTGACTTAGGTTTCTCTTCAGTTATGATCGACGGTTCTCACTTGCCATACGAAGAAAACGTAGCTTTGACTAAGAAAGTTGTTGAATACGCTCATCAGTTCGATGTAACAGTAGAAGGCGAACTTGGTGTATTGGCTGGTGTAGAAGATGAAGTTTGCGCTGAACACCACACTTATACTAACCCTGAAGAAGTTATCGACTTCGCTACTCGTACAGGTTGCGATTCTTTGGCTATCTCAATCGGTACTTCTCACGGTGCTTACAAGTTCAAACCCGAACAGTGCCACGTTGATCCAGCTACAGGTCGTTTGGTTCCTCCTCCTTTGGCATTCGAAGTATTGGATGCAGTTATGGAAAAACTTCCTGGATTCCCTATCGTTCTTCACGGATCTTCTTCAGTTCCTCAGGAAGAAGTTGATACTATCAACAAGTTCGGTGGTAAATTGGATGCTGCAATCGGTATTCCTGAAGAAGAATTGCGTAAAGCTGCTAAATCAGCTGTTTGCAAGATCAACATCGACTCTGACTCTCGTTTGGCAATGACTGCTGCTATCCGTCAGGTATTTGCTGAAAAACCAGCAGAATTCGACCCACGTAAATATCTTGGTCCTGCTCGTGATAACATGGAAAAGATGTACAAGCATAAAATCTTGAACGTATTGGGTTCAGACGGTAAATTGGCTCAGTGCTAATGACAAGCAGATAATAAAGACTTTATACACCTAAATTATAATAACGAAGCAGCTTCTCCGTGGTGGAGAGGCTGCTTTTATTTTTTTGTATGAGATATTGATAGGGCTGGACAGGGTATGTTTTGGCTGGTTGGCTTCATGTCTGTAACCTGAAGTCTGTTGGGTATAAAAAGGGACATTCAGTAAATATTATAAAATTAGCCAACTAATTCATACACAAAGCATTGCGAATTAGTTGGCTTTTTGTATCTTTAGGTATTCCCCCGAAAATAAGGTTTGGCAGCCAAAACGGGGGAAATACTCCGACTAAGATATGGCTAAGATACAAAATATTTCAGAAATTCACCCTACTTTGGGTTTTACAGAATTTGATGTTCTGGAAAAATACCGTAAGAGTTTTAATGAGAGTGAGCTTGGCAGGCTTCACTCGGTGTTTCCGTTTGATCGTATGGCAAAAGCCGCAGGCCTGTCGGAACAGCGTCTGGGACGCAGGAATATCTTCAGCTTCGGCTAAGATTGCCCTCATGGTCCTGAAGGCGTATACCGGATTCTCCGACAGACAGCTGGTGGAACATCTGAACGGCAACATACACTATCAGATGTTCTGCGGAATCATGATAGACCCGTCCTTCCCCATAACCAACTACAAGATAGTCAGTGCTATCCGTAATGAGATGGCATCCCGTCTTGACATTGAATCCCTCCAGGAAGTGCTGGCCTCACACTGGAAACCTTATCTTGAGAACCTTCACGTGTGCATGACTGATGCCACGTGCTATGAAAGCCACATGCGTTTTCCGACAGATATGAAACTCCTCTGGGAAAGTCTCGAATGGCTCTACAGGCATATCTGCAAGCATTGCGGGGAACTTGGCATAAGGCGTCCGCGTAACAAATACAGGAATGTGGCGGAGTCCTATCTTTCCTATTGCAAGAAAAGAAAAAGGAAGGCTTCAAAAACACGGATGCTCAAGCGTCGTATGATCAGACTTCTTGAAAAACTCCTCATACAGAGGGATGAAATTCACCGGAAGTACGGAGCCTCACTCCGGTATACCCGGAATTACCGGAAACGTCTTTCTATCATCAGAAAGATTTTTGTACAGGAGAAGGAAATGTTTGAAGGACGGAAAGTCAGTGATCGCATCGTCAGCATTGACCGTCATTTATGTACGTCCAATAGTAAGAGGAAAGGAAACAAAGTCTGTTGAATTCGGTGCAAAGGTTAACAACATACAGATAGACGGTATATCGTTTATCGAACATCTCTCGTTCAAGGCTTTCAATGAGGGTATACGGCTTAAGGACTGTATCCGTATGCAGCAGAAGCTTATGAATGTAAGGGTAAGATGCGTGGCTGCCGATTCCATATACGCCAATAACGCCAACAGAAAATTCTGTACGAAATATGGAATATCCACATCTTTTGTGCGTAAGGGAAGGGCAGCCAAAGATGAATCCTTGAGAAAAATGCTCAGAAGTGAACTTTCAAAAGAAAGGGCCACCCGGCTTGAAGGAAGCTTCGGCACTCAAAAACAACATTACTCGCTCTCAAGGATAAAGGCACGGAACAGGAAAACGGAAATCCTGTGGATTTTTTTCGGAATACATACGGCAAATGCCATACTGATGATAGAAAAAATCAGGAACAAAACTGCTAAAGCAGCATGACATGGTTTTATTCACAGAATCAGAAGAGGTAAGTCATCACACTTCTTCCAGAGCGTTATGTCCTGTCAGATAAAATTATGTGAGAAAATACGAAAAAAATGCTAATAATAATGGCATATGAAGATAATAGGCCAGTATCACTTCATATGCCATCTTATTTTTAGAGACATTTACTGAATGCCCCTAAAAAATAACGCAGAACTTATCTTTATGACAGTTCTGCGTTTTTGTTATGATTTTGCTTCTTTTGGAAGTTATCTTGCTGCAAAGAATAATGAATTGTTTTGAGCTGCTCTCGCAACCGACATACCCATCATGTCAGGAGTAACGGTCATCGGAGTGCCGTCTTTCTGCTTAAATGTAATAGTGCCGTCTTCATTCATGGTTATCAGTTCGAATGTCTGTCCGTCGGCAACGGCGTTCCATGTACGTTTTTCTTTGTTGTAAACCAAATCTAAAGGTTTGTCTTCTTCACCTTTCTTGATGATGGTATAGCCATCGGCATTTGTACGTACCAGGTATTCTCCGTTTTCTCCTTGTACTGTCTTTTCAGTGCCTACCTGTGCTATAGGGTTAGAACCTGACCAGAATTCAATAGAGTTCAAAACCAGTACATCGGCAAAATAAGCAACTTCGTACACCGGAACGATGTGGAAAGCCAAAAATACGATTTCGTTTACAAATTTATTGCCAAGTCCTTGATTCCAATCTTTCAATTTGCTCCACAGTCCGAAAGAACCGATGCAGGAAGAAAATAATAGGCTTCCGCTCATTATGGCGCAGAGAACCGTAAGTTTTGTTTTTTTCATGGTTGATTTTATTAGTTGGTAAATTAAAATTGTAATGAACCTTGCACGCGTTTTACTTATATAATGTGTGTTACGTTCTGTTACAAAGTTAGAATATATTTTGAAAAATGAAATAGAAACGATGAAAAAAAACGTATCTTTGTCGCATTTTTAAGAAATATATAAAAAATAGATAAAAAATAGATGAAAGAACAGAATCTTAAAAAACTGAATGATTCCCGGGCTATTCGCTGGGGAGCGCTGGCAATTGTTGCCTTCACGATGATGGCGGCATATTATGTGAACGATGTGGTTGCACCGCTGAAGACGATGCTTGAAACCGATTTGAAGTGGGATAGTAGTGAGTTCGGACTTTTTACCGGAGCTTATAGCTTCCTGAATGTTTTCTTTTTGATGCTGATATGGGGTGGGCTGATTCTTGACCGTTTTGGTATTCGGTTTACCGGAAAGCTGGCTACTATTCTGATGGTATTGGGTACAGGACTGGAGTATTATGCTATGACGGGTATGGCAGATGCTACAGGCACAATTCTGGGATATAAAGTAAGTGTGTTTGTTGCATCGGCTGGTTATTCTGTCTTTGGTGTAGGAGCTGAAGTAGCAGGTATCACAGTTACGAAGATGATTGCCAAATGGTTCCGCGGAAAAGAAATGGCAACAGCCATGGGAGTACAGGTTGCGCTGGCACGTGTAGGTTCGCAGGCCGCTTTATGCAGTTGCTATTCCGATGGCACGTGCGTATGAGATTACAACTCCGGTGCTGGTGGGTCTGATCTGTCTGATAGGTGGATTGATAGCTTTCTTTGCTTTCTCTGTTCTTGATAAGAAACTGGATCGCCAGATTGAAGCTGAAGTTGATAATTCTCCGGAAGAAAAATTCTCATTCAAGGATGTTGCCAAGATTCTTTCTAATCCGGGATTCTGGTTGATAGCCTTGCTTTGCGTATTGTTTTACTCATGCGTATTCCCGTTCCAGAAATTTGCTTCCGAGCTGATGATCAGTAAATATGGTATTGATGAAAGTGTTGCCGGATTCTTTGCCGGACTTCCTGCTTTAGGAGCTTTGTTCCTTACTCCGGTGTTTGGTGGTATGGTAGATAAGCGAGGAAAAGCTGCTTCTATCATGATGCTTGGTGCAGCTATGCTGATTGCTGTACACTGTATATATGCGTTGCCTTTCATTACAAGCTCTTGGATTGCTATCGTATTGATGATTGTGCTGGGTATTGCCTTCTCGCTGGTACCTTCTGCTATGTGGCCTTCGGTTGCTAAAATATTCCCTGCTCACCAGTTGGTACTGCGTACGCGTTGATATTCTTTATTCAGAATATCGGATTGTGGGGAATACCGACATTGATTGGTATCGTATTGGATAAGTATTGTGTGGTAGGAAAGGCAAATGGAGCTAATCTGTACGACTATACATTACCGATGTGTATATTTACAGGTATTGCAGTATTGTCGCTGATTATTGCTTTCGCTTTGAAGGTAGCCGACAAGAAATTTGGATATAAGCTGGAAGAAGCTAATATCAAGTAACGATCAGGGCGGTTGAGTGACGAAATAAATAAAACCGGCAGGATTTCTGAATGAACAGAATCTGCGGTTTTATTTATTTCAGGATAACGACTGCTAGTTAGTCTTTATCTATTTTCAGAATTGCTCCGGTTTCGGGGTTAAACACTACTCGTGTGTTTATTTTCTTGTTGAAAAGCTCATTTACCAAAACCTCTGTAGAACCAAACTGAGTAATAGGAAGGTCTTTTTCGAAATATTTTTTTCCTTGGTAGCTTACAGAAACATTTCCTTTGCCCGGAATGTTATAGATAGCTCCCTCTGGTTTCTTTTTTCTTCTTGCTGTCATCGGTCTGAGCTGGTATAGGAGCTGTACTGTTCATGCTGATATATATAGGATCACCAGCCAGGTTGTCGGTAGACAAGGCTCCTAACAGGCGTGAGAAACGCAATACGATTTTATCTTTTGTATTGTCTTCCGGAGTAACAAGTACGGTAAATACCTTGTCTTCGCGATCGGTTGTTCCGGCGAACATTTGTGTAAGTGCCTTTTCCTGTTTGTCAAGATTGTCCATTATCAGCTTGAGTGAAGCTCCGTCTTTAGGCATGGTGTCAGCTTGTCCTCGCAAGATCAAATTCTTGCTTTCGCGGATATTGTAAACTTCCTTAGCTGTCAGTTCCGCCATTTTCGCTGTCGAACCTGCCATCAGGATCTCTTCTGTCATGTACTTGCGTGTACTTTCATGTGGAAGAGGTTTCTCCAGTTCGTATCCTTGCTGCTGTTCGTATTCTTTAGGAAAAGTGGTATTTATAGCCTTGGCTATCCCGCTTTCTGTCAGCTCAATATTTGATAAGGTACTTTTATCTTTCAGCTTGATGATATATGCTTGGTAGAATCGGGAACTCCGATAGAGCGAACGTCAATCTGTTTGATTTCCCAGTATGTTTCCGGTTGAGGATTTACATTGTTCATGCGCAGGTAACGATTGGCATACTGGCATAGCTCTCCCGGCTGATAGCTTATGCGTGTGGCTATAATATTTACTTCCAGAGCTGTTTTAGGCAGAAAGTATACGATGCCTTCGTCTGTGCCGGTGTGTATATATTTACATCCTGTGCTGCAATGTGTGTTGAGCATGCCAACAATCCCAATGCAATAATCGTTCTGTTCATAATGGTTTGTTATTTAGTTTCTGTAATGTTTTTCCATGCTTCGGGTAGGGCTTCAATGATATCGCCTGCTGTCAGGCTGATTTCTCCTACACGTTTGCGGGCAATATCACCTGCCAGACCATGTACGTATACGGCTATACGGCAAGCGTTTTCCTGTGAATATCCTTGCGACAGCAGGGCGAGGATGATACCGGTCAGTACGTCACCGCTTCCTCCTGTTGCCATGCCCGGATTACCTGTCTGATTGAAGTAGCAGTTGCCTTCGGGGGTAATAACTACAGTGTAAGCTCCTTTCAGTACAATGTAACATTGCAGATAGGCAGAAAGCTCTTTGGCTTTGGTCAGACGTTCGAAACTGTTGTTGCATCTTCCGATAATACGTTCCAGTTCTCCGATATGCGGTGTCAGGATTGTCCGTTTCGGAATCCGGTTCAGGTAATTACGGTGTGTACTGAATACGTTCAGTGCGTCAGCGTCGAGAACCAGAGGAATGAAACATTCTTTCAGCTGGTCGAATGTAGCGAGTGCGGTTTCTTCTTCCTGACCGATTCCCGGACCGATAGCCAGTGCCTGGAAGTTATCCAAGTCTACGGGCTCGGCAAAATAGAGTTCGTGTACATCGTTTTGTACCATTGCTTCGGGTACACTGGTCTGTACAATGTCATGGTTGCGGACAGGAGTATGAACTGTCAGTAAGCCTATACCCGAACGCAGGCATGCACGGGCAGCTAATATGGAAGCTCCTGCCATACCGTATGAGCCGGCAATCAGCAGGCCGTGTCCGAAATTGCCTTTATGTGCGAAACGGCTGCGAGGCTTGATCAGCTGGCGTATTTCATTTGCTTCAGTGATGAAGTACGGAGTAGAGGCTTCTTCTATGAAGTTTTTGCTGATGCCTATATCCAGTACTTTCCATTCGCCTACGATGTCTTCATTTTCGGCAAACAGGAAAGACAGTTTCGGCAACTGGATACTTAATGTCAGGTCAGCCCGTATGATGTTCTGGCGGATATTGTTTGAGTTGTCTTCTCCCATCAATCCGGAAGCAGGTCGATGGATACAACCGTAGCTTGTGAAGCATTGATGTATTTCACTACCGATGCGAATCCACCACTTAACGGTTTGTTCAGTCCTGAACCGAAAAGTCCGTCTATCACGATGTCATCTTTTGTCAGCTGAGGTGGGTCGAAGCTGTTTACTGATTTCGTGATAGTTAGGGAATCCGCATTCTTGCAGGCGCTGTACATTCTTCATGCAATCGTCCGACAAGACTCCGGTGATATTGAACAGATATACTTCTACTGTATAATTTTTCAGGAACAGCATGCGTGCTACGGCAACGGCATCTCCTCCGTTGTTTCCAGAGCCTGCAAATATGATTATTCGGTGAGATTTATCCCAACGACGGCAAATTTCATCAGTTAGCAGCGAGGCTGCTTTTTCCATCAGATTGATGGAAAGTATGTTTTCTTGGGTGATTGTATATGCGTCCGCCTGTTTTTGCTGAGTGCAACTAAGTATTTTCATCTTTTTTCTAAATAGCTATTTGTCGGTAAAAGTACGAAAAAAGTATAGAAGTTTGAGGGATAATTCGTATTTTTGTCCCAATTTTATAAACTTATATATTATGAGTGTAATTCAGATCAAAGATAAACGCTTTAAGACTTTTATTCCTGAGGAGCAAATAATGAAGGAAGTGGCTCGTGTAGCAGATGAAATCAATCGTGATTTGCCGGGAACCAATCCGCTTTTCATAAGTGTGTTGAATGGTTCATTCATGTTTACGGCTGATCTGATGAAGCACTTGACTATGCCTTGTGAGGTTTCTTTCGTAAAACTGGCTTCGTATGAAGGTACTTCTTCTACCGGTAAAGTGAAAGAACTGGTTGGTTTGGGTGATGATATCACGGGACGTACAGTGGTGATTGTAGAAGATATTGTCGATACGGGACTGACTATGAAGCAGCTGGTAGAAACATTGCGTGCCCGCGGTCCGAAAGACATTAAAATTGCTACATTGCTGGTTAAGCCGGATAAGCTGAAGGTTGAGCTTGACATTAACTATGTGGCAATGAACATTCCTAATGACTTTATCGTAGGATATGGACTTGACTACGACGGACTGGGACGAAACTATCGTGATATTTATACTGTGATAGAATAATTATTCATAATTAAAATAAAAGGTAATAAAGATGTTGAACATTGTAATTTTCGGCGCACCGGGTTCAGGTAAAGGAACTCAGAGTGCTCGTATCGTAGAGAAATATGGTTTGAACCACATCTCTACTGGTGACGTTTTGCGTGCAGAAATCAAGAATGGTACAGAACTGGGTAAAACTGCCAAAGGATATATCGACAACGGTCAGTTGATTCCAGATGCTTTGATGATAGATATCCTGGCTAGCGTATTCGATAGCTTCAAGGATAGCAAAGGTGTTATTTTCGATGGCTTTCCACGTACAATCGCTCAGGCAGAAGCTTTGAAAGAAATGTTGAAAGTACGCGGTCAGGAAGTTTCTATCATGCTTGACCTGGAAGTTCCGGAAGATGAACTGATGACTCGTCTGATCAAACGTGGACAGGAATCTGGTCGTGCTGACGATAATGAAGAAACTATCAAGAAACGTTTGGTAGTTTATCATTCTCAGACTGCTCCTCTGATTGACTGGTACAAGAATGATGGCAAATATTGCCACATCAATGGCTTGGGTTCTATGGATGGTATCTTTGCAGATATTTGCTCTGCTATCGATAAACTCTAATTGAAGATATGAAAAACGGAGAATGAGAAAACTTCCGTTTGGAGGTTTCTCGTTCTCTTTTTTGTAACAGACAGTGCAATCTCGATTGCATTAAGTAAAACCGTCAGACAGACGGTTGACTCATTTAATTTTTCAAAGAAATATTATGGCTGAATCGAATTTTGTTGATTATGTAAAAATCTACTGCCGCTCCGGTAAGGGAGGGCGCGGATCGGTACACATGCGCCGTGAAAAGTATATGCCCAACGGAGGTCCTGACGGTGGCGACGGTGGTAGAGGAGGTCATGTTATCTTGCGGGGAAACCGCAATTACTGGACTTTGCTACACCTGAAGTACGAGCGTCACGTGTTTGCTGAACATGGTGGTAATGGCTCGAAGAACAAAAGTTTCGGTAAAGATGGTGCAGACAAGGTTATTGAAGTGCCGTGCGGTACTGTCGTTTACAATGCAGAAACAGGCGAATATGTATGCGATATTACTGACGACGGACAAGAAGTCATTCTGCTGAAAGGTGGTCGTGGAGGCTTAGGAAACTGGCATTTCCGTACGGCAACCCGTCAGGCTCCACGCTTTGCACAGCCTGGTGAGCCGATGCAGGAAATGACTGTTATTTTGGAATTGAAACTATTGGCAGATGTTGGTCTGGTCGGTTCCGAATGCCGGAAAATCCACTCTTCTATCTACAGTTTCGGCTGCGCGTCCGAAAATAGCCAATTATCCGTTTACTACACTGGAACCGAACCTGGGTATCGTTTCTTATCGTGAAGGCAAGTCTTTTTGTGATGGCAGATATACCGGGTATTATAGAAGGTGCAAGTGAAGGTAAGGGGCTCGGACTTCGTTTCCTGCGGCATATTGAACGTAACTCGTTGTTGCTCTTTATGGTTCCCGGTGATGCTGATGATATTCGCCGTGAATATGATATCTTGCTGAACGAGCTGGCTAAGTTCAATCCGGAGATGCTTGACAAGCAGCGGGTACTTGCTATACTAAATGTGATATGCTGGATGAAGAGCTGATAGAAATGCTGACACCTACATTGCCTGAAAATATACCTTATGTATTTATTTCTTCTGTTGCCAATATCGGAATTCAGCAGTTGAAAGATATATTGTGGGAGGAATTGAATAAAGACAGTAACCGCCTGGAAGACTTCGTCAGGCGTCTATTGTGCATCGTGCAAAAGATGTTACTAAGCTTCAGCAGGAATTGAAGGATATGGGTGAAGATGAAGACTTCGATTTCGAATATGAAGATGCTGACGACGATGAAGATTTCGACTACGAATACGAGGAAATAGATTGGGACGACGAACCACAGAAGTAATGATTCACTATTCAGAAGATAAAAGAATGTTGGAGTATGGTTTAATGAAATCGTACCCCGGCATTTTTTGTTTCTCTACAACTCGCCACGGAGGATATAGTACAGGAGAATATGCTTCGTTTAATTGCAACAACTATTGCGGCGATGTTATGGAGAACATATTGAAAAACAGAAGTCTGCTGTGCTCTTTATTACCTGGTACAGAGAAAGAACTGGTTATTCCACATCAGGTACATCGTGCAGAGGTTCGGGTTGTTGATAGAGAATTCTGTAAACAGCCGGAGAGTTTGCGAGCTTCTTTGCTGGAAGGTGTGGATGCGTTGGTTACTGACGTTCCTGGCAAGTGTATCTGTGTGTCGACTGCCGATTGTGTTCCGGTAATGTGTTTCGATACAAAGCAGGGTGTGGTTGCTGCCATACATGCAGGATGGAGAGGTACGGTAGCACGTATCATAACCGAAACGTTGCAGGTAATGAACCGTACGTATGGAACACAGGGGAAGGATGTTGTAGCCTGTATAGGTCCTAGCATATCACTGGAAGCTTTTGAGGTAGGTGATGAGGTCTATACTTGCTTCGAACAGCAGGGATTCGATATGCAGCGTATAGCATCGCGTCAGGAAAAGTGGCATATTGATTTGTGGGAAGCAAACCGTATGCAGCTGCTTGATTTTGGTGTACTCCCATCAAATATAGAGCTAAGTGGTATTTGTACGTGGAAAGAAAATGCCGATTTTTTCTCGGCACGCAGGCAAGGTATAGCTTCGGGACGTATTTTGTCAGGCATTATGTTGAAATCGGTTTAATCCTGACTTATATTTGTCTGGAGGCTTTTGTTTTTAGAAATAATAAATCAGTATACAATGAAGAATTTAGTGATAGAAGTATCTGAAGAGCTGAAACAGGCTTGGCCGCAGTTTCGGGGAGCAGCTGTTTTTGCAACTGTAAAAAATACTGCCTATAATGAGGAATTGTGGAAACGTATTGACGAGTTTACTGTGTTATACCGTTCTAAATATACCACCGACTCCATCAAAGAAATGCCGGCCATTCAGGCAACCCGGCAGGCTTATAAAAAATGTGGAAAAGCCCCCAGTCGCTATCGTCCTTCTTCAGAAGCCTTGTGTCGCCGTATATTGAGGGGTATTCCTTTGTATCAGATAGATACCCTGGTCGATTTGATTAATCTGGCTTCCATATACAGTGGACATTCCATTGGCGGATTTGATCTGGATAAAATACAAGGTGACCGTCTGGTATTAGGTATAGGAAAAGCGGGAGAACCTTACGAAGGAATAGGCCGAGGAGAACTGAATATCGAAGGCATGCCTGTATATCGTGATGCTGTAGGTGGTGTAGGTACTCCTACCAGCGATAACGAACGGACCAAAATAAGCGAAGGTACTACACACCTGCTTGCTATAATGAATGGATATAGTGGAAGCGAAGGACTGGAAGAAAATGTAACTTATATGGTCGATTTACTAAAAGAATTTGCTGAGGCTCAGGAAGTGAAAATTGTATATTTCGAATGATGAAACTAAGAATACACGTCGTTTTATTGCTTTTGGGATGGATAGGGTGTATGTCATTGATGTATGCGTCCGATCCGATTGTACGATCTTTTTCGGTAATGGAGCGTAATCACATTCGTGTAAAGACTCCGGAGCTTTTTGCAAACGGAAATAGTTTTGAGATTTCATCTGGAAAACTTGTCCGATTCGATGTGGTGTTTCCCTCTTCCGAAAGGAAAGGTTATATCGCATACGGTGCTCGTGGAGGACATAGTGGTTCGGATATTAAAACCTGTGCCAACGATACTATCCGTTGTGTCTTCG
>ENA-OQAN01000867-OQAN01000867.1-human-gut-metagenome-genome-assembly--contig:-NODE-867-length-14524-cov-1.998611_pt1 | contig 14524 bp, 18 predicted proteins | sample MGYA00242735_ERZ504527 | MGnify/ENA primary metagenome ERZ504527 (study PRJEB26092, sample SAMD00036230) | human gut metagenome | host: Homo sapiens | study: EMG produced TPA metagenomics assembly of...
GGAGGGTAGCCCGACGGGAAACTCTTCGGAAGGGAAATCCAGCGGAGTGGGCGGTTACGGAACATTTGACCTCAATGGACGTTCTTTGGGTAGTGGCGGTTTGCCGATGCCTGTCTATAATGTGCAGGATGAGGGACGGGTGGTAGTGACTATTACCGTAAATCCCGCAGGACAGGTGATAAGTACTAGTATCAACAAACGTACCAATACAGTAAACGCTTCGTTGCGGAAGGCGGCGGAAGAGGCTGCCCGTAAGGCACGCTTTAACCAAGTGGACGGAGTGAATAACCAGACAGGTACTATTACATATTACTTTAAACTGAAGTAGCTTATGAAAACAATTTATGTATTTTTGGCAGAAGGCTTCGAGGAAGTGGAGGCACTGACCCCGGTAGATGTGTTGAGACGTGCAGGTTTGCCTGTAAAGACCGTTTCTATAACAGGTGTGCTGACCGTAAACGGTGCGCATGGTGTTCCGGTAGTAGCCGATATGGTGTTTGAAGAAGTAAAAGAAGAGGATGCGGAAATGATTGTATTGCCCGGCGGTCTGCCTGGAGCGACAAATCTGGATGCTCACGAAGGTTTGGGCAAGTTAATTATGACATTTGCTGAAGCGGGACGTCCGTTGTCTGCCATCTGTGCCGCTCCGTTGGTATATGGAAAGCGTGGTTTGTTGAAAGGTAAGAAAGTAACTTGCTATCCGGGATTTGAGAAGTATCTGGAAGGTGCTGAGTATACTGCCGCTTTGGTAGAGAAAGACGGTAATTTTATTACTGGTAAAGGTCCCGGTGCCGCTATGGCATTCTCATTTGCTATTGCTGGGAAATATGTCGGTGCGGAAAAGGTGGCAGAATTGAAGCAAGGATGATGATTGCAGAATGAACAGGCATGTCATTATAGTTGCGGGAGGCAAAGGGTTGCGTATGGGGGGAGATATTCCCAAACAGTTTTTGCCTGTGGGAGGCAAGCCTGTGTTGATGCGTACCATAGAGGCTTTTTACGCTTTTGATTCTTCTATACATATTATATTAGTTCTTCCGGTGAGCCAGCGGGCTTACTGGAAAGATCTTTGTGAAACGCATCATTTTGCTTTGCGTCATGATATTGCCGATGGGGGCGAGACCCGTTTCCATTCTGTAAAGAATGGATTGGCATACGTGAGGGGAGAAGGCTTGGTAGGTGTTCATGATGGCGTGCGTCCTTTTGTTTCCCGGGAAGTGATAGCCGGATGTTATGAGGCGGCGCAGACTAAGCAAGCGGTCATTCCTGTAATTGATGTGGTGGAAACCGTGCGTCATCTTACGAAGCCGGGAAGTGAAACGGTTCCGCGTAATGACTATAAACTGGTTCAGACTCCTCAGGTCTTTGAAGTGCAGTTGTTGAAAGAGGCATATCAACAGGAATATACGGATGCCTTTACTGATGATGCTTCTGTAGTGGAGGCGATGGCAGGGAGGTCTGTCTGGTACAGGGAAATAGAGAAAATATTAAATTAACCACCCCTTTTGATTTGAAAATAGCGGAAGTCTTAATTTGAAATGTTCGATATCACTACGCGTGACATAAAATATTTGCAAGGAGTAGGCCCGCAGCGTGCAACCGTCTTGAACAAGGAATTAAATCTGTTTTCCTTGCATGATTTGTTGTACTATTTTCCATATAAATATGTAGACCGCAGCCGCCTTTATTATATTCATGAAATAGACGGCAATATGCCTTATATCCAGTTGAAAGGCGAAATCCTCAGTTTTGAGACTTTTGGTGAGGGAAGACAGCGCAGACTTGTCGGTCATTTTTCTGATGGTACGGGCATCATTGATTTAGTCTGGTTTCAAGGAATTAAATATCTGTTAGAGCACTATAAAACCAAGACAGAGTATATTGTCTTTGGTAAACCAACCGTATTCAATGGTCGTATCAATGTGGCTCATCCCGATATGGATCCTTCAGGCGAACTTACCTTATCTACGATGGGGGTGCAGCCTTATTATAACACAACGGAAAGGATGAAGCGCGGTTTCTTGAACTCTCATGGGCTGGAGAGGTTAATGAAGAATGCGCTTGCCCTGCTACAGGAACCTCTTGCTGAAACATTGCCTCCTCAGTTAGTAGAGGAGCATCATTTAATGTCTTTGGATGAGGCCATCCGTAATATTCATTTCCCCAAGAATCCCGAATTGCTGCGGAAGGCCCAATATCGTTTGAAGTTTGAAGAGCTGTTCTATGTGCAGCTCAATATTCTACGTTACAGTAAAGACAGGCAGCGTAAATATCGGGGCCTGCGTTTTGAACGGGTGGGTGAGATCTTTAATACTTTTTATTCACAGAATCTTCCTTTTGAACTGACCGGAGCGCAAAAACGGGTGATAAAGGAGATAAGAAAAGATATGGGAAGCGGACGGCAGATGAACCGTTTGCTGCAAGGTGACGTGGGAAGTGGGAAAACATTGGTGGCCTTGATGTCCATGCTCATCGCACTGGATAATGGCTATCAGGCATGTATGATGGCTCCTACAGAGATTCTTGCCGCCCAACATTATGAAACTATTCGGAAATTCCTGTTTGGCATGGATGTGCGCGTGGAACTTTTAATGGGATCTGTCAAAGGAAAGAAGCGTGAGAAGATATTGAGGGATTTACTGACGGGGGATGTTCAGATTCTTATAGGCACGCATGCCGTTTTGGAAGATACTGTGGGCTTTTCTTCTTTGGGAATGGTGGTTATAGACGAGCAACATCGTTTCGGGGTGGCTCAGCGTGCCAAGTTATGGAGTAAGAATGTTTGTCCACCTCATGTGCTGGTCATGACGGCTACCCCTATTCCCCGTACCTTGGCTATGACACTGTATGGTGATCTTGATGTATCAGTTATTGACGAATTGCCGCCGGGCCGTAAACCCATCCAGACTATCCATCAGTTTGACAATCGTCGCGCCAGTCTTTATGCCTCCATTCGCAAGCAGATAGAAGAAGGGCGGCAAATCTATATTGTTTATCCTTTGATAAAAGAGAGTGAGAAAATGGATATCAAGAATCTGGAAGAGGGGTATGAACTGATTTGTGCGGAATTTCCCGATTGCCAGGTCAGCAAGGTGCATGGTAAGATGAAACCGGCGGAGAAAGATGCGAGATGCAGCGTTTTGTCAGTGGTGATACTCAGATTATGGTAGCCACTACAGTGATTGAGGTCGGGGTGAATGTCCCTAACGCCTCGGTAATGGTCATTGAAAACGCCGAACGTTTCGGACTTTCACAATTGCATCAGTTACGTGGCCGTGTGGGGCGTGGCGCCGACCAGTCTTATTGTATTCTGGTCACCACTTACAAACTGACCGAAGAAACTCGCAAGCGGCTTGAAATAATGGTACAGACCAATGATGGTTTCGAGATAGCGGAAGCCGATTTGAAGCTGCGCGGTCCCGGTGACTTAGAGGGAACCCAGCAGAGTGGTGTCGCTTTTGACTTGAAGATAGCCGATATTGCCCGTGACGGTCAATTATTGCAATATGTCCGTGATGTGGCAAATCGTATTGTAGATGAAGACCCCACAGGGACTCGTCCGGAAAATGCTATTCTTTGGCGGCAATTGCAAGCATTGCGTAAAACAAATATAAATTGGGCGGCTATTTCTTAGTTTATGTTACTACATTGTTAAAAATAAAGATATATGTTGCATAACATATTTGCGATGTTTTCTCCCTGTTTATAGAGGTTACAGGGTATTTTACCGGGATTTTGTATATAACTTATATAAAAAAAAGAGTTAAAGAAGTACCTTGTTTCTCAAGGAAAATCTCTATCTTTGGGAGAATTTTTGAAAAGAAGCACAGTATTAACCTTAAATGAACCGAATATTATGATGGAAAAACGCTGGTTATTTTGAAACCTTGTACTCTGCAGAGGGGGTTGGTAGGTGAGATTACTAATAGATTTGAAAGGAAAGGTCTGCGTTTAGCCGGAATGAAAATGGTTCAGTTAACGGATGAAGTGCTTAGCGAACATTACGCTCATTTAAGTTCAAAGCCGTTCTTTCAGCGCGTGAAAGATGCAATGATGGTTTGTCCTGTTATTGTATGTTGCTTTGAAGGTGTGGACGCAGTTCAAGTAGTGAGAACATTAACCGGTCCTACTAACGGACGTCTGGCGGCTCCTGGAACTATCCGTGGAGATTACAGCATGAGCTTTCAGGAGAATATAGTTCATGCTTCCGATTCGCCGGAAACCGCTGAAGTGGAACTTAAACGATTTTTTAAACCAGATGAGATATTCGAGTATAAACAAGCTGTGTTCGGCTCCCTTTATGCTAATGACGAATATTAAAAGAAAAACCAAAAAAAACGGATGATTTTGAAATGTGTTAAGTAGTCGCAGCGGCAGCCTTCGCCCTAGTCAGCCTGAATGTGTCAGGACAGGATCTGTTGGCACGCCAGGCACCTATCGACCGAAAATTGAAAGCAGTAGATTCTGTTGCATTGATTCGTCAGATAAAGGCGGAAAAGTCAGCTTATCCTGCATATAGTCTCTATCCTAATTGGAGTAACGAGCGTGTACACGCTTATGGTAATACTGTTACTATTCCTGATACATTCCGTATTGATATGACCGGTTTCCGTATGCCGACAGAACACACAAAAATAACTTCTAAATTTGGTCCCCGTCGTCGTCGTATGCACAATGGATTGGATATAAAAGTATATATAGGTGATACGATCCGTGCAGCTTTCAGTGGAAAGGTGCGTATGGTGAAGTATGAACGTCGCGGATATGGAAAATATGTAGTGATTCGTCACGAGAATGGGTTGGAGACTGTCTATGGTCACTTGTCAAAGCAGATTGTGGATGAGAATCAGTATGTAGAAGCAGGAGAACCTATCGGATTGGGTGGAAATACCGGGCGTTCTACTGGATCACATCTTCATTTTGAAACCCGTTTCTTGGGACAGGCCATTAATCCGGCACTTTTTATTTGATTTTGAAAAACAGGATATTGTAGCCGATTCTTATTTGTTTAGAAAAGGTAATAACAGATACCAGCGTAACACGAATAGTAAGAACGTGAATTTGTTGGCTTCATCAGATGGTACTATCCGTTACCATAAGGTAAGAAGTGGAGATACATTGAGCCGCATTGCACAGAAAACAGGTACATCTATTGATGCTTTATGCAAGTTGAACCATATTACCCGTAGAACTATTCTTCGTCCGGGACAAGTGTTAAGATGTTCTTAAGCTTTAGTTAATTAAGAAATACAAAATAGGGCGGGAAAGAGTATTCTTTTCCGCCTTTTTGTTTACGCTTAAGCAGAAAAATGCGTAACTTTGCCGTCTAATCATAGAGTGTGATGAAAGATACGAAACAACAATTTGAACATGTAATAGCTGTCTGCCGTGATTTGTTTGCGAAAAAACTGCACGATTACGGCGCAGCATGGCGTATCATGCGCCCTTCATCTGTTACCGATCAGATATTTATCAAGGCAAACCGCATCCGTAGTATTGAAATCAAAGGGGTGACGATGGTAGATGAAGGTATCCGTTCGGAGTTTATCGCTATTGTGAATTATGGAATAATCGGCCTGATCCAATTGGAGCTGGGATATGCTGATACGGATGATATGACTGAAGAACGTGCTTTGGAATTGTATGACCGGTATGCCAAACAGGCATTGGAACTGATGCTGGCCAAGAATCATGATTATGACGAAGCATGGCGCAGCATGCGTGTCAGTTCGTATACTGATTTGATTTTGATGAAAATCTATCGTACCAAGCAGATTGAAGGTCACGATGGAGCCACATTGGTATCAGAGGCATTGATGCCAACTATATGGATATGATTAATTATTCTGTATTCGGATTGATCAAGTTGGAATTTGGAGAGTAAACAGTTACATAGTATCATTGGAATCTGGACAAATGCCTGCCGCTTTTTGCTGGCGGTAGTATTTATATTTTCCGGTTTTGTCAAAGCGTAGATCCGCTGGGTACCCAATATAAAATTCAGGATTATTTGGAGGCTTTCGGTTGGGCTGCTTCGGTGCCTGCCTTTCTTCCGTTTCTGGCGTCTATATTGCAGGCAATGGTTGAGTTTTGTTTAGGAGTATATCTTTTGTTTGGTATCCGCAGAAGAATGACAACCTTGTTTGTTGTGCTTATCATGGGGTGATGACTCCGCTCACTTTATGGTTGGCTCTTTCCAATCCGATATCGGATTGTGGATGTTTCGGCGATGCTGTGACTTTGACTAATTGGGAAACTTTTGGGAAGAATGTATTTTTGTTGATAGCTGCGGCTTCCGTTTTTAAATGGGGAAACCGTATAACTCCTTTGGTGACCAAACGTTTCGATTGGTTGGTGGCTATGTATGCGTTTCTCTATATTTCGGGGATGACTTTGTATTGTTACCATGAATTGCCTGTCTTTGATTTCCGCCCTTATCATATCGGGGCAGATATACGTAAAGGGATGGAAATTCCGGAAGGAGCGAAGCTACTGTTTATGAAACTCGTTTTATTCTTCAAAAAAATGGAGTGGAGAAAGAATTTACATTAGAAAATTATCCCGATAGCACATGGACTTTTGTAGATTCCCAAACGATGGTGAAGGAACAAGGATACGAACCGCCTATTCATGACTTTTCTATTATTCGTCAAGAAGATGGGGAAGATATAACCGATGAAGTACTGGATGATGATAATTATACTTTTCTGTTGGTGGCGCATCAGCTGAGCCAGGCGGATGATAGTACCATTGACCTGATAAATGAACTGTATGATTATAGTGTGGAGCATGGATATCAATTCTATTGTCTTACTTCATCACCCGATAGTGACATTGAAGACTGGCAGGAGCGTACGGGAGCCGAGTATCCTTTTTGCCTGATGGATGACATTACACTGAAAACCATGATACGCTCTAATCCTGGACTGATGTTGCTGAAGAACGGAGTAGTTATAAACAAGTGGAGTGTGAATAGTCTGCCTGATGAATATGTGCTGACCGACAGGCTGGAAAAATTGCCCTTGGCACAAATCAATGAAAAGACTTTCAGTCATAAAGTGGTGCTGGTATTGGCATGGTTTGTCTTCCCGTTGTTGTTTTTCAGCATGGTGGATGTCATTTGGGAGCATTTTCATAGGAAAAAGAAATTGAAAGAGAATCGAACAAAATAATTTCATTAACCCTTTAATAAAATAAACAAAATGAGAAAAAACATTGTTGCAGGAAACTGGAAAATGAACAAGAACCTTCAGGAAGGTATTGCTCTGGCAAAAGAATTGAATGAAGCTTTGGCTGTTGACAAACCTAATTGTGATGTAGTAATCTGTACTCCGTTTATTCACTTGGCTTCTGTTACTCCTATTGTTGACAAAGCTGTAATTGGTGTAGGTGCAGAAAACTGTGCAGATAAAGTATCAGGTGCATATACCGGTGAGGTTTCTGCTGAAATGGTTGCTTCTACAGGTGCTGAATATGTAATCCTGGGTCACTCAGAACGTCGTGCTTACTATCACGAAACAGTAGAAATTCTGGAAGAAAAAGTTAAATTGGCTTTGGCTAATAATTTGAAGCCGATCTTCTGCATCGGTGAGGTATTGGAAGAGCGTGAAGCTAACAAACAAAATGAAGTGGTTGCTGCTCAGTTGGCATCGGTATTCTCTTTGTCTGCTGAAGATTTTAGTAAGATTATCCTGGCTTACGAACCGGTTTGGGCTATTGGTACAGGTAAGACTGCTACTGCTGAACAGGCTCAGGAAATCCACGCGTTTATCCGTTCTTTGATTGCTGACAAGTATGGTAAAGAAGTTGCTGATAATACTTCAATCCTTTATGGTGGCAGCTGCAAGCCTTCTAATGCTAAAGAATTGTTTGCTAACCCTGATGTAGACGGTGGTTTGATTGGTGGTGCTGCTTTGAAAGTTGTTGATTTCAAAGGCATTATCGATGCATTCAAATAATTAATTTCATCACAGATTACTCAAGCTTACACAGATAAAGAATCATAAAATCGTCTGTGGGAATCTGAGTAATCTGTGATGATTTACCTAAATTCATAAAACGACATGAGATACATTTTTATCCTACTCTTTTTAAGTCTCGGACTTTCCGCCTTGGCACAGCAGAACATAGTAGAAAGCTTGCAGCGTAACCGTGCCGGAGAAGGTACTGTAACCATCCATCAAGATCCTAAAATAACAGGCTTGATTGGTAGTATCTATACAGGGAATGTTACGGGAGGTGAGCAGAAAATGTTGAAAGCCAGAGGGTATCGGGTTCAGGTCTATGCAGGAAACAATTCGCGTGTGGCTCGTAATGAAGCTAATAACGTGGCTACCAAGGTGAAAGAAGAGTTTCCCGATATGCCTGTCTATGCCTATTTCCAGCCGCCTCGTTGGCTGTGTCGTGTAGGTGATTTCCGCAGTATTGAGGAAGCGGATGCCGCTATGCGCCGTCTGAAGCTACCGGTGTTTTTAAAGAAGTATCTATTGTTCGTGAACAAATTAATATTCCCCTGGACTAATAACATGGAAGAACTATTGCATCCCGAATGGTCAGCAGAGAAAATTGAACAGTTGAAAGGCCATTATCAGAGTATTTTATCGCTATTGGGTGAAGATGTAGAAAGAGAAGGATTGCTGAAAAACTCCTGAGCGCGTAGCCAAAGCTATGCTGACATTGACACGCGGTTATGAACAAGATCCGCATGCCATTTTATTGGGAGCAAAATTCAAAGAAGAATATAGTCAGATGGTTATCGTGAAAGATATTGATTTCTTCTCTTTGTGCGAACACCATATGCTTCCGTTCTATGGAAAGGCACATGTTGCTTATATTCCCAATGGTTATATCACCGGTTTGAGTAAGATTGCCCGGGTAGTTGATGTGTTTTCTCATCGGTTGCAGGTACAGGAACGTATGACATTGCAAATAAAAGAATGTATTCAGGAAACTTTGAATCCGCTGGGAGTGATGGTAGTGGTCGAAGCCAAGCACATGTGCATGCAGATGCGCGGGGTAGAGAAACAAAATGCCATTACTACTACTTCTGATTTCACAGGTGCGTTTAATCAAGCCAAAACACGTGAGGAATTTATGGATTTGATACGGCATAACCGGTAAGGAGTTATGCCTCCTTTATTTTAATACTACCCGGTCTCCGGCACGCTTGGCCATAATTTTTTGTAATTCACTTAATTCTTTAAAGTGGGCCATGACTTCAAGGCATTTATCGGCATTGGCTGCTACTTCAGGCTTGTTCAATGCTTGCAGCGTATATTTCATATCTTCTTCTAAAATGGCAAGTTTGAAGTCGATAAGTTGGTGTGGTACTAGTTCGTGTAAGCGTTCTTCATCTTTGACCATCGCTTGTGAATTGCTTTTACTCAATTGGTAACGATCATTTATCATATCTGCTGCCAGCTTGCTGATTGTAGGGTCGGGATGAGCCAGAAAATAACGCTCTGCCGTGAAGTTGGAGTCATGCAGATGAGCTTCTGCCTCTGCTAGTATTTTCCGGTGCAACGGATTATGGAACTGTAATTCATCCTGTTTCAAATCCATGGAAATATATTCTATCACAGTGAGCGGAGTTTCCGTATTTTCTTCCGTTTCTACATAGCACATGACTTTCTCTCCGTGGCGTATCAAAGTTTGAAGCAGTAACTGTTCTTTTACATAAAAAACGTACTTTTCCCGTCCTTCTTGGGGAATATACGATTGATACCCCGCTTCTGCTTCTGCAGGAGGAAACGGAGGGGGAACATCATCATCTACTTCTATGGGGGGCATATCGGCAGGAGGTATGCTGCCGGCAGGAAAAGGTGCATCGGCAGAAGCAGAGAGCCGATAGTGGCGGATGCGTCTTTTTCTTTCTTGATTTGTTCCAGATAGTTATCATCCCGTTGAAGCAGATGCTTTTTGATCTCGTCTAAAATAATTTGCTCGTTTACGTTCAAGAGGGTAGCACATTCTGTCAAGCAGGTATATCGAATTACTTTATCCGGAATCAGTCCGATACTTCGTGCCATGTCCGATATCAATCCGGCCCGTTTGATGGGGTCCCTTTGTGCATCTTTTAGTAAAAGGTTGGTCTTGAAACGGATAAAGTTCTCTTCGTGATCATCAATGTATTTTCTGAATTCCGTGGCATTGTGTTTTCTGGAAAAACTATCGGGATCATCTCCGTCAGGCAGAAGCAGCACTTTGATATTCATGCCTTCTGCAAGTAACATATCGATACCTCGGATGCTTGCTTTTATACCGGCTTCGTCACCATCATATAATAGGGTGATATTGGAGGTGAAGCGGTGTAGCAACCGGATTTGTTGTTCGCTCAATGCTGTACCCGAGTTGGCCACTACATTCTCCAGCCCGCATTGGTGCATGGCAATTACATCGGTGTATCCTTCTACCATGTAAACACAGTCGGCTTTTACAATGGCAGCTTTAGCCTGATAAATGCCATATAGTTCTTTTCGTTTACTGAAAATTTCGGATTCGGGCGAATTGACGTATTTTTGGTTTACTCCCTTGGTGCGGCTGTCCAGTACACGTCCACCGAAGCCAAGCACTTTTCCGCTGATGTTAAACCATGGAAATATCACACGTCCCCAAAAACGGTCGCGTAAACTGCCATCTTCTTTTTCGTAACATAGTCCGGTCTTGAGCAGAAATTCTTTTTTATATCCTTTTCGCATGGCTTCTTGTGCCAATGCGTCAGAAGCGGTAGTGCTGTATCCCAATTGGAATTTCTTGACAATATCGTCACGAATGCCCCGTTGGCGGAAATAAGACATGGCAATGGCTTTTCCGTCAGCGTGGTTGTAGAGGATGTTTTGAAAATAATCGCGGGCAAACTCATTGACTACAAAGAGACTTTCCCGTATATTTTGTACTTGTTTCTCCTCATCGGTCAATTCGCGTTTCCTTTATTTCTATATTGTATTTTTTGGCCAGCCAGCGTAGTGCTTCGGGATAGGTCATCTGTTCGTGTTCCATAACGAAATGGACAGCATTTCCACCTTTTCCACAGGCGAAGCATTTACATAATCCTTTGGCCGGTGATACATAGAATGAAGGGGTTTTGTCATCATGGAATGGACAAAGTCCGACAAAATTCACACCGCGTTTCCGCAGAGTGACAAACTCGGATACCACATCTACAATTTGTGCGGCATCCAGTATCCGGTCTATGGTGGGTTGGTCTATCATTGCGAGTGCGAAGATACAAAAAAAAACATCGCCAAGGGTGAACCCGGCGATGTTTTTAACGGAATATTGTAATCAGAATTATTTAATATTAGGATTCAGCTTGTTCCATTCGGAAACCGGAGGAAGTACTCCCATCGCAATCACTTCATCACGCAAAGCACAAAGGTGTGCATAACTTTTTTCTAATGCGGCTTCTTCTTCGGGCGTGCCTTTCACTTCTTTTAAGTGGCAGCCATCCTTAGCGATAGAAGTTTCCCAGGCCATCATGATATGGTCGAACTTACCATTGGATACGTAAGTACCTGCAGGCCAGCGGAATGGCTTTCCTCCCATGGCGGCGGCAATCATTTCGATAGAAACATATGACGGGCTTTGGAAAGAAGAGCGGCCGCGCAGGTTGATGATGTTTGCACCGCCTTTAGTTACTTTTTGTTGTATTTCAGTCCATTGTTCTTTTGTCAAAGCATCAGTGCCGATGATATCAAGTAATGCTTTTCCGTTTACTTTAGCGGTAGAAGCATAAACAGCCATCTGCTCACCATGACCGCCATACGTGCGGCAGTTTTCTACATTATCCATGGCGATGCCGAAATGCTTGGACAATTCGCTGCGCAAGCGTGTAGAGTCAAGAGCGGCAAGAGTTGTAACTTGTGATGGTTTCAGGCCTGAATATAATAAGGTGATCAGACCGGTAATATCAGCCGGATTGAAAATAACCACGATATGTTTTACGTCCGGACAATAGGCCTTTACATTTTTTCCGAATTCTTCAGCGATGGCTGCGTTTCCTTTCAGCAAGTCCTCACGGGTCATGCCGGCTTTACGTGCCGCACCACCTGAGTTTACAATATATTTAGCATCGGTCAAAGCTCCTTGATATCGGAAGTGAAAGTGATGTTCATGCCTTCGAAACCACAATGGTATAGTTCTTCTGCCACACCTTCCAGACCGGGAGCGTATGGGTCATACAAACAAATATTGGGAGTAAGGCCCATCATAATAGCAGTTTGAGCCATGTTCGAGCCAATCATTCCGGCAGCACCTACGATTGTCAGCTTTTCATTCGTTACAAATTCCATAATTCTTTTATTTAAAGTTTGTATAATATAAACGCTTTTGTGGGAGAGGATGTTCTCTCTTCCGGGTACAAATTTACAAAACCTTTTATTAAGGTGTTTATTCTAAAAAATTATATGGGATAATAGAAAGTTATCTCATATAATCATCCTAGGATGGTGAATTTCAGAATGCCTGTCAATCAAGATGTTAAACAGTATTTATTCAAACAGGTTTGTGGATGGAACAAATAATGATATGATCTGTTATGTATTTATGTTTATATAACTTTTTAATGCATCTACATATTCTTCAAAAGCTTCAAGCCCTTTTTGTTGTAATCTTACAAATGGTACAAGGCATTTTTCCTTTAAATGTCTTGATGACTTCTACATAGTCAGCCTTGTTCAGCTTGTCTATTTGCACACTCAGATTACCTGCCGTTGCTCCTGTCTGTTGTTTCAGATAGCTGAACTCGGTTCTTCCACTGAACCAGTCCATGGACGATCTTCACGGCAAGTCTCAGTTCGGAATGTAGTAATGGATTCAATTCTTTGAACATAGGCGCAAAGTTACGATTTTTTTTTGTTTACGGGCAGCATGATTCAACACATGTCCCGGAATAACCATCATAAAAATAAAGACAGGAGCGAAGATTAATATCTGGTTTAGACCTGGATAAAAAAGGCATCCGATGGAGCTTAACGCTCCCAGTGTGCCGCAAATAGTGACAGTTTTATAACCTATCACCAGACCTGTTAGTGTAGTTCCCATGCCCATCAGCAGAAGGACCATGAATAGGATGGGAAGTTGCCAGAAAAACATGGCGAGCATGGATATCAGAAAGCCGGTTATGCCGAATACCAACCAAATATAATTGATTACTTTGTCCAAATGAGTCTTGATACCCGGCTGCTGATTACGTGTGGAAAGGTAAGTTCCTGTTCCTGCGATGATGGGGAGTAAGAACCATAGGTATTGCCAATAATAATTCCGGGTAGTTACTACCAGAAACCAGACCAGCAGGCTGACAAAGATAGTGGTATATCCCCAAAAAAGGAACGGCATGCCACAATTGGTTTCTAGCCTGTTTTTTGTATTCTGAATCATTTGAGCGATGAGTTCCAAACTCTCTTTCTCATTCAATTTTCTTTCTTCCATACTGTTTTTTCTTTTTAGTTTGTGATTAATTAATATTTGATGCTTTTCTCTATGGCTGTCATCAGCAAGCTGATTCCCCAGCCTGCTATCACCCATAGTACCCACCAGTAGTGTGGACTGGTAAACCAGTTTATAGCTATAAGAAACAGGTTTATTACCACATAATAGACTAATGACCAAGTGAGCCAATTCCAAAAATGACGGGCTCTTTGCCGGCATACTACTTCGATTTGTTCCTGAGTTGGAACGGTTTTTTTTGTTGTTCTGATTTGTTTTCATAGCTTTATTTCTTATTATAGTGATATAAAGTCGGTGGTTTGTGCTATATTTTCAGTGGCAAATCTCGGAATAGCTAGTGTGGCGCATGCAGGATAGTGGCACGTTTCTTGTGAAATGTTGTGTTTGTTTTCATTGTTATGATGTTTTATAGGTTGAATGATAAAAGTTTATTTTACTTAATTACTTTACAAATATAATATAGTTTATAATATAAACCAAATTTTCATAGAACTTTTTTCAAATAATAACTGTCAAGTGTGTATGTGTGGTAGAGGGGGAAGTGCAAAATATGTAGTCTTCTTTATGGATTTTACATTCAGACTTTTGTTGGCACGTGCTTGAACAAGGAAATTCTTCTCTGCTTTTTCCCTCCTAAAGTTTTTCAAGAGTGGTAGCATTGGCATCTGTTTTTGCTAACTCAGTTGTGTGTGCTGCGTACATCGTCCTGTGTTTTCCGTAGCTGTCTTCCCTTCCCTGTCCTGGCTTACGGTGTTTGGTTGCCCCTCCGGACTTCGCGCCTTCCCCTTCTTTAGTTCCAGCTCTTCCGTTTTTGTTTACGCGCGTGCGAATATTATAATGTGTCTGTCTTTTTCCTCCCTTGTCCTCCGTTATAAAAACCTTCTTTGTAACACATCTGTGATTCAGCGTATTACAAAAAAAGTTTCAGGGGAATCCGGATAATTTGTTTTTGTGAAAGTTTGCCTGTTAGCGTTAAAAAGGTCTACTTTTTGCACCCGCAATCGAGAGAGATGCGGCACTTCAGACAGTGTTACTGACTTGGTGAAACAAACGTGGGAGATTTCCTTGATAGTGATCT
>ENA-OQAN01000868-OQAN01000868.1-human-gut-metagenome-genome-assembly--contig:-NODE-868-length-14514-cov-2.417808_pt1 | contig 14514 bp, 24 predicted proteins | sample MGYA00242735_ERZ504527 | MGnify/ENA primary metagenome ERZ504527 (study PRJEB26092, sample SAMD00036230) | human gut metagenome | host: Homo sapiens | study: EMG produced TPA metagenomics assembly of...
GGCTTGAACAAAGTGAAAGCCAGCGTCTTTAGGCGCTTGGCTGGTATTATGGGCTTATAGCCCTTGATCAAACCACCCGTTAGACGGGTGGTTATGATTCAGCAAGCAGTTTTTGATAAATTGCTAAATTTTCATCATCAAATACGTTAAATATAACTTTTTTTATTATACTTGACTCATTAATAAAGGTTTTGACTGTTTGAATGGCGATTTTGGCAGCTTTTTGTTTTGGAAAATTGAAATCCCCAGTTGATAGACATGGAATAGCAATTGATTCAATGTTATTTTTCTCGGCTAGTGCTAATACTGAGAGATAGCTTTTTGCTAAAAGATCCTCATCAATTTGTGTCGGTTGGTCTACTATTTTCGGACCTACTGTATGAATGACAAAAGCAGAAGGAAGGTTGTAAGCTGGAGTGATTTTAGCCATACCAACGGGTTCTTCATATCCTTGTTCTAAGATGAGTTCGAAACAAGCTTGGCGTAACTGAACACCTGCATATGTATGAATAGCATTATCTACACAATCATGGAGTGGTTTCATACATCCTAGTAAGGTTTTATTGGCTGCATTTACGATTGCATCTACTTCAAGTCTTGTAATATCACCCTTCCAGAGTAGATCGATCATCTTGAGGGATGGGCTGGAGTGAACTGAGTTGTACAAATCCACGTTCCCCTTTCCTAACTTGTAGGTAAAGGTCTTGTATTGTCAAGAATTGTGTTGATGCTGCCATTGGTTTACGTGTATTAAAGAGGCTCTGAGAAGCTTTTGCTTTTCCTCGAGTTCTTCTGGGATAATCAAATCATGTAATTCTAGATTTTCTTTTTTGAGTTCACCTATGAGATAGGTAATCATTGCATCTTTATCCATATTTACTCATTTCTATTTTTATAGTTTTTTTATTATTATACTCCCAAGATAGGCTGTGAGCAAGTGATGTCTATGATAGGCAATGACTAATATTTGATAAGAATTTTTTATGTATGTGTCAAATTCTTGCAATGGCCTTTAGAATCATATAGAATAGGTCTACAAAAGTTTTATAATGTCTAGGAGGATGAATATATGACACAAGTAGTAATAGATGCTACATTTGAACAAGAAACAGCTGAAGGGCTAGTTTTGATTGATTTTTGGGCAACTTGGTGTGGGCCTTGCTTGATGCAAGCACCAATTCTTGAGCAACTTTCTGAAGAAATTTCAGAAGATGAACTTAAGATTGTTAAAATTGATGTTGACGAGAACCCAGAAACAGCTCAGAAGTTTGGAATTATGTCTATCCCAACTTTACTCTTCAAAAAAGATGGTGAGGTTGTTAAGCAAGTTGCAGGTGTACATACAAAAGAACAAATTAAAGCTATCGTTGCAGAGCTTAGCTAACTAATCGTCACAGTCCCGTTTAGGGATTTTTATTTTATTCGAACGACAAGGAGAGTCTTATGTCTTATTCATTTCAAAATCCTAGTGCTGAGGTTATAGAGTCTTATCTAAAATCAGCAAAGACGATTGCAATTGTTGGTTTATCTCATCGTAAGGAGGCAGCATCTTATCAGGTTGCTCATTTTCTACAGGCTGCTGGTTATCGTATCATACCAGTAAATCCTAAACTAGAAGGTCAGGAGCTTCTGGGAGAGCATGTTTATGCTTATCTTAAAGATATTCCATTTTCGATTGATATTGTTGATGTATTTAGACGAAGTGAGTTTTTACCAGATGTTGCTTATGATTTTCTTGAGACAGATGCAAAAGTTTTTTGGAGTCAAATTGGTCTTGAGAATGAGGAGGCTGAGACTATTCTTCGTCAAGCGAATAGACAGGATATTGTAATGAATCGTTGTACAAAGATAGAATATATGCGACTCTTTGTTTAATAAAATGAAAAGGTGAGTGAGCTATGCTCGCTCGTTTTTGTTATAATAGACCTATGATTGAAATTTTTGATACGCATACCCACCTTAATGTGGATAATTTTGCAGGAAAAGAACAAGAAGAAATAGATTTTGCAGCTGAACTAGGTGTTATTAAAATGAATATTGTTGGTTTTGATAAGCCAACAATTGATAAATCTTTAGCACTATCAGAGAAGTATGATCAACTATATAGTACGATTGGATGGCATCCTACGGAAGCAGGGTCCTATTCTCAGGAAATTGAGGATATGATTGTATCACAATTGGATAATCCGAAAGTAGTGGCACTTGGGGAAATCGGTTTGGATTATTATTGGATGGAAGATCCTAAAGAGATTCAGATTGATGTCTTTAAGCGTCAAATAGCTTTGTCAAAGGAATACAATCTACCTTTTGTTGTCCATACACGTGATGCACTTGAGGATACTTACGCTGTTATTAAAGAAGTTGGTGTTGCTCCTCGTGGGGGGATTATGCACTCATACTCAGGATCCTTAGAAATGGCTCAAAAATTTGTTGATCTTGGAATGATGATTTCATTTTCAGGTGTTGTAACTTTTAAGAAGGCTTTGGATGTTCAAGAAGCTGCTCAGAAGTTACCTTTAGATAAGATTCTGGTTGAAACGGATGCACCGTATTTGGCACCTGTTCCCAAACGTGGTCGAGAGAATCGTACAGGCTATACACGTTACGTAGTAGACAAGATTGCTGAGCTTCGTGGCTTAACAAGTGAAGAGGTTGCTAGGGCTACTTATGATAATGCGATGAGGATTTTTGGTCTGGATGAATAAAATAAAAATTCAAGAAGTCATCGTGGTAGAAGGTAAGGATGATACGGCAAATTTGAGACGTTTTTTATGAGGTGGATACCTATGAGACTAGAGGCTCTGCTATCAATGAAGACGACTTAGAGCGTATCAATAAGCTTAATGACTTACGCGGAGTGATTGTTTTCACTGATCCAGACTATAATGGTGAACGTATCCGTAAAATCATCATGGAAGCTGTTCCGACAGCAAAGCATGCTTTCTTAAACCGTGGGGAAGCAACACCAAAATCTAAGACTAAAGGTCGTTCATTGGGTGTTGAGCATGCGAGTTTTGAGGATCTTCAAAAGGCCTTATCTGGAGTTCTAGGTAGTTACGATGATGATAATCAGTTTGATATTAGTAAATCAAATCTTATGAAGTTAGGACTACTAATGGGAGCAGATAGTCGAAAGCGTCGAGAATATTTGGGCGAGGCGCTTCGTATTGGTTATTGCAATGGAAAGCAGCTTCTAAAACGTTTGGAATTGTTTGGAATTACTTTAGAGGAGCTGGAAGAGGCTATGTCAAATTACTAGACTACCAGTAATCTTAAAATCAAATCGCTACTAAGTAGCTTATTATAGAGGTTGGGATAGTTAAGGATTTGGACTTGTTTTGTGTCCAAATATAAAAATCGTGAAATTAACAAGAAAAGAGAATAAATGAGAATTGCAGATTATAGCGTGACCAAGGCTGTCCTTGAACGCCATGGCTTTACCTTTAAGAAGTCTTTCGGACAGAACTTCTTAACAGATACAAATATTTTACAAAAAATTGTTGATACGGCAGAGATTGATAAAAATGTCAATGTAATCGAAATTGGACCTGGTATCGGAGCATTAACAGAATTCTTGGCTGAAAATGCTGCGGAAGTTATGGCTTTTGAATTGATGATCGATTGGTTCCGATTTTGGAGGATACATTACGTGATCATGATAATGTTAACGTGATTAATGAAGATGTTCTCAAGGCAGATTTACAGACACGGGTAAAAGAATTTAAAAATCCAGAACTACCAATTAAGGTCGTAGCCAATTTGCCATATTATATTACGACGCCAATCTTGATGCATTTGATTGAGAGTAAGATTCCTTTTGCAGAATTTGTCGTTATGATGCAAAAAGAAGTCGCTGACCGCATTTCTGCAGAGCCTAATAGCAAGGCCTATGGTTCTCTATCAATTGCCGTTCAGTATTATATGACCGCTAAAGTGGCGTTCATTGTCCCTCGTACAGTCTTTGTACCAGCACCTAATGTTGACTCAGCCATTTTGAAGATGACGCGTCGTGAACACCGTTGGTTGAAGTTAAAGATGAGGATTTCCTTTTCCGAGTGGCTAAGGCTAGCTTTGTCCATCGTCGTAAGACATTGTGGAATAATTTAACAAATCATTTTGGTAAATCTGAAGAAGTAAAATCCAAACTTGAGAAGGCATTGGAAATTGCAGATATAAAACCTTCTATTCGTGGAGAGGCTTTATCTATTTCTGATTTTGCACATTTATCAGATGCTTTGAGAGAAGCAGGCCTATAATTCAAAAATCCCACTGAATCTCAGTGGGATTATTAGTTATGCGGAGAAAGGGATTTGAACCCTCACGCTTGAAAAAGCACATGCGCCTGAAGCATGCGTGTCTGCCATTCCACCACCTCCGCAGATGATATGCCTATTATACTGCAATCTATTGAAAATGCAAGGAGGCCCATGGGAAATGGAAAATCCGTTTTTTTGTTCCAGAAAAGCTTTCTAATTTGTGATATAATAGGGCTATTAAACGAATGAGGAGTTCACTTGCAAGGAAGAATTATCAAAGCACTGGCAGGTTTCTATTATGTAGAGCATGATGGTGTTGTATACCAGACGCGTGCACGAGGAAATTTTAGAAAAAAAGGACAAACACCTTATGTTGGAGATTTTGTTGAATTTTCAGCAGAGGAAAATTCAGAAGGTTATATCCTTAAAATTGGTCAACGAATCAATAGTTTAGTGCGTCCACCCATTGTCAATATAGATCAGGCTGTGGTTATTATGTCTGCTAAGGAACCGGATTTTAATAGTAATCTTTTGGACCGTTTTTTGGTTTTACTAGAGCATAAAAATATAAAGCCTGTAATCTATATTTCTAAGATGGACTTGGTTGAAGATGATTCAGAAATGAAAGCCATTCAAAAACAATATCAAAGAATTGGTTTTGATTTTATCTTCAGTTTGGAAGAACTATTGCCGCTCTTGACTGATAAAATAACAGTCTTTATGGGACAGACGGGTGTTGGAAAATCAACCTTGTTGAACCGTATTGCCCCACAGTTACATTTAGAAACAGGTGAGATTTCAGACAGTCTAGGTCGTGGACGTCATACTACAAGGGCTGTAAGTCTTTATGACGTTCATGGTGGGAAGATTGCTGACACACCAGGATTCTCTTCGCTAGATTATGAAGTGGATAATGCAGAGGACTTGAGTGAAGCTTTTCCGGAAATTCGTCAAGCTAGTCATGGTTGTAAATTCCGTTCTTGTACTCATACCCATGAGCCTTCTTGCGCTGTTAAGGAAGAGGTTGAAAATGGCCAAATCTGGCAAGTCCGTTATGATAATTACCTTCAATTTCTAAGTGAAATTGAAAATCGTCGTGAAACATATAAAAAAACTGTAAAAAGAAAGTAGGTCTCTCATGTCATATAAAATTGCTCCTTCTATCCTAGCTGCTGATTATGCTAATTTTGCTTCAGAACTAGCTCGTATTGATGCATCAGGTGCGGAATATGTTCACATTGATATTATGGATGGTCAATTTGTTCCTAATATCAGTTGGGGAGCAGATGTGGTTGCTAGCATGCGTAAACATAGCAAGTTAGTTTTTGATTGTCACCTTATGGTTGTTGATCCTGAGCGTTATGTGGATGCCTATGCACAAGCTGGTGCAGATATCATGACCATTCATGTTGAAGCCACTAGGCATATCCATGGTGCCCTCCAGAAAATCAAAGGTTGCTGGTATGAAAGCAGGTGTTGTGATTAATCCTGGAACCCCAGTTGAGGCACTTATTCCTGTACTTGATTTAGTGGATCAAGTACTTATCATGACTGTAAATCCAGGTTTTGGTGGTCAGGCGTTCATTCCAGAAATGATGTCTAAAGTAGAGCGTGTTGTGGAGCTTCGTGAAAAAGGTGGCTATTCATTCGATATTGAAGTTGATGGTGGTGTAGATAACAACACTATTGCAGCATGTGCCAAGGCGGGGGCTAATGTTTTTTGTAGCGGGCTCTTACCTCTTCAAAAATCCTGATTTGACAGCGCAAGTTCAAACGCTTCGTGATGCTATCGATGCCTAAAATAGCTTTATTTGTCGGTGGTGAGCTAGAGTGGTTCACTACCGATTTTGATTATTTTGTTGGGGTGGATCGTGCGTGCTTACGTTTGTTGGATTTAGGTTTACCTCTTGATTTGGCTGTCGGAGACTTTGATTCAGTATCTCGGTCAGAGTTAGAGATGATTCAATCAGCTGCCAAAGATTGTATGATTGCTCCAGCTGAAAAGGATGATACGGATACAGAGTTAGCCCTAAAAATTACATTTCAGTTATATCCTGAGGCGGAAGTAACTATTTTCGGTGCTTTTGGTGGCAGAATTGATCATATGTTATCAAATATATTTTTGGTCAGCGATCCTGAATTAGCTCCTTTTATGAGGCGTATCTGTTTGCGAGATAAGCAAAATAAGATTACTTATTATCCAGAAGGAAGTCATAAAGTTTTACCAGAACCCGGAATGACATATGTTTCTTTTTTACATGAAGGTGATGGAGAACTGACGATTTTGGGAGCAAAATACGAATTAACTAGTATGAATTATTTCCAGAAGAAAATCTATTCTAGCAATGAATTCGTTGATGGTCCAATTCAAGTGATTGTGCCAAATGGATATGTGATTGTCATCCAGACTAAAGATAGGAGTTAGTATGATCTATCTACTTACACTTTTAACTTTATTAAGCTTGGGGATTCTTATTGTTCTTTTCTTGAAGAATATGGAGTTAAAAGAACAGATTAATAAGAGTTTGGAAGAAAATGCAGATAATCTTTCAGATCAAGTTTCGTTTCAATTGGAAAGTTTTGCTAAGACAAACCAACTGGAAACGACAAAGCAATTGAACCAATTGCAGATGGAACTATATCAACAGTTGACAGATATCCGAGAGGTTTTACATCAAAATTTGTCTGATAATCGAGACCGTTCTGACCAACGTCTTGAGCAAATAACCAAAGCTTAACCAAAGCTGTTAAAGATATGCAGGATTCCAATGAGAAACGTTTGGAACAAATGCGTCAGACAGTTGAAGAGAAACTTGAGCAAACCTTACAAACACGTTTACAAGCCTCTTTTGAGACGGTTTCAAGACAATTAGAGTCGGTTAACCAGGGCTTGGGGGAAATGAAAAATGTAGCCAAGGATGTTGGAAGTCTTAACAAGGTCCTTTCAAATACAAAAACACGAGGTATTCTGGGTGAGCTTCAATTAGGACAAATTATTGAAGACATATTGACTGTTAATCAGTACGAGCGAGAATTTCCTACGGTATCAGGTTCAAGTGAACGAGTTGAATATGCAATCAAAATGCCAGGAAACCATAAAGATGAATATATCTACCTTCCCATTGATTCTAAGTTTCCTTTGGAAGATTACTATCGTCTGGAAGATGCTTATGAGTCTGGTAATAAAGAGGAGATTGAGAATCACCGTAAGTCACTTTTGACTAGTATTAAGCGATTTGCAAAGGATATTAACAAGAAGTATCTTAACCCACCTGAAACTACAAATTTTGGCATATTATTTTTGCCGACGGAAGGGCTTTATGCTGAGGTAGTACGCCAACCAGCCTTCTTTGACGCCCTTCGTCGTGAGGAGAATATTGTTATCGCAGGGCCGTCAACCTTATCAGCACTCTTGAATTCATTGTCTGTAGGTTTTAGAACTTTGAATATTCAAAAGAATGCGGATGATATTAGTAAGATTTTAGGTAACGTCAAACTAGAATTTGGCAGGTTTGGAGATATGTTAGCTAAAGCTCAGAAACAATTGAATACAGCGAGTAAAACAGTCGATAGTCTTCTCAACACAAGGAGTAGGGCAATTGTTAGAGCTCTTGATACAATTGAAACCTATCAAGACAGTGCGACACAAAAGTTTGTTGGATTTACCACGATTAGAAAACGAGGATAAGCATGAAGATTAATCAAATGAAAAAAAGACGAGTATTTTGAAGGTTTTTTATCTGATTAAGCGTGCAGAGGTACGTAAGACAAGAGCAGGAAAGGATTACATTGCCTTTACATTCCAGGATGATACTGGAGAGATTTCAGGAAACCTATGGGATGCTCAGCCTTATAATGTCGAAGAATTTACCACAGGTAAAGTAGTGCATATGGAGGGCCGTCGAGAGGTTTATAATAATACTCCTCAGGTAAACCAAATTACCTTACGCTTGCCTACATTTGGTGAGCCAAATGATCCGGCTGATTTCAAAGAGAAACCACCAGTAAATCCTTCCGAAGTACGCGAATACCTAGAGCAAATGATTTTCAAGATTGAGGAAGCAACTTGGCAGCGTGTTGTTCGTGCCTTTATCGAAAGTATAATAAAGAGTTTTTCACTTTTCCAGCTGCTAAAACAAATCATCATGCCTTTGAAAGTGGACTAGCCTATCATACAGCTACTATGGTTCGCCTAGCGGACAGCATTGGAGATATTTATCCAGAGCTCAATAAGAGCCTACTCTTTGCCGGAATTATGCTTCATGATTTGGCTAAGGTTATTGAACTTACTGGTCCTGAAAATACTGAGTATACGGTTCGTGGAAACTTAATTGGTCATATTGCTTTGATTGATGAAGAAATCACTAAGGTGCTCATGGAGCTCAATATTGATGATACGCGTGAGGATGTCGTTGTTTTGCGTCATGTCATTCTCAGCCACCACGGACAACTAGAGTATGGTAGCCAGTGCGACCTCGTATTATGGAAGCAGAAATTATTCATATGATTGATAATCTTGATGCCAGTATGATGATGATGACGACAGCCCTTAATCTAGTAGGTCCAGGAGAAATGACAAATCGTCTCTTTGCTATGGATAATCGTTCTTTCTACAAGCCAAAATTTGATTAAAATCGAAATTAAGCGAGCATTTTATATGAAAATGTTCGTTTTTTGCTGTATTATGGTATAATAGTTAAAAAGTACAGAAAATATAGGTAACATATGAAATTAAAACGAAGTGAGCGCATGGTAGTGATTTCAAACTATCTGATTAATAATCCTTATCAATTGACAAGCCTCAACACCTTTGCAGAGCGTTATGAAGTTGCAAAGTCTTCAATCTCAGAAGATGTTGCTATCATTAAAAAAGCTTTTGAGGAAAGTCAAATAGGAGAAATCGAAACAGTAACGGGTGCATCTGGTGGCGTTATGTTTACACCAACTATTTCTGATGAAGATGCAAGAAGTCTGGTTGAAGATCTTTGTAAGCGTCTTTCCGAGAGTGATCGTATCTTACCAGGTGGTTATCTCTACCTATCTGATTTATTGAGTACACCGTCTATTTTGAAAAATGTTGGTCGTATCATTGCCAGTGCCTTTAAGGGACAAAAAATTGATGCCGTTATGACTGTTGCAACTAAAGGAGTTCCTTTAGCAAATGCAGTAGCAGATGTCTTGAATATTCCATTTGTTATTGTTCGTCGTGACTTGAAAATTACAGAAGGTTCAACCGTATCGGTAAACTACGTTAGTGGTTCAAGTGATCGTATTGAAAAGATGTTCCTTTCAAAACGTAGTTTGAAACCAAATAGCCGCGTCCTTATTGTTGATGATTTTCTTAAAGGTGGCGGTACCATTACGGGTATGATTAGCTTGCTTTCAGAATTTGATAGTGAGTTAGTAGGTGTAGCTGTATTCGCAGAGAATGCTAAAGGCGATCGTGATATCCATGAATATAAATCATTACTTACTGTTTCTGACATCGATGTAAAAGCACAGAAGGTAGAAGTTGAAGTCGGTAATATTTTTGATAAATAATTAATCTACGATAGTATTCCTAATTTAACGATTAGGAATTTTTCTTTTTAACAAGAAAGTCTTGACAATAATCATCAAAAAATGATACTATATTAGACGGTACTTTTTACTTTTGGTCTCTCAAAAGTGTACAGAGACGTGCTGACATAAGTTGCAAAAGTACACACAGATATGGCTGTCACCAAGTGCCATATCAACCAAAAATAAAAAAACACAGGAGAATGTAGATGCCTACAATTAACCAATTGGTTCGTAAACCACGTCAATCAAAAGTTGTTAAATCTAAATCACCAGCTTTGAACGTTGGTTACAACAGCCACAAAAAAAGTTCAAACTAACGTATCTTCACCACAAAAACGTGGTGTTGCAACACGTGTTGGAACAATGACACCTAAGAAACCTAACTCAGCCCTTCGTAAATTCGCTCGTGTACGTTTGAGCAACCTTATCGAAGTTACTGCTTACATCCCAGGTATCGGACACAACCTCCAAGAACACAGCGTTGTTCTTATCCGTGGTGGACGTGTAAAAGACCTTCCAGGGGTACGTTACCACATCGTCCGTGGTGCACTTGATACTGCAGGTGTAGCTGATCGTAAACAAAGCCGTTCTAAATACGGTGCTAAACGTCCTAAAGGATAAGAAGGGAGATAAGATAAAATGAGTCGTAAAAATAGAGCGCCTAAACGCGAAGTATTGGCAGATCCATTGTACAATTCAAAAATCGTTACACGTCTTATCAACCGTGTAATGCTTGACGGTAAACGTGGTACTGCTGCAACAATCGTATACGATGCTTTCGAGCAAATCAAAGAAGCAACTGGAAACGATGCTCTTGAAGTATTTGAAACAGCTATGGACAACATCATGCCTGTACTTGAAGTACGTGCACGTCGTGTCGGTGGTTCAAACTACCAAGTCCCAGTTGAAGTTCGTCCAGAACGTCGTACAACTCTTGGTCTTCGTTGGTTGGTTAACGCATCACGTGCGCGTGGTGAACACACTATGAAAGATCGTCTTGCAAAAGAAATCATGGATGCTGCAAACAACACTGGTGCATCAGTTAAGAAACGTGAAGATACTCACAAAATGGCTGAAGCAAACCGTGCCTTTGCACACTTCCGCTGGTAATCATAAGCTTCAAGCTGAATTACAGTCATATATTCATAAGCTAAGATTATGGATTTGTAATAGGCTGACTCTGAATTCAAATAATATCATTCATATCATTTGAAAACCAGTTAAATATTAGTGAAAAAACGGGTAGGTCCTGCCTATCCGTTTTTTGACAATAATGTTATAATAAATAAGTAAACTAAAATATTTATAGGAGAATAAACCTAATGGCACGCGAATTTTCACTTGCAAAAACTCGTAATATCGGTATCATGGCCCACGTCGATGCCGGTAAAACAACTACAACAGAGCGTATCCTTTACTACACTGGTAAAATCCACAAAATCGGTGAAACTCACGAAGGTGCATCACAAATGGACTGGATGGAGCAAGAACAAGAACGTGGTATCACAATCACATCTGCCGCTACAACAGCACAATGGGATGGTCACCGCGTTAACATCATCGATACACCAGGACACGTGGACTTCACAATCGAAGTACAACGTTCACTTCGTGTATTGGATGGTGCCGTAACCGTTCTTGACTCACAATCAGGTGTAGAACCTCAAACTGAAACAGTTTGGCGTCAAGCAACTGAGTATGGTGTTCCACGTATCGTATTTGCCAACAAAATGGATAAAATCGGTGCAGACTTCCTTTACTCAGTAAGCACACTTCACGATCGTCTTCAAGCAAACGCACACCCAATCCAATTGCCAATCGGTGCTGAAGATGATTTCCGTGGTATCATTGACTTGATTAAAATGAAAGCTGAAATCTATACTAATGACCTTGGTACAGATATTCTTGAAGAAGATATTCCAGCTGATTACGTTGATCAAGCAAACGAATACCGTGAAAAATTGATCGAAGCAGTTGCTGAAACTGACGAAGATTTGATGATGAAATACCTTGAAGGTGAAGAAATCACTAACGAGGAATTGAAAGCAGCTATCCGTCGTGCAACAATCAACGTTGAATTCTTCCCAGTTCTTTGTGGTTCTGCCTTCAAGAACAAAGGTGTTCAATTGATGCTTGATGCGGTTATCGATTATCTTCCAAGTCCACTTGATATCCCTGCAATCAAAGGTATCAACCCAGATACAGACGAAGAAGAAACTCGTCCAGCATCTGATGATGAGCCATTTGCAGCTCTTGCCTTCAAGATCATGACTGACCCATTTGTAGGTCGTTTGACATTTATCCGTGTTTACTCAGGTATCCTTCAATCAGGTTCATATGTAATGAACACATCTAAAGGTAAACGTGAACGTATCGGACGTATCCTTCAAATGCACGCTAACAGCCGTCAAGAAATTGAACAAGTATACGCTGGTGATATCGCTGCTGCTATCGGTTTGAAAGATACTACACTGGTGACTCATTGACTGATGAAAAAGCTAAAGTTATTCTTGAGTCAATCGAAGTTCCAGAACCAGTTATCCAATTGATGGTTGAGCCTAAGACTAAAGCTGACCAAGATAAGATGGGTATCGGTCTTCAAAAACTTGCCGAAGAAGATCCAACATTCCGTGTTGAAACTAACCCTGAAACTGGTGAAACAGTTATCTCTGGTATGGGTGAACTTCACCTTGATGTCCTTGTTGACCGTTTGAAACGTGAACACAAAGTTGAAGCAAACGTTGGTGCTCCACAAGTATCTTACCGTGAAACATTCCGTGCTGGAACACAAGCACGTGGATTCTTCAAACGTCAATCTGGTGGTAAAGGTCAGTTTGGTGATGTTTGGATTGAATTTACTCCAAATGAAGAAGGTAAAGGTTTCGAATTCGAAAATGCTATCGTCGGTGGTGTGGTTCCACGTGAATTCATCCCTGCAGTAGAAAAAGGATTGGAAGAATCTATGGCTAACGGTGTCCTTGCTGGATACCCAATGGTTGACATCAAAGCTAAACTTTACGATGGTTCATACCACGATGTCGATTCATCTGAAACTGCCTTCAAGATCGCTGCATCTCTTGCGCTTAAAGAAGCTGCTAAGACTGCACAACCAACTATTCTTGAACCAATGATGCTTGTAACAATCACTGTTCCTGAAGAAAACCTTGGTGATGTTATGGGTCACGTTACAGCTCGTCGTGGACGTGTTGATGGTATGGAAGCACACGGTAACAGCCAAATCGTTCGTGCTTACGTTCCACTTGCTGAAATGTTCGGTTATGCAACAACACTTCGTTCTGCAACTCAAGGACGTGGTACATTCATGATGGTATTTGACCACTATGAAGATGTTCCTAAATCAGTTCAAGAAGAAATCATCAAGAAAAACTCTGGTGAAGCTTAATTAGCACATATAAAAGTTAAGGTACTTATGAAAGTAAGTGCCTTTTCTATTTGCAATTTTTTTGAAAAAAATTATATAATATGACTGTTGAAAGGTTAGATTGAAAGCGCTCAAGTTAATCTTTTCACAATAGGGAGAGCTTGCTCTCAAAATTATATTTATTTGATTTTCATAAGGAGGAAATCACTAATGGTAGTTAAAGTTGGTATTAACGGTTTCGGTCGTATCGGTCGTCTTGCTTTCCGTCGTATCCAAAACGTAGAAGGTGTTGAAGTTACACGCATCAACGACCTTACAGATCCAGTTATGCTTGCACACTTGTTGAAATACGACACAACTCAAGGTCGTTTCGACGGTACTGTTGAAGTTAAAGAAGGTGGATTTGAAGTTAACGGTAAATTCGTTAAAGTTTCTGCTGAACGTGACCCAGAACAAATTGACTGGGCTAACGACGGTGTAGAAATCGTTCTTGAAGCAACTGGTTTCTTTGCTAAGAAAGATGCTGCTGAAAAACACTTGCACGAAGGTGGAGCTAAGAAAGTTGTTATCACTGCTCCTGGTGGAAACGATGTTAAAACAATCGTATTTAACACTAACCACGATATTCTTGATGGTACTGAAACAGTTATCTCAGGTGCTTCATGTACTACAAACTGCTTGGCTCCAATGGCTAAAGCATTGCAAGATAACTTCGGTGTTAAACAAGGTTTGATGACTACTATCCACGCTTACACTGGTGACCAAATGATCCTTGACGGACCACACCGTGGTGGTGACCTTCGTCGTGCACGCGCTGGTGCTGCTAACATCGTTCCTAACTCAACTGGTGCTGCTAAAGCTATCGGTTTGGTTATCCCTGAATTGAACGGTAAACTTGACGGTGCTGCTCAACGTGTTCCAGTTCCAACAGGTTCTGTAACTGAGTTGGTTTCAGTCCTTAACAAAGAAGTAACTGTTGATGAAGTTAACGCAGCAATGAAAGCAGCTGCTAACGAATCTTACGGTTACACTGAAGATCCAATCGTATCTTCTGACGTTGTTGGTATGTCATTCGGTTCATTGTTTGACGCAACTCAAACTAAAGTTCAAACTGTTGATGGACATCAATTGGTTAAAACTGTGTCATGGTACGACAATGAAATGTCATACACTTCACAACTTGTACGTACTCTTGAATACTTCGCAAAAATTGCTAAATAATTCAATAGTATATTAAGAAGAGCTTAGGCTCTTCTTTTTTGTACCTTGAATATACAATATAAGTGCACAATAAAAACTCATAAGATTTTCTAG
>ENA-OQAN01000869-OQAN01000869.1-human-gut-metagenome-genome-assembly--contig:-NODE-869-length-14503-cov-4.521633_pt1 | contig 14503 bp, 17 predicted proteins | sample MGYA00242735_ERZ504527 | MGnify/ENA primary metagenome ERZ504527 (study PRJEB26092, sample SAMD00036230) | human gut metagenome | host: Homo sapiens | study: EMG produced TPA metagenomics assembly of...
CGGGCGAAGTCGACTGATTACGACGGCACGACCGTGGCCAAGTCCCACGGCGGCAGCCGCTCATGTCCAAGATCACCGGCTGCGGTTGCTCGCAGGGCGGCGTGTTGGCCGTGTACGCCTGCGCCACCGACCCGTTTACGGCGGCCATCTGCGGCACCGCCGTCTACAACGTTGCCGGCACGCGTGCCGCCGCTGTCGCCGATGCCCCGGCAAGCTTTAAGGTCGCCTTTATCGACGAGCTCTATCGCGCGACCGCCCAGGACATTGCCGACAACCAACTCGAGCTCGAGGAGGCATAAGCCATGTCCGAGCCCGCAACCAATGCCGGCATGAACACCCTGGTCGCCGTGGCCATCGCCCCGTGCGGCACCGGTGACGAGCTATCCGCCGAGGTCGCCGAGGTCGTGCGCGTCATCCGCGAGAGTGGCCTTCCTAACCGCACCACCTCGATGTTCACCGAGATCGAGGGCGACTGGGACGAGGTCATGCAGGTCGTGCGCGACGCAGCCTTTGTGTTGGCGAGCAAAGGTATCCGTACCGAAGTCGTGCTCAAAGCCGATATTCGCCCCGGTTTTACCGATACCATGACCGGCAAACTCGAGCGCATGGAAGCGCAGATCAAAAAGCAGGAGGAAGCACGATGAGCATCCGCGACAACCTTGATATCTCGGCTTATCTGGTACTCGGTCCCGAAAACACCCTCGAGCGACCCGTGGGCGATGTGGTGGCTCAGGCGCTCGACGCCGGCTTCACCTGCATCCAGGTGCGCTCCAAGGTGGCAAGCGCCCGCGAGATCATCGCGCTGACGGGCGATGCCGCAAAGGCGATCGCTCAGGCCGGCAAGACCGGACAGGTCGCCCTGCTGATCGACGACCGCCTTGACTGCGTACTTGCCGCACGTGAGCAGGGCATCGCCGTCGACGGCGTGCACGTGGGCCAGAGCGATATTCCCGTCGAGGTCTGCCGCAAGCTTTTGGGCCCCAATACCATCGTGGGTCTTTCGGCCCGCTGCGAGGAGATGCTCGAGTACGTCAAGCGCCGATATGAGCCTGGTCGATTACCTGGGCGTGGGCCCGCTTCACGAGACCGAGACCAAGCGCGACTGCGGACGCGCGGCAGATGGCTCCATCATCACCAAGAGCTTTGAAGACCTGGCTGCCCTCCATGCGGCAAGCCCCGTGCATCGTGGTGGGCGGCGGCGTCAAGACGGCCGACCTGCCGCAGCTCAAGGCAACCGGCGTCGATGGCTTCTTTGTGGTGAGCGCTGTCTGCAGCGCCGATGACCCCTACGCCGCGGCCAAGGAGCTCGTCGATACCTGGCAGCAAGCATAGGCCCATGCCGAGCAGTTGCTCCGCAGTCCCATGTCTTCAATAGCGGAAAGCGCATACCAGTTTGGACGTCCATTCTGGTATGCGCTTTCGCATAGAGGACCAGCGGGAAACTGCGTCCCAGTCTGAACGCTGATTACGGGATGCAGTTTCGGCGTAGTCCCTACCCCGCCAGATACGCTTCCAGCGCGGGCAACGTCGCCTCCGCATCGCGGCGGCCGATCTGGTAGATGCGCTCGAGTTCATCGGGCTCGCGGCACAGCGACGGCACCTTCACCGATTCGCTCGGCCGCACCACAAAGATCTCGTCAGCGGCTTCGCGACGCGCCAGGTCATCGAGCGTGGCATTGTAGGCTCGTGCCGATGCTCAAGCGCCGCAACAAACTCCGGATAGTGACGATACACGCGACGCAGCATAGGCATCACGCTATTGGGCTGCTTTACAAAGCCCGCCGGCTGCGTCAGCACCACCACGTTGCGGTCATAACCCTGCTCAAACAGCCAAGCGCTGGGAATGGAATCGGCAACACCGCCATCCAAGTACTTACGACCCTCGATGGCAACAGGACGCGTCGCCACGGGAATCGCCGACGACGCACGGATCCACTCGATATCGCGCTCGTCGCCATAGGGCAGGTCATGGTAGACGGCCTGCCCCGTCTTAAGATCGGTACATACGCACGTAAACCGCATGGGGCAGGCGCGATATGCCTCCAGATCGATGGGATCGCGCTCGATGGGTACCTCATGATAGGCAAACTCGGCATTGAACATATCGCCGGTTCGCAACCAACTCGTCACGCTCGCATAGCGCTTGTCGGCGCAATAGGCCTTGTTGTAGCGAATGGCGCGGCCGATCTGGCGCGATTTAAAGTTGTAGCCAAAGGCCGCGCCGCCGAGACACCCACCATATGGTCGCAGGTTAGGCCGTGCTCCATCCATACGTCGAGCACGCCCGCCGTATACATACCGCGGTAGCCGCCTCCCTCGAGCGCAAGTCCCACCGTGCGCGTCGTGTCTGGCTGTGCCATGCGACCATCTCCGTTCCTGTGTTTTAAAGCGGAACAAGTATACCCGCCAACATATATCGCCTCGGTCGCGTTTCCATCGAACATCACATCGTCGCGCCACCATTTGGCGAATAATAGCCGCCCGCAGCATGAACAGCCATATACAATCCAATATTGTTGTTTATACTGCTGAGCAATCATCAGCAGCGAACACGAACCGACAAATTATCCCAGCGACGCAGCAAGGCGGAGGCCTGGATACATGCAAAGCGTTGAGCAGCAACGCGTGTGTACAACGAGCTCGCCCGACGCAATACACCCCGACCTCAGGAAGCCGCTTACAGCATGGATATCGCCAGCAATTACACCGAGACGCTCGAAAAGACCATCCGCGACCTTCTCGAGCGTCAGGACGATCTGATCAGGACTGCCTTTACCGACGAGCTCACCGGGCTTGGCAACCGCGGCGGCTTTGCCCGCTCCCTCGAGGAGCTCTGGGAGCAGGACGCCCCCGTTACCATGGCGTTCATCGATATCGACAATCTCAAGCATTGCAACGATATCTTTGGGCATGACGAGGGAAACCGCTATATCTTGCAGGTAAGCCTCTATCTCAAGCTATATATGAAGGTGGACGAGGCGGCATTTCGTCTGGGAGGCGACGAGTTTGCCATCCTGTCTACGATTGCGACCGAGGATGACCTTGCCGAGCGTCTGGAGCACTGTCGAGAGGTCCTGCTCAAGAATAACGATTCCGAGATGCCTCACTCGTTTAGCTACGGAGTGTCACACGCCGACCCCGCCCTGGGCGAAGCCTCCAATCGCATGACGCTCGATGCCGACCATCGCATGTACGACTACAGCTGCGCCATGCCGTGCACCTTGATCGACGCAATATCACGCAAGTCCACGCCGACGATTTCGAAGTTAGCGATCGCATTTTCGACGCCCTTTCGATGCTCAACGAAGGCCGCTATTTCTTTATCGAGAACCTGGACAAACATCGCACCCTTTGGTCACAAGGCGCTATGCGCGATCTTGGCCTTCCTTCGGAGCATATAGACAACTGCCACGATTACTGGAAGACGCGTGTCCACCCCGATGACCTCGAGGCCTATAGCGACGATATCGACCAGATCTATAACGGCTCCAAACACCGTCACGTCCTGCAGTATCGCGTGCGCAATGCCGCCGGTGACTACGTTCTCTGCCGTGCTCGCGGGTTTCGTATCGACGGCGACGAAGGTGTCTCCTCGCTCTATGTCGGCGAGCTCGTCAACCACTCGCTTGCCGAGACCGTCGACGCCGCCACGGGCCTTGGAACGCAGCGCATGTTGCTCAACGCTATCGATGCCTGCCGTCGCGACTGTTGCGAGACGGGGCTTATAGCGGTGCGCGTTCGCGGCACGACAAAGCTCAATGAGCTTTACGGAGCCGAGGCTGTCGACAACATGCTCGCCGAATACGCAGGCCGCATGTTGTCGATCACCCGTGGCAGGAGTCGCGTCTACCGCTCACGAAGCGTCCAGTTTGTCGTGCTCAGCAACGATTTGGACCATAAGGCGTTCGAGGAACTGGTCCGTCATCTAAAAGAGGCCGTTTTCGCTCCCGTTCGAATCGCGGGCGATACCATTACTCCCGTCTGTCTAGTCGTTCCGGCCTTTTACGAGCGCCTAACCAATCAAGCGACCGCCGTTTTAGGCGAACTCGACCGTCGCCTTCGCACGGCCGGCGGACTTGTCCCCAACGACAGCCTCCCCATACCCGAGATAGAGCGCAAAAGCGCTATCGCCGAGCGCATCGATATGCTCACGGGCCTCTGTCGACCCAGCGAGTTTATGCGGCGCGCCAACGCATTTCTCCAGACAAGGCGCGACGGCGCTTGGTGTATCGCCACCGTCGACATGGGACACATGCGACTGTTCAACGAATGGCACGGACAGGCCGAGGGCGACCGCGTGCTCGCCGACGTGGGCACGGTCCTCAAGGACATCGAAAATGCCGACATGGGCGTCGCAGGATACTGGGGCCAAGACGACTTTTGCATACTCATTCCCTTTGAGCGCGACACCGTCCATCGAATCTATAGTCGCATTCGCGAGACCGTGGCCAAGCACGATGACGGCGTAGGCTTCTGGCCGTCCATGGGCGTTTGCCCTATCGACTCCAACGAGGAAATCACCATCGATGCACAGGCCAAGGCCATGTTTACCAATCGGCGCGCAAAAAACGACTTTAAGGAGCGCATTGCCATTTTCCGCCCCGAGGAGTATGAGCGCGAAATCTCGTTCCACCGCACGCTGACCGAATTCCAGTACGCGCTCTCAAACGGCCGCATCACCTACTACTTGCAGCCCCAGGTCGACATGGAAACCGGCGAGATTATTGGCGCCGAGGCGCTCACGCGCTGGATTGACAAGGATGGCTCCCTCATTTCACCCGTCACCTTTATCCCCGCTCTCGAGGAAAGTGGTTTTGTGGTGACGCTCGACAAATACGTTTGGCAGGGCGTTGCCTCGTGGCTGCGCGGGCGCATCGATCGAGGGCTTCGCGTGGTTCCGATCTCGCTCAACGTGTCGCGAGTGGATATCCTTGCCTGCGACGTTGCCGAGCATATGGGGGCACTCGCCGACCAATACAATCTGCCGCCCGAGCTCATGCGCATCGAGATCACCGAGACGGCTTATACGGGAGAGTCCGAAGCTGTGGATAAGCTGACGGCCGACCTGCACAACCGCGGCTTCTCGACTACATGGACGATTTTGGCACCGGCCAGTCCACGCTCGCGATGCTCAAGAACGTCAACGTTGACGTCATCAAGCTCGACCGCACGTTTGTGCCCGTCGACGGCGATCAAGGCCGTAGCGCGCAAATCGTTTCATCAATGCTCGAGATGGCGCAGTCGCTCCATCTGCGTTGTGGTCGAAGGCATCGAGACAACTGAGCAGGCAAACATGCTACGCCAAATGGGCGCCCGCTACGCTCAGGCTTTCTCTACTACCGCCCCATGCCGGCAAAGGATTTTGAGGCATTGCTCGATGGTGGCGACAGCGACTAGTACGCTCGCGCGCAAAACGCTGGCACCGAGGGGGACGTTTGTCCCCATGAGCCAGCCTACGCCCCAAAAACGCCACCGCCGAAGGGGTGTTTTGTCCCCATTGGCTAACTTATATCCCCAATCCAAACCAAATTGGGGATATGATACAAACCACTGTTGTGCCCAAGGAGGTTATCCATCATGAACGAGTCGTATCGCTTGGGCGAGCAATCGATTATCTCCTATCTTCAGCGACTTGCGAGCGGGGTCTCGACCGCCGAGCTCGATGTTACCGCGCTGCCCCCGGAGCTGCGTGCCATCGGTGAGCAACTGCAGAAAACGCTCGCCATCCTGCAACAAGAACGCGAGCTGCTTGAGCACGGCGCCTATATCGACTCGCTCACCAATCTTGGCAACCGTGGCGGACTCGACCGCCATGTCGATCAGCTCTGGCGCAAAGGCACCCCCTTCACCTGCGCCTATATCGATATCGACCGCCTTAAGCATTGCAACGATAAGTTTGGCCACGCCGAGGGCAATCGCTACATTCTGAGCATCTGCCGCGCACTCACCGAGACAATGGAGCACGATGAGCTGCTGTTCCGTATCGGTGGAGACGAATTTGTACTTATATCCCCCACGACAGACGAAGCCGAGCTCGAGCAGCGCCTGGAGCGGACGCGTGCCAATCTTATCGAGGCAACATCGGACGGCAAGGCGCCCATGATCGCCAGCTTTAGCTTTGGCTGCTCGCGCGCGACCCACTTGCAGGCGATACGCGTCGCCAGATGACAAAGGACGCCGACCGCAAAATGTATCGCTACAAGCTCATGTACCGTGTGCAACAACCGGAAGAAGGCGATGCGCCGCAACGCCCGGTCACCGAACAACCCCCCCCCTGCAACGACCCGAGTGTTCCAAGCGATCTCCATGAGCTCCGAGACACGCTATCCGTTCATCATTAACCTCGACACCGGCGAATCGCAATGGTCGGTTAATGCCGTGCGCGATTTTGACCTACCCTCCCAGCATCCCTACAACTCGCTCGATATATGGCTTGCCCGTGTTCACCCCGAGGACCGCGACAACGTACGTGCCGAGTTCGATATGGTGGTAAACGGCACGTGGCACTTCCACTGCATGCAGTATCGCGTCATGAATACCGCCGGAAAATACGCGCTTTGCGACTGCACAGGTTACCGCCTGGACGGCACCGATACCGAGCCCAACATGTATGTGGGCATTGTCACCAACCGAAGCTTGGCAGATACGACCGATTCCGTGACCGGTCTGGGCGATATCCACGCCCTGGTCAACGCCATTGGCGAGATGCGTCGCGTGGCACGAAACGCGGCTTGATCGCCATTAAAATCGACGACATCGCCAAGGTCAATGCCCGCTTTGGCTTTGATGCAGGCGACCGCGTTTTGGCAGAAAGCGCCGCCTGCCTCATGGATTGCTCGCGCGGCAAGGGTCGTCTGTTCCGCTCGACCGGACCGATGCTCGTGGCGCTCTTTGACGAGCTTGATCCCGAAGAGACCGACGCGGTTGCAGACGAAATCGAACGGTTCTTGGGATCGCCCGTGCTCCTTGGCTCATTTGAATATCAGCCGCCCCTTCGCGTGGCCACGCTTCATCTGGACACCGTCGACCGACAGCCTGTTTCCATTCTGAACGAGCTCAATGCGCTGGTTAAAGAGGCGCCGCAGGTACCGGGCACCAAGCTGGACTAGCGTTATGGGGCGCATGATGGTTAATTTCCGATCTCGGCGAACACATCAGGCAAATAGGTCGTACCCGCAGTTAGCCGAACGCCCCCCGCAGTCCCTAGCGGGCCCGGGGCACCGTTTTCCCAGTTAAAAGAATGGTGGAGATGCGTTTCGATGTGTCCGGTGGCCATACTCCGCCCACCGCCCGACATCTTTTCCCGGGCAAAGTCGAACGGTCGGTCCGCCTATTCCGTTTCCCCTAGGCTAGGACAGCGGGGGTTCCGGAGCCGCCCATTACATTCGTTCGAGAGGCGCTAAATTCATATGGAACGCGAAAGAGTTGATCACCCGATTATTATGCCCGCCTAAAAAACAACCAAATATACGCCCCAATATCATTCCAGCACAACCAGGAATCCATTATTTGGCCAATTCAATAGCCCCCTCACCGCTCATTACCAAAATATGATCGGCGACATCGAGCAATCTAGAATCATGCGAAACGATCAAAAAGGCCTGACCTCGCTTATTTTGTTTAATGTACTCTATCAGGCAGCCACATGTCGATCCGTCAAGATCATTGGTCGGCTCATCGAGAATTACAAAATCCGCTTTTCGGCATAACGCCATAGCCAAGCGCAACCTTTGCAGCTCTCCTCCAGATAGATTAGAACATTTTTCCCATCTTTTTTTATCAATTGGTTCGAAACCGCATTCCTTGAGAAACGACGCCATTAACTCATAGCTAATGCCGTATTCATGCAAATAGTCTTCAACTGTGTCGCCGGGGACGAAAGCCGTTTGCTGCATAGCAGAGAAACACTCCGACCGAACTCGGTCAAGATTGATAGCGGTCAACTTTGTGCAATCGTACTCGATATTGTCATTTGCATGCTCGTAAAAACCCAGGAGCAGCTTTAATAGTGTGCTTTTTCCAACACCATTAGGGCCTGTAATTACATACGTTCTGCCCACGTCAAATTGAAGATTCGCCCCGCATGTTATATCAACCAGCTCTTCATCGCGAATTAAACTGAAGTCTAAATCTAGGACCTGTATGCGGCCCACATTATTAAGCGCAAGGCAATTTCGGTAATCCCGTTTTCGCGCCTTTATTTCATTCAGCCTAGCTATTGATGCCCTCGTTTCCTGCAAAGACTGAAAGACGCCGATATAGTACTTGCCACAGCTCATCAATAGGGAATAATAAGAATTTATCATGGTAAATTCCCCAATTGTCATAGCTCCTGTGGCTATTCTTGCTCCCGAAACCAGCAACAAAACAGCTTGAAATCCCGCCGCCGCCATACGATCGCTAGAACTTACTATACTTTGTACTTTCGCGAGTGCGAGAACTGAAGGATAGTACGCAGCATCAAACTGTTTTTCTACATGCTCGAAGCTGCTGTCATAACCGGCTAGCAGCTTAATCTCGAACGTTCGTTCGATACGTGATGCTATGGAGCTGAACAGGAACCCATCTTCCTCTTTCTTTTGAAATGAAGCGGCAAGTAGTGAGGGCTGGAGCATAAGCACCATAATGCAATACGCCCCAAGAAGCGTTATGCCGACGGTGCATATCGATAAATCGAGAGAAGCGATTAGCAGAAAAACCGCAATCATTGTAATCGCATTCATGAACAATGGAATCATGTTTATGACAACAAACGATGTTATTGAAGAGGTGTCCGAGTTTATTTTCTGAGCAGAGTACAACGGGGAAGTCGACTCTATGTCTGTAAGTGGCAAATGTTGAAAGTCTGACACGATTTCTTTTAAAAAACTGAAATACGAGAGGTTCAGACTGACGTCTGGAGCATCTTTGCAAAGTAAGAGAAGACCGCCGAAATAATCCCCAATAATGCTATTGCAAAGGCTAAAATATAAATTGAATGCATGTCCTGACCGTAAACGAGCATATCAACAAACTGTCCGTTCAAATACGGTGACAGCGATGTCAGAGCATAGCTCACCAGAACCATGACCATCAGCATCTTTGCACCGCGGCATGACATCGTTGTTTTGACCACATGCCAGAACAACGCGCACTCGTCTCTCCGCCATTTGAATTGCATCATTATATCAACCACGCCTCTGAACAGGGCCTTTTATTTGAGTTGTCAATTATATTCAACCCTCTATCCAAAGAACTGTCCTTTCGCAGCCGTAACACATAGTAATAAACGCCTGCAGTGTGGTCATTTCGATAGAGTTCGTAAACATCATCAATTGCCTCATCTACTGATGTCCACCTTGTTGGATTAGCCAAATACGCACTCCATGCAACACCCTCAACAAACGAAGAGCATGGATAGACCTCGTCATATCCCAGCAAAGACATCGTTCCCGACAACTCGCTGCTCATTATGTCTTGCACTATTGAGACTGCATCCAGACTGTCCTTATCAGCACAAGCCATCATTCCCACCATCAGCGCGTACCATCATCGCTTAAATAATCAGGGAGCTTTTCGATAATCTCGTTGCTAACTCGGCATCCATCAAATCCCCCATCTCCGACAAAAGGATATTCAAGTCCATTGGGAATGGGGACCAGCGGAGGATTTGCAACAATATAGTCGTATTTACTATCAGGTTCGAGCTTCTCATACAAATTCCCTTGAACCGTTTTTATCGCACCGTCCAGACCATTCAACTTGGAATTAAGCATGTTAGTTACACAAGTTTCGGCGTTTATCTCCACCGATGTAACCGTCATGCCACCCGCTGCCATGATCAGCGACTGAATCCCAGAGCCCGCACACAAATCAAGCCCCTTCTTCCCGAGCTGAGGAGATAGCCGCCTGGCAAGTCCTAATGAATCTGGGCCGAAATATCTTTTAGGGTTTGGCTGCGGAGCATCCGCGACAATCCAGACACCTCTATATCGATTTAAAACCAGACCCGCTGAGCGGACAATCCCGTCCTCTAAAACAACGATGCCAGCGTCCACTAATAGTTTAATCAGCTCAATAAATGGCTTCATTTCAGCTTGCGCTACAGACTCTCCAAGATACAGAAGCCTCACTAGTCCGCGATATTCTTGGTTTACTTTACCCGATGCAAATAAGTGCTCAACAACATAAAACCTATCCCCCGCCACGGATATGCCCTCGAGTAAATCTGTTAAGCCAACCCTATCAAATTCTTTTGACAATCGACTGTATTGGTCCATTTTGTCGTCCATCCCGCTTCCGCTGGCTATCGCCTCATAAACACAAACCTAACTAGCCGCACGAACGACAAAGAGGCCAAGCTGAACAGAAGTAGAAACAAAACTTCAAAAACACTGGTATTCCAATCGCGTACCCAGCCCTCTACCGCCAACAAAAAAAACAGCAGCCCCATCCATAACGTCACAGAAGAAATCAACTTTGCGTAAGGGCGTATATCAATCCCGCTCTCCCTTTTTGTGACATCATATCCAGCAATTGAGCAGAGCCATCTTCCTCTTCTGTATTGGATTGAAAGGATAATCAGGGCAATCGAAGTCATCAAGCAGACAGCATCCCCTGTTTCCATAGAACTTCCTTTGCTTTCCGTCCTTGTTACGCATTCACAATCGAATCAAACCAGGTGTGAATTACTCGATAGCAACCGCCTTCGTATAAACCATAGCCGCTGCAGCAGCATTAACGACTGCGCCGTAGTTAACACCAACTACGATGTCATAAACTGCAACTGCCCAAACTGCAGCCGGGAATATAGCAACTCCCACCGCTGGCTCCGGATCTTGACTGCCACCATTTAAGTTAACTGGACCAACCCGCGGATCAAAATCCATTTTTTACCTTCTTTCTAACTTGGCAATAGTCTCCAAAACTACAGATCAATCTGCAATTCTCTAATCTCCATATCACCTTCCATTAACTCATTAGGTATCACTCCCTTCAAGAGAGTGGGCGGCAAAAGACACCGATCTGTTTCGCTCACCGAATAGATCAGGTAATTCAGATCTCGCATTCCATCACTTTTCAAACCCTCTTGAGTCGTTTCGCTCTTAAAAACAAGCTCAAAGACCGACATGTAGTCTCGAATTCCCTGCCATTGCTGCAAGTTCGGAATTACGCCAAATATTGAATATAGGAAGTAGGCATCTTCAACAATCGTTCTTACAAAAGCAATTTGCGTCATACACTCTTGCTGGTTGTCCTGAAGCTCCAATACGACTGATGATGAGCCGAAGTTATCCGAGATGTCATTGACCGTTTGAACTATAGACCATCAACAATCGGAGACAGATACGAACATCTCAGTGGAGCGGCTTTCGCGTAGTAGGGAATATACATGATATTGTTACGCTGATACAGAAATCTAGGTGCAAGATCGTCTAAATCGCCCTCGAGAAATAAGCCTGTTTTCCATATTTTCAAAATTGTATTTAGAACTTTTTCGGCAACGATTGACCTATCGCTGCCGGACAACTTCTTATTGGCGCAAATTTCGTTAGCGATATCTTTAATGCACCGTCCTCCATCTATCAAATTAACGATAGCGAGCGCATCTTCATTGAGACGAATATAGTAGCTGTTCGCGGTCAAAACGCTACCGGTCTGAGTGTGCCTTACGCGTACGGCATACCGCATTCTCGGAACAGCACCCAGCATCTCTCTTTTCTTCATATTTCCTTACCCTACCTCTAGGAAATAGTAATTCATGATTCCGTTCGCAAGTTCTACCGACACCGACCGTTTAAACCCAAACTGCTCGAGCCCAGATTCGCAGCCATCCTCAGTGATAGCGGCTACTCGACATGGCGTTTCCGAACCTTCCCAGCGCAACTCCGTAATTTGAATCCCCCTTTCCAATATAAATAAAACCAAACTGCTAGACCTGCCTCTTAGTGCAGCGCCCTTAGCCGTAATCAGCATTCCGCAAGGTTCGATGGAATCAGCCCTGATCAGGCAAACCTGATAACGCCCATCAAATAGAGTCTGCCTAATTAGACGTCCTCTCATCTTTCCATTTTGTATAGTTGAGAATGGGTCAAGCACGACATATTGATCCATGCTTTCATTGGCTCTATAAACAAAAGACAAAACCTCTTTGCAGTCGCTCTCTTTAGCCCTAACTGCTTTTACGCAACTTACCCCCGTGCACACGTGCAGCATCCTCCAATTCTTGAGATATATCTATGTTCCTTTCTTTGAAAAGAACAGGAAGCCCCTGTTGGATACTTGTGAAGTCCGAAAGCTCCTCTATACGAGCTAAGCACTTCTCGACAATTGGGTGCCGTAACGCATATCTATCTATTTCGAGATCAATATAGTCCTGCAGAGTATTTCGATTTAGATTCCAAATGGTAATCGGCAGGTAAGGAGACACCGAGAGCTCCCCATACGCATTGACGCATATTTGCGGAATTCTCCCTGTCTCCCTATACATATACAAATGGTCTACGGGGTCACCCCAGGTAATCTGCATTTGAGAAACGGCATTGCGCGCGCTCAAATATGCAGCAAGCGCATCATTTTGCTCGGGCGTTAGGCACAGATCCTTATAATTCAGCTCACCTCGTCCGAGCGGCATCAAAGGCTGTGCTCTAAAATCACTTACACCTTCTTTTTCACAAAAACTAATTATTGAAGGGTATTCCCTTATATTCCTAGCATGGGGAAGAGAAGCAACTGCGACCCTTATTCCGTGTCTTCGTGCGATCTTAATCGCATCCAGTACTCGATGAAGCTTACCGTTACTCAACCTCACATGGTCATAAGACGCATCTGAAAGCCCATCGAGACTAAACTGCACTAAATCCAGTCCATCTCTTTTTAGGGCGTCAGCAATTTCATCTGTCCAAAGAATGCCATTGCTGACCATTGACACGAGAGTGCCTCGATTAAGCTCCTTAACTAACCTCACGGCGCGACGAATCAAATCAAACCTAAGAATGGGCTCTCCGCCACAAATGCAAATCGAGGAAAGATCAATCAAGGCAAGCTGTCGAAAAACGCTGATTAGTTCGTCATCATTCATTTCCTCATAGACACATTCCCCGCCGAAATCAAAACAATGCCGACATCGCAAATTGCATCGATAGGTCACATCAACTGAGGCCGAGCTAAGATAATTCATATAGAATCCGCCCTCTTTCGTGCTTACAAAATACTTAATTGCAATTATGGACCTAGCAATTCTCGTTTATTTCTAATTATTTGTAATGAATATGTAATGGATTCAAAAGCTGTAAGTTTGAGTCCTACATATTAAAGACATTGACGACTTCCTCGGACCTAAAGTAGATGGCAGATTCCCCAATCATGGAAACCGTTATATAAGCCCACTCTAAAACTCAATTTGATTTTTATTATAGGACAATCTTTCGCCTCATCTTTGTCTGTTTAAAGAAAAAGGACGATATGAAAGAAATCGGAGAATTTGTACCCTTTGGCTTGCTCTTTTACAAACGTATTCCCAATACGTTTTAAACATGCAGCACTCGCCTTAAGGTCGAAATATAAACGGGGCGAGGCCGGACTACGTCACGTACCGCAGGACGGGGGGCACAGATCAGATTCACCTATCATGAATTCATCTGCGCGATAAAACTGTGCATGCAAATTTACCGCACTATGAACTACATCGTGCAGGACATGAAGGAGTCGACGACCCGCTAGCTTCACCCGCTTGAAAACACCCGCAAGCGACGGCAGCGTGAAAAGCAATTGGCCTCCGGGGAAACCTCTACGGAGTTCTCGATCTCCGTATTTGTCGAACTGCCAGTTCTGCCACGCCGTCCACTTCCTGCCCGCCGAGTCATTCCTCAAGCCGCACAGCAGCCCGCCTTCTAAGACCTCAGAGTTCGCCATCGAAGGCGACCTGCCCAGACTCCTCACAATCGGCTTGCATGAGGCCCCGCGCTCCAACATCCTCTGGACCGTGTCCCTTTCGTACCTGGTAAGCGAGCCCGCCGTTGGCTCTCGGGGCCGGCTTCCCGGTCCCGAGAAACACTCGGATGAAGCTACCGATCGAGACGGGGCGCATGATGGGCAGTCGCTGGAATCGCGCCCCACGTCATCTGCCCGCTCGTGCGATAATCCTCCGCAGAAGTCACCAACAACAGAGGGAGTTTGCGATGAAGGTTCTTTTGGTCAATGGCAGTCCCAAGGCAAACGGCAATACCGCCCGCGCACTCGCCGAGGTCGCAGGGCAGCTTAATGCAGAAGGCATTGATACCGAGGTGTTTCAGCTGGGCGCCAAGCCATTCGCGACTGCATCGGCTGCGGTCAGTGCGGCAAGCTTGGCGGTCGCTGCACCTTTGACGACGACGTGGTGAACGAGCTGATCGCTGCCGCCGAGCAGGCAGATGGCTTTGTCTTTGGCTCACCCGTCTACTATGCGCACCCCAGCGGACGCATCCTTTCGGCCCTCGATCGCGCCTTCTATGCCGAGCAAGCTTGCACACAAGCGGGCGCTCCC
>ENA-OQAN01000870-OQAN01000870.1-human-gut-metagenome-genome-assembly--contig:-NODE-870-length-14485-cov-1.839602_pt1 | contig 14485 bp, 20 predicted proteins | sample MGYA00242735_ERZ504527 | MGnify/ENA primary metagenome ERZ504527 (study PRJEB26092, sample SAMD00036230) | human gut metagenome | host: Homo sapiens | study: EMG produced TPA metagenomics assembly of...
TGGCTCACTTGTTATGACGATTGTGAGCGGCATAGTAGGCGGCATCATCGGCGACTGAAGGCTTCCCGTTGCTCAAAAAGGCCGCACATGCGCTTGAGATAGCGAAGAGCCTCGCAATCCTGACGATTGCGAGGCTCTTGCTGTATGTCCTTATACTGTATGTTCTTACAGTATGTAGATCCAGATCAGCGGGCGTAGAATTCGACCACGTACTGGATGTTGACCTGCACCGGGATTTCCTCGGCTTCAGGCTTGCGAGTCAGGGTGGCCTTCAGGGAAGGCAGGTTGACGTCCAGATAGCCCGGAACCGGCGGCAGCACATCGCGGTGAGTGCCTTCGGCCGCAATCTGGAACGGAACCATGTCTGGCTCTTGGCCTTGACCTGAATGGTCTGGCCGGCTTGACGCGATAGGACGGGCGGTCGACGATGTTGGCCGTCAACGAGGATGTGGCGGTGAACCACGAACTGACGTGCCTGAGCGTGGTGCGGGCGAAGGCTGCACGGCAGGACCAAGCGTCGAGACGGGTCTCGAGATCGATCAGCATGGCGTTACCGGTCTGGCCGGCGGTGTGGGTGCCCTTCTCGTAAGCGGCGCGAAGCTGCTTCTCAGAGATGCCATACTGAGCGCGAAGACGCTGCTTTTCGCGCAGACGCACTGCGTAATCGGACTCAGTGCGACGGCGGGTGCGGCCGTGCTCACCCGGAGCTACGGACGCTTTTCGAAGATGCGCTGAGCTTAGGGGTCAGAGCGATGCCGAGGGCGCGGGAAAGGCGCACCTGACGGCGAGAACGCTGAACGTTCGTCATTGGTTTAATCCTTTGTTTGTTCTGTCGTTGTCTGAACGGAGCGCACACCGGTTTCCGATATGCGCTGAGCCAGCCTCTCCAGTGCTTCTTCGTGCATGCGCACGAACGACTTGAACACGTGCCGTAAACAGCTCGTATCGGCCGCCGACCCACTGATGGGCTAAGACTCCAGACGGTATGCTCCCTTGCGGGCGCACACCAATCGTTAATAATACACATGAGGCGGACGAGCTCGTCGTTTCGCCCTCTTCGGCATGTCATGCCATCATGCGCCGCTATGCTTCAGCCAGCACTCCCCTGTCCATGCGATAGATTCGATCCACATACGTCAAGGCATCCGGATCATGGGTGACCATCAACACTGCGGTGCCGTCGTGCGCCACTTCCTGCAGCAGCCGCATGACGATGGCAGTGCTTTCGGCATCCAGATCTCCGGTGGGTTCGTCCGCTATCAGAAGTTTCGGACCATTCATCAGAGCTCGCGCTATGCTGACGCGTCTCATTTCGCCGCCGGAAAGCTCTTTCGGGTAGCATTCCGCCAAATCGTCGACCTGCAGTCGGCGCAGCAATGCGTGCGCACGTTCCATGGCATGGTCCTGAACGGGATCGTTGTGTGTTTTCGATACCGGAGCCGCCGCGATGACGTCCGGAAGTCCGTCGTCAACCGTCTGTTCGGAAGATGCGTCGGATACGGTTTCTTCCACTGATTTCGCATCAGACGAATCCGCAGGTATCTCAACATCGCGCTGCGCCGTTTTGCCGTTGCACAGCACGGAAGGAAGAATCACATTGTCGAGTGCCGTGAGATTCGGCAGCAATGTCTGGCTTTGCGTGACGAATCCGACGATCCGATTGCGTACGACTGACATTTGTTTGTCGTTCAACCGCGTCACGTCATTGCCGTCCAAGTCGATAGAGCCCGATGTGGGTTTCAGCAGTCCGGTGATGAGATTCAACAATGTGCTTTTGCCATTGCCCGAACGGCCGACGATCGCCACGAACTCGCCTTGGCCCAGCCTGAAATCCACATGGTCCACGGCTGCGAACGGTTTGCCGCGACGGGTGAACTCGCGAGTGAGCTCTTGTACTTCGAGAACCGTGTTTTCCGCCATCATTCACCTTCTCTCAAAGTCAGATAGGTTTCGGGAGCGGAAAGTTTCACCGCCGTCGTCACGGAGGCGAGCAGTCCGGTAAGCACCGCGAACACGAAACTCACTGCGATCAATGCCAACACATTCCACATGTTGGTTTGCAGATACGGCAACTGCAGCTGCGTCCGATAAGCGTGCTGAACGGGAAAATCGCCAGCGACGCGACCGCAATGCCTATCACACCGCCCAAAGCTCCGATCATGGCCGATTCCTTCACGATGATGCCGACCAAAGTGGAACGATTGGCACCAAGAATGCGATACGCGGCGAATTCACGTTTACGTTCGTTCATGGCGGACGAGAACACAGCAAGCAGCACGATCAGCCCCATGACCCAGAACACCGCGACGAAAAGGGTCACGTAGCGAATGATCACGTTCAGATTGGATTTCGTTGTGGCTGTGATGCCCCCCGGATACACGTATCCGAGGCTTTTGATTCCTGTTGTTTTGGTGATGTTCGAGCGACCTGCTGGGCGGAGTAACCGTCCTTGACCTTGATGAGCACGGCGGAAACGGCTTTGTCGGCATATTCTTCCGGAATGGCGGCATGCCCCACCTTGGCGGAATATCCGACCACGTCGGGAACGGTCTGCATGTTCACGAACACGGAATCGTCGAGCGACGTGCCGGTATTGGCGAGTTGCGCCGCCACGGGGAATTCGTGCCCATAGAGTTTGACCGTGTTGTTGCCCGACACGCTGATGCTGGCTCCTGCAACGATCTGGCCGCGCTGGAGCGTGCCGTCGAACTGCGATGCGATCCAAGGGTGATCACGAAGTCGGTATCGGGGTTGAATCCGATGATCTGGACTTTCTCGTCGCAGCATGCGGCGGCCAACGATGAGATATATGTTTGTTCCGTGATTTCGTCGATGCCGTCGGCTTTTGCCACTTCATCGGTGATCTCGTTGGTGAAGTAGAACGTGCTTGCCGATCCGTTGGTCAGCAACGCTTCGGCTTCGTTTTTGGTGTTTTGCGGCGTGACCATGAGATCGGCGCCCATACGTTCCTGCATGCTGTTCAAGCCGGCTTCAAGGTTCATGGACAGCAGTGAACCACCATAGAAGGCCACGGTAAGCATGGCGACGACGATGGTGAGCGCCGCGGTACGAAACGGTTTGCGTTTGAGATTGACCAGGGGCAACCCGCCAAGGGTGATGTGTTGCGTCATATTGGGTCAGGCGCGCTTCGCCGGCTTGAGATCGAGATATGCTGCGATTGCCGCAAGTACAGCCAGCAGCACGCCGAGCACGATCAGCGTCGGCAAGGTGACCATATGGCAGCGCATCATGGCACCCTTGCACACGCCGATGAGCACGGTCGGCACGGCGATGGTCAGCACGCCGAGCACCGCATTGGCGAGGTCAAGACCGGCGCGGGTCTGATCGGATACGAGCAGGCCGACAATGCCAAGCGCCACGATCACGATGCCGATGCCGAGCGCGGCTGAGCCGTGTAATGACATGCCATCGGCGTTTCTTTGACCGCGCATACGTGAGCGAAGGTCTGCGGCGCGATGGCGATCAAGATGCCGAGCACGATCTGCGAAATGCCTGCGTACAGTTTCTTATTCATAGCTTCCTCTCAAAAAAGACAAACACCGCCGATTATTGCAGGGTCTTTTTGAAAAAGAAAGTCTTGTTTTTTCCTCCTTTTCGTGCTACAGAGGAGATTTCATCCGTTCTTCATCTCCGTCATAGCATTTCAATGGGTGCCATACGCAACAGCAGACGCTTGACCTCACCATTGCCAAAATCAACGGTAATGACCGAATTCATGCCCTTGTCCTGCGTTTCAATGACCGTACCCAACCCGAAATGATCATGCGTAAGCTTGTCGCCGACATGCACGTCTGCAATGTTCAGATCATTATGGCTACCGGCCGGGCTTGCGGATGAGGATTTAGTTAAATCCACAGGCTTGTTTTTCGGCTTGACACGTCGCGTGGTGACCTTGCCCGATTTCCCTCCTGACTTGCCGGAGCCATACGAACCATACGAGCCGTATGAGGAACCGGTTCCCGATCCTCCGCACGAGCGCCGGGATGTGGAACCATACGAGGATGATGAGCCCTGCGTAGCCGGCCGCCGTACTGCGAGCGCCCTGCCCCATATGAAGACGATCCGTATGAGGAACGAGACCACCGCGAGCCGGAACCGTATGAGGCACCATAATCCGACTTTCCATACGAGGAACCGCCGAATGACATCGATCCGAAATCGTCATCATCGTCCCAGCCGCCGAACTCGTCGTCGTCATCCTGCCAGCTGGCATGCATGCGTTCGACGCCGGCTTCGCGTCTTTTCCAATCAATCAGTTCGTCTGGAATCTCATCGAGGAACTGACTGGGCATCATGTCGCTGGCTTGCCCCCATTGCGCGCGTACGGCCGCGCGTGTCACATACAGGCGTCGCTTCGCGCGAGTGATGCCCACGTAGGCGAGACGGCGCTCCTCTGCCAGTTCGCTGGTGTCTTCCATGGCACGCTGGTGTGGGAATGTGCCTTGCTCCATGCCGGTCAGGAACACATACGGGTATTCCAGACCCTTTGCGGTATGCAGGGTCATCATCGTCACCTTGCCGGAATCTTCGTTCTCCCCTGGCAATTGGTCGGAATCGGCCACCAACGCGGTGGTTTCCAAAAATCCCGCCAATGTGGCGTCTGGCGTGTTCTGCTCGAATTCCGCCGCCACTGATTGCAGCTGGGAAAGATTATCGACGCGGGAAGCGTCCTGCGGATCCTCGGAGCGCTGCAGCTCTTCCAAAATCCCACTCTTGGCAAGCACTTCGGCAACCACTTCGGATGGCTTCGTGTCATGGTCCTTCGCAAAAGCCGCAAGCTCATGCATCATGTCTCGGAACGCACTTAACGGTTTCGTCGTGCGCGTGGACATGCCTTCGATCTGTTCCATATGTTCGATCGCTTCGAAAAAAGTGGTGCCATGGGCATCAGCATACGAGGCAACGAGTCCTTCCGCACGAACGCCCAGTCCGCGCTTCGGCACATTGAGGATACGTCGAACGTTCACATTGTCCGCAGGATTCACGATGGCCTGCAAATACGCGAGCGCATCCTTGATTTCCCTGCGTTCGTAGAATTTGGTGCCGCCGACGAGCTGATACGGCAGGTTGGCATTGATCATGGCCTCTTCGAGCGAGCGTGATTGCGCGTTGGCTCGATACATGATGGCGATGTCGCGATACGCCACGCCTTCCTCGTTGTGGATTCGTGCGATTTCGTTGGCGATCCATCCGGCTTCCTGTTGCGCGTTGTCGGCCGCGTATCCGACGATTTTGTCGCCTTCGCCAAGTGCCGTCCACAGTTTTTTCGGCTTACGATTTTCATTTCTTGCGATCACCGCATTGGCTGCGTCGAGAATGGTCTGCGTCGAACGATAATTCTGTTCGAGCATGATGGTTTTCGCGTTAGGGAAATCCTGCTCGAAATCCTGAATATTACGAATATCCGCGCCTCGGAACGCATAAATCGACTGGTCGGAATCGCCCACCACCGTAATCCAAGACGGTCCGACACGGCCTGCCCCTCGCATATGTGGATCGGGCTGTTCTCCCGAATCAATGCCGGAAAGCTCACGTACGAGCACATATTGCGCATGGTTGGTGTCCTGATACTCGTCCACGAAAATATAACGGAACTTATGCCGGTAATATTCGCTCACCTGTGGGCAACGCTGGAACAATTCGACGGTGCGCATGATCAGATCGTCAAAATCCACGGCATTCGCCATGGCCAGACGGTACTGGTACTCCGCATACATCACGGCGACCAGCTCGTCGACGTCGCCGGCCGAAACCTGATATCCGCGCTGGCCTGGCTTGTAGTCGCAGTTCACGCTTTTCAGCTGGTCCTGCCATGAAATCAACGAATTCTTGCAATCCGAGATCTTGCCCAATAGCATGCGCGGCGTATACCGCTTCGTATCGATGTTCAAATCGCCGCTGATGAGCTTGACCAAGCGTTCGCAATCAGCCGTGTCATAAATGGAAAATCCTGAGGTAAGACCGATTTCCTTGCCGTCACGTCGGAGGATGTGCACGCACGCGGAATGGAAGGTGGAGATCACATGTGTTCGGCTTCAGGCCCTACGAGGGACGCAAGGCGTTCGCGCATTTCGGCCGCGGCCTTGTTCGTAAAGGTGATGGCGAGAATGCTGCTCGCCCAAAAACCATGTCGACCAGCAGCCATGCGATGCGTCTGGTGAGCACGCGGGTCTTACCGGATCCGGCACCAGCTCCGATGAGCAGGGCTTGTCCGTAGTACTTCACCGCTTCCATTTGCTGCGGATTGAGGTCCTTGATCAGACTTTGCGGATCGCACAGGACTGGTCCCATATTCTGCTCCACCGGTTCCTCTTTCCATGAAGATTCGAAGTCGATTACTGCGAAATTCATGTCTATCACATATGCAGGTCAGCGCAACACTCGTATGGTCAATTGACGCGCGTATGCTGAACGTTTATATGCGGTTCACCGTATGTCAACATCAACGCCGCCTTATGCGGCCAACAATCTAAGGGGATTCATGAAGGAGCTCGAAGACGCATTCGCCTGCAGGGTACCGTCAAGCCAGGTAATGTGCTGAAAGTGGATGCTTTCCTCAACCACCAGTGCGATGTCGAATTGTTCGACACATGGGTGCCGCTTGGGCGGAACATTTTGCCGGTAAAACCATCAACAAGATCCTGACCATTGAAGCTTCCGGCATTGGTATCGCCTGTGTTGCCGCGCGTCATTTCGGCAATGCGCCTGTGGTGTTCGCCAAGAAGGCGCAGTCCATCAATCTCGATGCGACCAGTACACCACCACCGTCTACTCCTTCACCAAGCAGAAGGAATTCCCCGTCATCGTGTCCAAGAGGTATCTCAACGAGGGCGACCATGTGCTGTTGCTTGATGACTTCCTGGCCAACGGCAAGGCTCTGAAGGGCCTGATCAATCTGTGCCATGATGCCGGAGCGACGGTCGAGGGCATCGGCATCGCGGTGGAGAAGGGTTTCCAGGGCGGCGGCGACGAGCTGCGCGCAGCGGATACGACGTTGATTCCCTGGCAATCGTGGAGTCGATGGATCCGGAAACCGGTACCATCGAATTCCGCTCCTGATCGTCGCATCTCACGGGCGCGCATCAGAAACCATTACAACCTGTTACTCATCGCAGCATGAATAAGAGAGGATTCATTGTGAGAGAAGAGAAGAAGAAAGACAACACGAACGAGAAGAAGGGCGTTTCCTTTGAAGCGCTTAGCAGCTTGGACGCGCCTGTTTCGTTCTGGAAGGGCATCCCGTTCGGCCTGCAGCATGTCATGGCGATGTTCGTGGCCAATCTGGCTCCGATTTTCTTGGTGGCTTCCGCCGCAACATGAGTGCCGAGCAGTCTGCCACGATTATTCAGGCCGGTCTGCTGGTGGCAGGTCTGGCACCTGCCTTCAGCTGTATGGCGTGTGGCTGATCGGCTCCCGCCTGCCGATGGTCACTGGCATTTCCTTCACCTATGTGGCTGCTGCCATGTCGATCGCCCAGAACCAAGGCTACGGCGCGGTCGCCGGCGCGGTTGTGCTTGGTGGCCTGTTGGAGGTTGCGCTTGGTTTGACGGCCAAGTATTGGCGTCGCTTCGTGCCGCCGATCGTATCCGCGATTGTAGTTACGTCGATTGGTTTCTCACTGCTTTCCGTTGGTGCCACCAGTTTCGGCGGCGGTTCCGGCGCTGAGGATTTCGGAAGCTGGCAGAATCTCACGCTCGGTCTGATTTCGCTGGTCGCCTGCTTGGCGTTCCAGCTGCTGATGAAGGGTACTGCCAAGCAGCTTTCCGTGCTGTTCGGCTTGGTTGTCGGCTATGTTGTCGCGATTTTCATGGGCAAGGTCGATTTCTCTGGTTTCGCGAATCTGCAGGTTGTGTCCGTGCCGCATTTCATGCCGTTCCAGCTTGAATTCGATCCGGGCGCGATCATCTCCTTCGCCCTGCTGTATGTCGTGTCTTCCGTTGAGGTGCTGGGTGATACCGCTGCGCTCACCAAGGTTGGTCTCGACCGTCAGCCTACCGATAAGGAGACTGCGGGCGCATTGCAGGCGACGGTCTCATCTCCTCCGTCTCCGGCCTGTTCGGCTGCTTGCCGTTGACGTCGTTCGCACAGAATATCGGCTTGGTCGCCATGACCAAGGTCGTCAACCGTAAGGTGATTCTTTCCGGTGGTCTGATTCTGGTGATAGCCAGCTTCGTGCCTGCCGTGGCGGAAGTGTTCAATTCCCTGCCGCAGGCCGTGCTTGGTGGCTGCACCATCATGATGTTCGGTAACATCATCCTGTCTGGCTTCCAGATGATTTCCGAGGCCGGCTATACGCAGCGCAACATCACCATTGCGGCGTTGAGTCTCACCATCGGTATCGGTTTCACGCAGGTCGGCGACATTTTCGTCAACTTCCCGCCGCTGTTCCAGTCCATCTTCGCATCCAATTGCATCGCCGTGGCGTTCGTTGTGGCCGTGCTGTTGAATGCTCTGCTGCCGAGTGAAGAGCATTTTCTGTCGGCTCCGCAGCATCAGGAAGACTGAGTCCGTTCAGATCCTAAAAGGTTATGAGGAATCCCCCTGCTCAAACGAGTCAGGGGGATTCCTCATATTCATCGCAAAACTGCTTTGCGATTCGCAAGAAGGATGTTTCAGTGTCCTTGCTTGATCCAGTTCGCAATCGCATCCTTGACAGCCTGGGCGTACAGCGTATTGGACATGCCAGGGTGAATACCATCTCCGGCAAGCTCATCAGGATGCGCCGAAATCGTAGCGTCCCAGTCAACGAGAACAACGTTGTCGGAATGGGCGGCCGCGAAGTTGCTCAACGCGTCGTTCGTTCCGGGGACCCAAGACACGGGGGCATGCGCATTAATCAGCACAAGCACATGATCCGGTCCAATGTCGTTCAGTATGTCATTGAGTTGGCCATCGGTCACCGCTGAATTCGTAGCCAAGCCGACCAGCACCCATTGGCGCAATCCTTCCGGCTGGCTTTTGGCTTGGTCTATAAGTCCCAATGCCTTGGTCATCGAACGTGAGGTTTCCGCATCAACAGTGATTCCGGGAAAAACGGATTGCAAACCTTTACTGGAGGCAAGCATCACCGAGTCACCGAATGCGACCATCTGCTGCCCGTCAGGCATGGTGTATGCGGGTTTCTTGGGCGCTGGCGGATGCTTCCTATCGAAGTCGAGGTGCATGCCCTGCTGCTCTTTCAGCATTTTCGCATTCTCTTCCAACGCGCGTTCCACACTGGTCTGCTTTGGTGCGTTGGCTACCGCGTATCCGGACATCAAGCATGTACTCAATACCACGGCGATCGTAATCCAGCATCTGGTTACATCCCACATTCCGTTTTCTGGCAGCGGGCGAATCATGGCGATAAATCCGCCACGGGCGACGGGCTGTTCTACCAACTTCCACGACATGGCGGTACAACATGCGGTAAGAGCGAGTGTGATTAGCAGCATCCATCCCAGATGCCGAGCACCCCACTGGGGGAACATCGCCTTGGTGAACAACCATAAAGGCCAATGCCACAGGTAAATGCCGTATGAATATCGGCCGGCCACATCAAATGGTTTGAACACCAGCAGATCCTGCATCCAAGATCCGAAAGGAATGGAACCGGCGACCAGAACCACTGAAAGTAGCGAAGCCGCGAAAATCCCTCCATAGAAGGCAGCAGGACCCTGCTCAACGTGCTGCATCATCCATAACAGAATCAGTAATGCCACAAAAGCCGCCGCAGGGCCGATCTTGCTCCAGACCAGACGAGCGCGTTCCATGATCGCCGTTTCTTCCGGACGACCGTTGCCACGCCGTATGATCATCAGCAGCCATGCCAGCATGGCACCTAGCCAAAGTCCCATGGCATGTGTGTCCGAACCGAAATACACTCTGGTTGGATCGGTTCCCGGGTGATACTGCAATCCCATGGAAAGCGCACTGCACACGGCAAGTCCGGCAAGTACCGCCACCGGCACCCAACGTACCAGAATTTTTCGAAGCAGGTAGATCAGCAAAGGAGCCAACAGATAGAACTGCATCAGCACCGACATGAACCACAGATGACGGAACATGTCTGGATTCATCTGCGAGAAATAGCTGGCGCCACTGCCGATGGCATACGAGTTGTAACAACCCAGCATAGCCGTCACTATCTGGTTGTTAATGTCCACCAACATGTCTTGGTTGATGAACCATGCCAACGATACGGTGACGGGAATCATCAGAATCAGCGCCGGGTATATTCTGCGCAGACGCTTGAGGTAGTATTCCTTGAAACCTATTCCCTTGCCGGAATCAATATGATTCAGCAACGACGAGAAAATCAGAAAACCTGAAATGGTGAAGAATATGTCAACACCTAGGAATCCGCCCCGCAGAGTGCCCTGGTCGCAGTGATACAACACTATCGCGATCAAGCGATGCCCTTGAGGCCATTCAGACCGACAAAACGACGTCTTACCACAACAATCAACCGCTTCTCTCAACATGCGACGTATGCGCGTTAGGCACAACGTTTCGTATCGTACTACCAGCCCTCCCCCATTATGCGGACCATGAACAGATATGGAAAGTCATTGTCTGGGACGATTGGAAACGTTCGGCGATCGAAACCTTAAAAGCGGTGAAACATAAGGATTATTCGAAAAGAAAGGACCGTACGTCCCATTGGCATTGGATTTGATTCCAATGGAACGTACGGTCCTCTTCATACGGTCCCGTCAATCATTTGACTGCGGGATCTCCTCGCTCACTTGGAGAAGACGTTGCCGTAAGTGTCTTCGCCTGCTTCTGCGATTGCCGCGGACTTGCGGGCGATTGCCAGCTCCTCGTTGGTCGGAATGACGCAGATGGTGATCTTGGAATCCGGGGTGGAGATGATGCGCGGTTCCTTGGAACGGGTGGCGTTCTTCTCTTCGTCCAGCTTGACGCCGAACGGGGCGAGCTTGTCGCACACCATCTTGCGGACCACGTCATCGTTCTCGCCGACGCTGCGGTGAAGGTGATCACGTCTACGCCGCCCATCTGAGCGGTGTAGTTGCCGATGTAGCCGACGATGCGGTGCACGTAGACATCGAGAGCCAGCTTGGCGTCCTCGTTGCCTTCGGCGACCAGACGGTGAACCTCACGGAGGTCGCCGAAGCCGGTCATGCCCATCATGCCGGAACGCTTGTTGAACAGAGCGTCGAGCTCGTCCACGTTCATGTGGGCGTTGCGGATCAGGTGGAAGACGACGGCCGGATCGATATCGCCGGTACGGCCACCCATCATGAGCCTTCGAGCGGAGTCAGGCCCATGGAGTCTCGACCGGCTTGCCGGAAACTTCGGACGGAGGCGGAAGCGCCGTTGCCGATATGCAGCACGATCTGCTTGAGGCCTTCAGCCGGCTTACCGATGACGCTCGGCACCACGGAGGAGATGAACTCGTGGGAGGTGCCGTGGGCGCCGTAACGGCGGATGTGGTACTGGTCGGCGATTTCCTTGTTCAGCGCGTAGTGCTTGCGGCCTTCGGCAGCTGGAAGAAGAAGGAGGAATCGAACACGAAGATCTGCGGGACGTCCGGCAGGAGCGCGCGCATGACTTCAGCACCCTTGGCTTCCGGACCGTTGTGCAGCGGCGCGAGCACGGCGAGGTCCTTGACCTGGTTGATGGTCTTGTCGGTGACCAGAGCCGGGTTCGGGAAGATGGAACCACCCTGCACCACGCGGTGACCAACAGCACGATGCCGGCCTCGTCCAGCTTCGGACCGAACTCGTTGAAGAAGCCGAGCACGCGCTTCAGACCCTGCTCGTGGTCGTGGATCGGCTCTTCCAGCTCATGCTTCTCGCCGTTGAACTCGTGCTTGTAGTGGCCGTCAACCGGCTCGCCGATCTTCTCGACCAGGCCGGAAGCAATACCTTCACCGGTTTCAAGATCAACCAGCTGATACTTGATAGAGCTGGAACCGGAATTGATGACAAGGACGGTTTTCGCCATTGTGGGCATCCTCCATGTGTTAATCGATGTGCCGCTTGCGCGACTTTCCAAACTTTAGATTACTCTTTGCTTGCTACAAAATAGCGTTTTACTGGGCTCGATGGCGGTCAGGGCAACCGTGTTGATGATGTCCTGCACGGTTGCGCCTCGGCTCAGGTCGTTGACCGGTCGGTTCAGTCCCTGCAGCACCGGACCGACGGCCACTGCGCCGGAGGAACGCTGGACGGCCTTGTACCCGATGTTGCCCGCGCACAGATCCGGGAACACGAACACATTGACATGGCCAGCCACATCGTTGCCCTTGGCCTTGGTGGCTGCAACGGTCGGCGACCAAGCCGCGTCGAACTGGATGGAACCGACGACCGCGAGGTCCGGAGCCTTCTCCTTCACGAGTGCGGTTGCTTCCTCCACGAGATCGACGTCCGGTCCCTTGCCGGATCCCAGCGTGGAATACGACAGCATGCCGACCTTCGGATCGAGGCCGAACGCCTTTGCCGTTTCGGCGGACTGGATGGCGATTTCCGCAAGCTGCTCAGCGGACGGGTTCAGGTTGATGGCGCAATCGGAGAACACTGCGACATGGTCCTTGAAGCACATGAGAAACGCACCGGACACGAGGGAGGATCCCGGCTTGGTCTTAATGACCTGCAGGGCCGGGCGTACGGTGTTGGCCGTGGAGTTGATGGATCCGGAAACCAGACCGTCAGCCTTGCCGAGCACCACAAGCATGGTACCGAAGTAGCTGTCGTCGGCGAGCTGCTTGCGAGCCTGTTCCTCGGTCATGCCTTCTGGCGCGCAGTTCGCACAGCTTGGCGACCATCGGAGCGAGCACTTCCTCGTCGTCCTTGGCCTGGAACTGCGCCTTTTCAAGGAATTTGAGACCAAGCTCCTCGCCGCGGGCGAGAATGCCTTCCCTGTCTCCGACGATGATCAGATCGACGATATCACGCTCAAGCAGATAGTCGGCCGCCTTGATGATGCGGTCTTCGGATCCTTCCGGAAGCACGATGGTTCTCTTGTCCGCCTTGGCCTTGCCCAGCAGACTGTACTGGAATGCGTATGGCGTGGTCGGCGCCTCGAATGGAGCCTCAACAGCGAGATAAGCTCTTCGGCGTTGACATTCGCCTCGAATGCCTCCGTGGCTTTGGTCACGGCGTCTTCCTCGTCAAAATCAACGGCGGGTAACGTCCACACCGGCACCTCGTAAGCTGCGAACTCCTCCTTGAGAGGTTCCACCTGTTCGTCTTTGCATCCGGTGATGAACACGCCGGCGACCTTGCTGCCTGCATTCTCGATGATGGTCTTCGACGCCTCGACAGTGCCCAGGACCTGTTCCGGAGTGCGGTTGATGGTGCATACGGCAAGAAGCACGACAGACTTAAGATCAGCGGCTACGTCAGCATTGAACGCAAAGATGGACGGGTCGTTGATGGCGGATTTGTCCGTTCCGACAACAACCACGGCTTCAGGCTGGGCGGTTTCGATGGCTTCCGTGTAGGCGGCCACTATATCGGCCCGGGAACCTTCCTTGTCGGTGCGTGCACGCTTCGGGCAAACACCGACGGATTGTTCACGGCTCAGCCCCGAGTTGCTTGCTTCAAGAAGAACGTCGGTGAAGGTTTCCTTGCGACAAACCGCCGGACGGAACACGGCCGTCTTCTTGGCAGCTGCGAATGCCTTGGTGACGCCAAGGGCCACGACGTTGCGGCCGTTTGCTGCTTCAGGCTGATAATGGTGACGCTGGTTAGACTCACGATGTCTGCTCCTATTCGTTGTTTTTAAGGTGTGTGACTGCGCTGTTTCGCACCATGTGCCATTGTAATGCGTGAACGGTAACAGACACGCATCTCATGACATGGTGTCACAACGCATTACAAAGTTACGGATATGGCAAAAGCCCCAAGGGAAAATCCCTTGGGGCTTTGTTCAAGCAATCAGCCTATAGAGGCTAGACTCACTCGTTATCGCCAGCGGTTGCGGCGGTAGCGGAGACAGCACCCTGCTTGGTGGTGTTGACGCCAGAGTAGACCCAATCGGTGTAATCCGGGTGATCGTAGCCGTTGTCGACTGCGAACTGGAAGGCTTCCTGACGGAAGGCTTCGAGCTCGTTGATCTTGTCGGCGTACTTGTCAGCATCGATCATGCGCAGAGCTTCGGCAACGAGCTCGTAGCGGTCGATGTTGTTCACGCGAACCATGTCGTACGGGGTGGTGGTGGAGCCTGCTCCTCGTAGCCGTGGACGTTGAAGTTGTCGTGGTTCGGGCGATCGTAGATCAGACCACGCACGTCGCGAGCGTAGGAGTGGTAAGCGAACAGGACCGGCTTGTCTTCGGTGAACAGGTCAGCGAAGTCAGCGTCGGAGATAGCCTGATCGTTCTCCTTGGTGGACTGCAGCTTGACCAGATCCACAACGTTGACGACCTTGAACTTGATGCCGAGCTCGTTGAGCTTGTCGGCAGCAGCCATGATCTCCTGAGCCGGAACGTCGCCAGCGGAGGCGAGCACGATCTGGCTT
>ENA-OQAN01000871-OQAN01000871.1-human-gut-metagenome-genome-assembly--contig:-NODE-871-length-14464-cov-3.555835_pt1 | contig 14464 bp, 20 predicted proteins | sample MGYA00242735_ERZ504527 | MGnify/ENA primary metagenome ERZ504527 (study PRJEB26092, sample SAMD00036230) | human gut metagenome | host: Homo sapiens | study: EMG produced TPA metagenomics assembly of...
CTTGCCACATCGGCTTGAACGCACGACGCGTCAAAAATCACCCCGCGACTTCTTGGACAATTTCTCGAGCAATATTTTCGATAGCAGATATATGCCGTCAATTACCTTAAGCAGGTAAGCAGCTCAAATGCCATAACAGCCGACTGAATAACATCTCAAAGCAATGTACCCAACCTAGTCATTTAAGAACGTCCCCAATGACTACATCTAAGGCGCCGCAGGTTGAGCATAAGTCAGCGAAAACGCCCTAAGCGAGCAAGGTGACGTGAAAGAGGAGGAAAGCGTACTTTGGTACGCGACCGACGATTGAACGTCAGATTGCCGCTTAGGGGCGTTTGCAGCGTCGAGCCGTTACGCGGTTTGGTAAAACCGCGTAACTTCATCGTAGAAGCACGCTTGCGGGCGGCGGATGCTCGTCTCCTGTCGCCCGCTCACCGAGGCCCGGCAATTGCCTTAATATCTTAAGGACCTCGATTTGTCCAAGACTGAGCGAAGGAGCTCATCATGAGCGACGGAAAGAAAAAGCTTTCCTTCTTGACGGTCATCTCGACCATCATCTGCGTCGTCTTCGTTTGCGAGGCCGCCGCACCTGCTGCTGCCATTGGCAACCAGCAGTTCTTCTGGTGGATCTTCCTGATTCTGACCTTCCTGCTCCCTTATGGCATGGTCGTTGCCGAGCTCGGCACTACCTATGACGGTGAGGGTGGCATTTACGACTGGGTACGCGATGGCCTGGGCGACAAGTGGGGCGCCCGCATTTCGTACTACTACTGGGTTAACTACCGCTGTGGATTGCCTCGCTGGCCACTATGTTCCCGGACATTTTGGGCATGGTCTTTGGCGTCGAGTTCAATCTGATTGCCAAGATTGGTATCGACCTTGCCTTTGTGTGGATCGTCTATCTTATGGGTCGCTCCAAGGCTGCCGACTCCGAGTGGGTCCTGAACGGCGGCGCCATCATCAAGGTTGCCGTTGCCGTTATCGTCGGCGCTTTGGGCATCTGGTACGCCATGGAGAACGGCTTTGCGAACGATATGTCCGCTGCCACCTTCTTGCCCGAGCTCACCAACACCAACGCGCTTGGCTACCTGTCGATCATCATCTTTAACTTCATGGGCTTCGAGGTCATCTGCACCATGACCGACGATATGGCCGATCCCGCTCGCGATATCCCCAAGCTATCATCGTCGGCGGCCTGTCCATCGCCGTGATCTACTTGTTCGCTGGCTTTGGCATCGGCGCTGCTGTGTCGGCCGATTCCATCGATCCCGACTACGGCATGATCTACGCTGTCCAGACTATTGTGGGCGATTCCATGATCTTTAAGGTCATCTGCATCGCCTTCCTGATCACGCTGTTCGCCAACATGGCTGCCTGGTCCTTCGGCGTCAACTCCGTCGCTCGCTATGCTGCCGAGCATGGCAACATGCCCAAGGTCTTCGCTCGATGATCTCGGATGACGACATGCCCAACGGCGCCAACCTGGTCAACGCCATCGTTGCCTCCCTGGTGCTGTGCCTGCAGCTGGTTCCCATCGACGCCATCTCCAACGGTGTCTTCTGGATGCTCTTCGGTACCTCCGTTGTCTTCCTGCTGCTGACCTACATCCCGATGTTCCCGGCATTCCTCAACCTTCGTAAGACGACCCCAACCGTGAGCGTATCTTTACGTTCCCGTTTAAGGGCGCCATGATGAAGGTCATGCTGGCTATTCCCTGCATTGAGCTGATTCTGGCTATCGTTGCAACGCTGATTCCGTTCTCTGTCGATGAGATTGGCGATAAGGTCCCGATGATCGTCATCTTCATCGTGCTCTTGCTTATTGGCGAGGTTGTCCGCGTCGTCAGTGCTAAGGGCCGCGAGACCGAGTACAAGGGTCTCACTCCCGAGCTGCTGCTCAGCGCCTCGCTGAGGAGTCCGAGGAGGACTAGAGCACCCGGATTCGGGGCTCCAACCTTCCTCGCGTACCAACGTACGCTTCGTCGGGCTTGTCGCTCCCGACTCGGGACGCTCTAGCCTCTTCGGAGGCGTGCCCAAGCAACAGGTTTGCTAACCTTTCTCTGAGGTGGGTGTGAGCTATTGCTCCGGTAACCACCGCCCGCCCCAATCTCTCTTCCGTATCCTTCGTGCGTTTTGTCTCCGCGCACCGGGTTACGTCGTCGCTTGCCGGTGCGACATCCGTGAAAACCGGTGCCAGGCGTCCCGACCTTTGCCGGGGAATGGGCGCCTACCATCTCTTGGTTTTAGGCTGAGGGTAACCCGCCCGCAGCAAGCGATCGTTCGATTTGGAGGAAATCTTATGCGTACGATCACCGAGTCCGAGTCCACCCCTAAGGCCGACGGCTTCTTTATGCCGCTGAGTTCGCTCCGCAGGATCGCGTGTGGATGGGTTGGCCCCACCGCACCGACACCTGGGCCCACGGCGCCAAGCCGGCTCAGAAGCAGTATGCCGCCATCGCTCGCGCCATCGCCGAGTTCACCCCGGTCACCATGTGCGCAAACCAGGCCGACTACGCCAACTGCAAGGCCGCCTTTGAGGAAGACGAGAACGTCACCGTTATCGAGATGACCACCGACGACGCTTGGTTCCGCGACACCGCTGCCACTTTTGTTATCAATGGCAAGGGCGATAAGCGCGCCAACCACTGGCACTTCAACGCCTACGGCGGCCTCGTCGACGGCCTCTATTTCCCGTGGGACAAGGACGAGCAGATTGCCCTTAAGATGGCTGAGCTTTCCGGCTGCCGTCGCTATCGTCCCGATGACATGATCCTCGAGGGCGGCTCCATTACCGTCGACGGCGAAGGCACCGTGGTCGTGACCGACCAGTGCCTGCTTTCCCCGGGCCGCACCTGCTCTGCGGTTCTGGAGGAGGAAGAGGATCCCGAGTCCATCTGGCCCAAGTTCCACAAGAAGTTTGAGCCTGGAGTGAGGAACTTCGCGCCTATATGGACGAGCACCTCAAGGATTACCTGGGTGTCGAGAAGGTCATCTGGGTTAAGGAGGGCATCGACCCCGAGGAGACCAACGGCCACATCGATGATGTCGCTACGTTCATCGCTCCGGGCGTCATGGCCTGCATCTGGACCGACGATCCCGAGTATCCGTTCTACGAGCAATGCCATGCTGTCTACGAGACCCTTTCCAACGCCGTTGACGCCAAGGGCCGCAAGATGAAGGTCTACAAGCTCTGCATGCCTGTGAACCCGCTGTTCATGGACCAGGCTTCCTGCGACACCATCGACGCCGACGAGAACGCCGAGCCGCGCGTTGCCAACGAGCCGCTGATCGCCTCCTACATGAACTACCTGGTCACCAACCACGGCGTTATCGTCCCGCAGTACGGCGACGAGAACGATCAGCTTGCCGTTGACACGCTCCAGAAGATCTACGACGAGGTCTGGGGCGAGGGCGTCTACAAGTGCGTCGGCGTTCAGTCCGAGCAGGTCGTCTTCGGTGGCGGAAATATCCACTGCATTACGCAGCAGGAGCCCTCGGCGTAACTGTCTGTCTTCCCGAGGCACGGCACCTTGCCTTCAATCGTCGGGCATGACCCTTAAGGTCTATGCCTCCTCTTTCGCGGGAATCTGCCGCACCTCGGAAACCCAGCCGATCAATCGGACCGACGTAGCTAGCTATCGCATTAGTCATTGGTGCCAACCCTGGCAACAATGCAGGTCGAAAAACGTCAGCGAAAACCCGCCAGAGCGAGCAAGGTGCCTTGAAACGAGGCGGCATTGATCTTTTGATCATGCCGCCGAAGTTGAAAGGCAGATTGCCGTTCTGGCGGGTTTGCAGCGTCGAGCCGTTACGCGGTTTGGTAAAACCGCGTAGCTAAATACGTTCCGCGATCTCGTGGATGAGGTAGTCGGTCTTTTCCCAGCCCAGGCACGGGTCGTGATCGACTTGCCAAAGACGCCGCCGTCGACCGGCTGGTTGCCGTCCTCCAGGTAGGACTCGATCATAAAGCCCTTGACCAGCTTGGAGATGGATTCGTTGCGGCGGCAGCTGTCGAGCACCTCCTTGCAAATGCGATACTGCTCCAGCGGACGCTTGCCCGAGTTGTCATGGTTGCAGTCGATGACCGCTGCCGGATTGGCATAGCCGGCATGCTCGGTATAGCGTTCGGCCAAGCGTTCCAGGTGTTCGTAGTGGTAGTTGGGGTAGGTGCGCCCATCGAGACCGATGTAGCCACGCATAACGGCGTGTGCGAGCGGATTGCCGTCGCACTCGACCTCCCAGTTGCGGAAGATGAAGCTCTGGTGCGCCTGGGCGGCGTAAATGGAGTTGAGCATAACGGTGGTAGAGCCGGCAGTGGGATTCTTCATGCCGACGGGTACCGAAATGCCGCTCGACACCAGGCGATGCTCTTGGTTCTCGACCGAGCGTGCGCCCACGGCAACATAGCTCAGCAGGTCAACGAGGTATTGGTAGTTGGACGGGTAGAGCATCTCATCGGCGGTAAAGAAGCCGGTCTCCTCGATGACGCGCAGGTGCATGTGGCGGATGGCCTTGACGCCCTCGAGCAGGTCGTCGGGAGCCTCGGGGTTGGGGTTGTGCAGAAGACCCTTGTAGCCGGTGCCCTTGGTGCGCGGCTTATTGGTGTAGACGCGCGGAATGATGATGAGCTTGTCCTTGACCTCCTCGGCGGTCTTGGCCAGTCGGTTCATGTACTCAAGCACCGAATCCTCGCGGTCGGCAGAGCACGGGCCGATGATGAGCACCTTGCGTGCGTCCTCGCCGGTAAAGACTTTGGCGACCTCGGCGTCAAATGCCTGCTTTTTGGCGGTAAGCTCGGCAGAAAGCGGCATTTCCTCGCGGATCTCCATGGGGATCGGCAGCCTGCGTTTGAATTCCATGGCCATAGGGGCCTCCTCAATCTATAGAAAGAGCAATAAGCGTATTGTCGAGTGTTCGGCATTATCCGCTGTCGCACGCTAAAGTGCAAGCCCTTGTCACCCCGAAACCGACCAAAAAGGGACAGGTTTATTTTGGTCGGTTTTATCTGGGCAAACGTCGGCGGATGCCGGGAGGGAGCGGCGCCGCGCGGGACCCTAAGGCTGTTGTCGGTTCCCTAGGAAATACCCTGTGGGCAAAAAATGCCAAATATGAGTACGGTTGCTATCTTAGTATCATATTGCCTTCGCAAAATAATAGACATAACAGCAAAATATGTTCATTAACGCAAACACATATAAGTCCGCTATGGTGTTGTTTGATCAATTTAGGGACGCGTGTAAGCCGTGGGAGCGGCATTTGAGGCGGTTTTGGCTGTTACTAAAAAGGTAACAGTACTCATATTTGCCCTTTTTTGCCCACGGGGTCTGGAAAGCGCCGTCAGTGAGGTCTCAGGGAAGGCGTTTCGAGGCTCGAAGGACACAAAACGGGGGTGCAGGTTGTCCTGCGCCCCCGTTTTCTTGGCATTGCGGTTGTTTGCCGCCGGTTTTTACGCCGCTTCGTCGAACTGCGAGTTGTACAGGTCGGCGTAGAAGCCGCCCTGGGCGAGCAGCTCGTCGTGCGTGCCCTTCTCGACGATATCGCCGTCGCGAATTACCAGGATCACGTCGGCGTTGCGGATCGTGGACAGGCGGTGCGCGATAACAAAGCTGGTACGGCCCTGCATCAGCGCATCCATGGCACGCTGAATAAGCTCCTCGGTACGAGTGTCAACGTTGGAGGTTGCCTCGTCCAGAATTAGCGCCGGGCGGTCGGCCAAAATGGCACGGGCAATGGTCACGAGCTGGCGCTGGCCCTGCGACAGGTTGGTGCCTTCCTCGTTGATCATAAAGTCGTAGCCGCCGGCGAGCGTATGGATAAAGTGATCGCAGCGTGCGGCGCGTGCAGCGGCTTCGACCTCGGCATCGCTTGCATCGGGGCGTCCGTAGCGGATGTTCTCGCGGATGGTGCCGTTAAACAGCCAGGTGTCCTGCAGCACCATGGCAAACTCGCCGCGCAGTGCCGCGCGGTCCCAGTCGCGCACATCGACGCCTCGACACGCAGCGAGCCGCCGTCCACGTCGTAGAAGCGCTGCAGCAGCTTAATGAGCGTGGTCTTGCCGGCGCCGGTGGGGCCGACGATGGCGATGGTCTGGCCGGGCTGCGCCTCGCAGCTAAAGTCGTGGATGATGGTCTTGTCGGGCGTGTAGCCAAACTTCACATGGTCAAACTCCACGTGCCGGGGCGCTTCTCAGGGATCTGCGCGTCGGCCTTCTGCTCCTCCTCGGGTGCGGCCAAAAACTCAAACACACGCTCGGTGGCAGCTGCCATCGACTGCATCGTGTTGCTCACGTTGCCCAGCTGCTGCACGGGTTGCGTAAAGTTGCGCACGTACTGGATAAAGCTCTGGATGTCGCCGGGCGTGGCATTGCCGGTCAGCGCGAGCTGCGCGCCCACCACGACAACGCCCACGTAACCCATGTTGCCCACCAGGCTCATAAGCGGCATCATCAGGCCCGACAGGAACTGCGAACGCCAGCCACTAATAAACAGGCGGTCGTTTTGACGGTCGAACTCCTCGATCGAAGCCTCGGCGCGGTCGAACACCTGAATGACGTTCTGCCGGCAAAATCCTCCTCGATAATGCCGTTGACGGTGCCTAGGACCTGCTGCTGCTCGCGGAAGTACGGCTGCGAGAAGTGAATCATCACCATTAAGATAATCGCGGCGGCCGGCAGCGTGAGCACGGTGACGCCGGTGAGCGGCAGGCTGATCGACAGCATCATGACGAGCACGCCGATAATCTGCGTTACCGACGTGATGAGCTGCGTCACGCTCTGGTTGAGCGACTGACCCAGCGTATCGACATCGTTGGTGATGCGGCTGAGTACGTCTCCCTTGCTGTGGCCGTTGAAGTAACTCATCGGCACGACGGCAATCTTGGCGGCGATTTCCTTGCGCATGCGGTAGCAGATCTTTTGCGTGACGCCGGTCATGAGCCAGCCTGGACCAGGCTGCAGACAGAGCTCGCCAGATACAGGCAGAGCAAAAAGCCGAGCGTCTTGGCGATCCAGTCAAAGTCAACGTCGCCGGTGCCGTTGACCTTGGCGACCAGGCCTTCGAACAGCTTGGTCGTAACCTGGCCGAGCACCTTGTCCCACAATGTTAAAGATGACCGAGCACACGGCAAAGGCGACGGCGGCAAACACGGCAATCTTGTGCTGGCCGATATAGCCGAGCAGCTGCCTCATGGTGCCCTTAAAGTCCTTGGCCTTTTCGCCGCGACGCATGCCGCCCATGCGGCCCATGGGTCCACGGCTGACGGGTGGGCTTGGGAATTTGGGTCTTGGTCTCGTCTGCCATTAGTGCTCGCCTCCTTCCGTAACGGCTGCAATTTCTTCTTGGGTAAGCCCCAGCTCCTCGGCGGAAAGCTGCGACTGTGCGATTTCCAGGTACGCCGGGCAGCTGCGCAGTAGCTCCTCGTGCGTGCCGGTGCCCACTACGTGACCGTCGTCGAGTACGATGATCTGGTCGGCGTGCATGATGGTCGCGATGCGTTGTGCCACGACCACGAGCGCGGCGTCGGTGACGTTTTTGGCCAGCTCCTCGCGCAGGCGCGCGTCGGTCTTGTAGTCAAGCGCGCTAAACGAGTCGTCGAACACCACGACCTCGGGCTTTTTGGCCAGGGCGCGGGCGATGGCCAGACGCTGGCGCTGACCGCCCGAGACATTGGATCCGCCCTGGCTGATGGGGGAGTCGTAGCCGCCTCGCGCTCGGCGATAAAGTCCTCCGCCTGGGCGACGCGTGCCGCCTGGCGCATATCCTCGTCACTCACCATATCGCCGGCAAACTTGAGGTTGCTCTCGACGGTGCCCGAGAACAGGCGACCCTGCTGCGGGATATAACCAATACGGCGGCGTAGCTCGGAAAGGGTCATGTCACGCACGTCGATGCCGTCGAGCGAAATGCTGCCGCCTGTGACGTCGTACAGGCGCGGAATCAGCTGCACGAGCGTGGACTTGCCCGAGCCCGTGGAGCCAATGATGCCGAGCATCTGACCGGCATGCGTGGTGAAGTTCACGCCGCTGATGACATCGGCGCGGGCATCGGGATACTGGAAGCTCACGTCGCGGAAGGTGAGTTCACCGCGTGACGCGCTGGTCGCGGGCAGTTTGGGCGAGGAGGGGTCGTTGATGCTCGTGGGGCAGGTGATGACCTCTTCCACGCGCTCGGCTGCGACCTCGCGCGGGGCAGGATGACCGAAACCATGGTGAGGATCATAAACGCCATGACGATCTGCATGGTGTAGGAGATAAACGCCATCATGTTGCCGACCTGCATCACGCCGTCGGACACGCCCTGCGCGCCAAACCAGACGATAAGCACGGTGATGCAATTCATGACCAGCATCATGAGCGGCATCATAAAGCTCATGGCGCGGTTGGTGTAGAGCTGCGTGGTCATTAGGTCGAGCGAAGCCTTGTCAAAACGCTCGAGCTCATGCTCCTCGCGGTTGAACGAGCGGATGGGCATCAGGCCGTCGAGCAGCTCGCGGGCGGTAAGGTTCACGCGGTCCACAAAGCTCTGCATCTTTTTGAACTTGGGCATGGTGAGGCCCATAAGCACGCCGACGACGGCCGAGACCGCGATGATGGCCACGGCGATGGTCCACTCTAGCCGGTATGGTTGGCCAGGACGCGCATGACGGCGACGATGCCCATGACGGGGGCCATCAGGCACATGCGGATAAACAGGGTTGCGGCCATCTGGATCTGCTGAATGTCGTTGGTACAGCGGGTGATGAGCGAGGCCTGGCTAAACTTGCCCACTTCGGCCGGCGAGAAGTGCATAACCTTGTTGAAGGTCTCGCGGCGCAGGTCGCGGGCGATGGAGCAGGCGGTGCGCGAAGCCACGGCACCGGTCAGGATGGTGGCGACCAGCGAGATTAGGCACAGACCAAACATCGTGGTCGCCATGCGGCCCAGGTAGGCGTTCTGCACGTCGGCGGTCGATGCCCTGCGCCTTGTACTCGTCCTGTACATAGCTCACGGCGCGCTGGGTGACGATGGAGCCCGACATGGAGCCCATTTTGTCCGCCATTTCGTTGGCGCCCTCGACGAGCTTGCTTTGGTCTACCAGACCGCCCTCGACACCCAGGCGCAGGCTCTTCATGGTGATCTTGCCGCCGTCGGCGTCGATCTGCTTTTGCATATTCTGCGCCGCTGCGGCCTTCTGCTGCATCTCGGCGAGCTGCTCGGGCGTCATCGCTGCCATTTGCTCGGGCGTGGGCATGGCCTGAGCGGCGTCGCTGTCTTTCTCGCTGGACGTGCCGGTCATGTCTCCCATGGAGTCGGCGTCGATGCCTGGTTGAGCGAAAGGACGACGGTCTCGGGCAGGCTCATAATGTCGGTAATTTTGCCTCCATCGGCACGCTCTTCCTCGGTGCCTTGTACGTTCGAATGCCGTTTTTGTCAGCCTTGCTAAACACGGCCTCCACAGCCTTGGCGTCCTTGGCGCTCATGAAGAGTTCGAGGTCGTCGAGCGATTCGGCGCGAATGGTGTCGGGCACGGGCGAGGCGATGCCGCCTTGCTGCACGCCCACGTCGACGATGTCGCTCATATAGGTAGGCAGCGCCAGATCGGCGTTGCAGCTGATTACGATAAGTACGATAGCTGTGAACAGTGCCAGGACGTGCTTTTTAAAGAGCTTGAGAATCCTCACTCGGCATCTCTCCTTTCTTGATTGCGGTCGATAATTTCGTTGGCACGTCTTAGAAGGCGCACCATCTCTTGGGTATCTGTTTCGCCGAGCTGCTCGAGGAAGGCCGCGGTGCGCTCCTCGAATTCCCGTCGTTTGATTTCGAGATCCTGGAATCCCTTGTCGGTCACCGTGACGTGTACGCGACGACGGTCGGTCTTTGAGTGCTCGCGCTCGACCCAGCCCTTGGCTTCGAGAGCGCGTAGGATATTGGCGATGCGGGCGCTCGAGACCCAGGCGCGATCGGCGAGTTCGCTCGGCGTGAGCGAACCGCCAGCGAGCATGAGGCGCGCATGACGCCATCTCGCCGCCGAGGGCTTTGTCCGCAAAGCGCGAAATGCGCTGATGCATGCTGCCGAACTCGGTAAGGAGCTGACGCCCAAGTTCACGGAAATCGGTATCTTCCACCGAAAACCCCTAACACTAGAAACTATTTTCGGTGAAAGATGATACCCTTGCACGCGCACCCTATACGGTAGATTTTGGGTCATGCCTAGAAAACAACCTTTAGGCGACCTCCGTACACCGTCGGTATCAGCAAAGTTAGGGGTAGATCGTTGGACATGTCCGAAAGCCTACTCAGAGGCACTTTACCCTGCTAAAGCTGGCATAACAGCTAGAGTGAACGTCGTACAAAGGCAAGGAAAAAACTAAACAAATCGGTGAACGGTAGTTGTTCACGCTCGCATTTCCTGCGGGTTTGTAAAAAACGCCCTTATGATATAAAAAAAGAAACATATAACAGCCCTGATGAAGGGGGTGGCTATGCTATCCTTCTCAAACGGGTGAAATCTTGGGTTTTGGGTTGCAGTTCCAAGGTGGACAAACGTTTTCCTTGTGCTAACGCGCGACGGAAGGCGAATGAAGCCGGTAGTGCAAGCCGAAAATTCAAGAATTCAATAAGCAGCGGTGTGAGAGAGCGCCGCATTACACGTAACTAGGAGCGTGGTTACACAATGCAGGAGGCATGGGAAGGCTTCAAGGAAGGCATCTGGACGGGAGAAGTTGACGTCCGAGACTTCATCCAGAAGAACTACACCCCCTATGAGGGCGACGAGTCGTTCCTCGCCGGTCCGACCGAGCGTACCAAGGAGCTGTGGGGCGAGGTTCTCGACCTGCTGCTCAAGGAGCGCGAGCAGGGCGGTGTCCTCGATATGGACACCAAGACTGTCACGGGTATCGTGAGCCACCCCGCTGGCTACATCGATAACGCCCACCGCGAGAAGGAGACCATCGTCGGCCTCCAGACCGACAAGCCGCTCAAGCGCGCGCTGCACGTCAACGGTGGTATCCGCATCGCTTGCCAGGCTGCCAGCCAGCACGGCTACAAGGTCGACGAGAGCGTTGTCGAGCGCTACACCTTCGAGCGCAAGACCCACAACGCTGGCGTCTTCGATGTCTACACCCCCGAAATGCGTGCTTGCCGCTCGGCTCACATCATCACCGGTCTGCCCGATGGCTATGGCCGCGGCCGCATCATCGGCGACTACCGTCGTGTTGCCCTGTACGGCGTCGACTACCTGATCAAGGACAAGGAGGCCCAGAAGGCTTCCACCCCGACGGTCATGACCGCCGACAACATCCGCGATCGTGAGGAGCTGCAGGAGCAGATCCGCGCCCTCGGCGAGCTCAAGATGATGCCGAGACCTATGGTTTCGACATTTCCAACCCTGCTACCAACACGCAGGAGGCCATCCAGTGGATGTACTTCGCCTACCTTGCTGCCGTCAAGGAGCAGAACGGCGCCGCTATGTCCATCGGCCGTACCTCTACGTTCATCGACATCTATGCTGAGCGCGACCTTGCCAACGGTACCTTCACCGAGGAGCAGATCCAGGAGTTCGTGGATCACTTCATCATGAAGCTCCGCATGGTCAAGTTCGCCCGTACTCCCGAGTACCAGGCCCTGTTCACCGGCGACCCGCAGTGGGTCACCGAGTCCATCGGCGGCATGGGTGTTGACGGCCGTACGCTCGTTACCAAGATGAGCTACCGCTACCTGCACACGCTCGAGAACATGGGTACCAGCCCGAGCCCAACATGACCGTTCTGTGGTCGACCCGTCTGCCCGAGAACTTCAAGAAGTTCTGCGCCAAGACTTCTGTCGCCAGCTCCTCGATCCAGTACGAGAACGACGATCTCATGCGCGTTTACCACGGCGACGACTACGGCATTGCCTGCTGCGTGTCCTCCATGCGCATTGGCAAGGAGATGCAGTTCTTCGGCGCCCGTGCCAACCTGGCCAAGTGCCTGCTGTATGCACTCAACGGCGGTGTTGACGAGGTCTCCAAGAAGCAGGTCGCCCCAAGTATCGCGCCGTCGAGGGCGATACGCTCGATTACGACGACGTTGTGGCCAAGTACAACGACATGATGAAGTGGCTCGCTGGCGTGTACGTTAACTCGCTGAACATCATTCACTACATGCACGACAAGTATTGCTACGAGCGCATCCAGATGGCTCTGCACGACAAGCACGTGCATCGCTGGTTCGCTACGGGTATCGCTGGCCTTTCCGTCGTGGCTGACTCCCTGTCTGCCATCAAGTACGCCAAGGTCCACCCCGTCCGTGACGAGAACGGCATTATCGTCGACTTCGAGACCGAGGGCGATTTCCCCAAGTACGGTAACGACGACGACCGCGTCGACCAGATCGCTCACGACGTTGTGCACCAGTTCATGGAGTACATCCGCATGAACGACACCTACCGCAACTCCGTGCCCACGACCTCGGTTCTGACCATTACCTCCAACGTCGTGTACGGTAAGAAGACCGGCTCCACGCCCGACGGCCGCAAGGCTGGCCAGCCGTTCGCCCCGGGTGCTAACCCCATGCACAAGCGCGATAGCCACGGCGCCATCGCTTCGCTGTCTTCGGTTTCCAAGCTCCCGTTCCGCGATGCTCAGGACGGCATCTCCAACACCTTCTCCATCATTCCGAGTGCGCTCGGCAAGGAGGATCAGGTGTTCTTTGGCGATATCGACCTTGATCAGCTGGGCGAGTAACTATTGTTAGTGCTATACTAACAATAACGATTACTGATTAGTGCGCCGGTTTCGGCCGGCGCCTATCAATCGAAGGAGACACATTATGAAGGTTTCTGAAGTTTCCGAGACTCAGGCCGATAACCTGGTCCACATGCTCGACGCTTACGCCGAGAAGGGTGGCCACCACCTGAACATCAACGTCTTCAACCGTGAGACGCTGCTCGACGCTCAGGCTCACCCCGAGAAGTACCCGCAGCTGACCATCCGCGTTTCCGGCTATGCCGTGAACTTCCACACGCTCACCAAGGAGCAGCAGGACGAGGTCATTTCGCGTACCTTCCACGACAAGTTCTAAAGGGATTTAACTCCCGCAGGATCGCCGGGGCTGTTTGGGTTACCTCCCAAAACGTCCTCGGACATGCAAGAAACCCTCGCTGCGCACTTCGTGCGGCGAGGGCTTCTTGCGTCCTGCGGAATATTTTGGGAGATAGCCCAAGCAGCCCCGGCGGGGTCCTGTGTAGTCACCCTTTAGGCGAAACTCTCCTAATTATTTGGATGAGTCGTTTACTTACTTGTACTGTTACCGTCTTCCCGCTGTTGTTGGGGTATGCTTTGTTCGTATGTAAACGTATGACATGTTGATGGGGGAGGGTGCTATGGCTCGCGAGGGCGCTCGTTCTAAGGATTCTGCTAAGCCTGGCATCAAGGAAGTTGCAGCGGTGGCGGGGGTTTCGCCCACTACGGTATCTCGCGTGCTTAATAATCGCGGCTATATTAGCCAAGAAACCCGCGATAAGGTCCATGCCGCGATGGAGCGCATCAACTATACGCCCAACGATATCGCCCGTGCCATGCTCAACGGTCGCCTGAACCTTATCGGCATGATCGTTCCCTTTGTGAGCAGCCCGTTCCATGCTCAGGTTGTGCAGGCGGTCGAGCGCACGTTGGCGGAAAACGGCTTTAAGATGTTGCTGTGCAACAGCGCCAATCGACCCGATCTTGAGCGTTCCTATATTGACATGCTCCGCCGCAATATGGTCGACGGCGTCATCGTCAACTCCCTCAATATCGGTGCTGAGGCATATGCGAGATGGGCTTGAGCCTGGTTGGTATCGACTGCGACCTTGGCGAGGCCTCTGTTCAGATTGCGAGCGACAGCTATAGCATCGGCGAACTTGCCACGCGTCGCCTGATCGATGACGGGTGTTCACGCATCCTGTGCCTGCGCAGCAATAGCCGCATGCGCATGCCTGCCAATAAGCGTACCGATGCCTACCTCGATGTTGTTGAGCAGGCCGGTTTGCCCGCGCTTGTCCGTGAGGTCGAGTTCGTTAAGCCCGATGACGAAAAGAGCGCGGTCGTTGCGAAGATCCTCGATGAGAACCCCGATATTGACGGCATCTTTGCGGGAGACGACACGATGGCGGCCATCTGTCTCAACATTATGAAGCAGCGCGGCTTGAGCGCTCCGGACGATATTAAGGTCGTGGGCGCGGATGGTGCCCGCCGCACTATGACGTTTATGCCTGACTTAACAACCGTACGCCAAGATATCGATCGCATCGGAGAGCTCGCGGCGCAATCCATCATCGCTCTTGTTAACGGCGATAATCCTGAATCGAATATCAAGCTCCCCGTTGAACTCATTGAGGCAAAACCGCGTAGTTCATCCGTGCCAAAAGAATTCCTCAAACGCCTCTGATGACCGTTCGCCGGCATATGTCAACCGTTTGCCCGACGACTGGAACTGCGAAAAGACGTATTGATGTGAAAACGTTTGACAAT
>ENA-OQAN01000872-OQAN01000872.1-human-gut-metagenome-genome-assembly--contig:-NODE-872-length-14455-cov-1.679369_pt1 | contig 14455 bp, 16 predicted proteins | sample MGYA00242735_ERZ504527 | MGnify/ENA primary metagenome ERZ504527 (study PRJEB26092, sample SAMD00036230) | human gut metagenome | host: Homo sapiens | study: EMG produced TPA metagenomics assembly of...
CTTGCTTGATGCTCGTGGTGCTGTTTCTGTTACAGAACGTGCTGGCTATATCGCTCGCATCCGTAACTTGGCGCGTGTTGTAGCCAAGACCTTCGTTGCAGAACGTAAAAAACTTGGTTACCCACTCTCGACGAAGCCACACGCAAAAAACTCCTCGCAGAAGAGGAAGAATAAAGAGAGTTACAGGAAAGGAAAAGGGCGAACAGAGTGAGCCCATATGGTACCAGAGGCAAGTCAAAGGCTTGACTAAAGGGATAGAGGTGCCGCCGTACTGCCTGGTGGAGATTTTTGAAACCTCAAGTTCAAAATCAGTTGATTAAATCCACTTTGATGAGACTGTTGGAAATCTATGGCAAGTAGACATAGGATTTCCCTACAGCCCCTCACAAAGTTGGTTAGCAACGTCCCCAGTATCTTAAGGTGCCTATCAAAAAGAAGAAGATGTAAGGAAAAAACATGACAAAAAACTTATTAGTAGAACTAGGACTTGAAGAGTTGCCAGCCTACGTTGTCACACCAAGTGAAAAACAACTCGGTGAGAAAATGGCAGCCTTCTTGGATGACAACCGTCTTTCATACGAAAGCATTCAAACCTTCTCAACACCACGTCGTTTGGCAGTCCGTGTGATTGGTTTGGCTGATCAACAATCTGATTTGACCGAAGATTTTAAAGGACCTTCTAAGAAAATTGCCTTGGATGCAGATGGAAACTTCTCAAAAGCGGCACAAGGATTCGTCCGTGGGAAAGGCTTGACGGTTGATGATATTGAATTCCGTGAAGTCAAAGGTGAAGAGTACGTTTATGTCACTAAGCATGAAGCTGGAAAACCAGCTAAAGAAGTCTTGGCTGGCGTTCCAGAAGTGCTTGCTTCATTGACCTTCCCTGTCAGCATGCACTGGGCTAACAACACATTTGAATACATTCGCCCAGTTCACACCTTGACAGTTCTTTTGGGCGACGAAGCGCTCGACCTTGATTTCTTGGATATCAAGTCAGGTCGTGTGAGCCGTGGACACCGTTTCCTTGGACATGAAGTGGAAATTACTAATGCGGATTCTTATGAAGAAGACCTTCGTACCGTTTACGTGATTGCGGATAGCAAAGAACGTGAAAATATGATTCGTGAGCAAATCAAGGCTATCGAAGCAGAACAAGGTGTTCAAGTTCAAATCGAAGAAGGCCTTTTGAATGAAGTCTTGAACTTGGTCGAATACCCAACTGCTTCATGGGAAGTTTTGATACTAAGTATTTGGATGTTCCAGAAGAAGTTTTGGTGACCTCAATGGAAACGCACCAACGTTACTTTGTTGTACGTGACCTTGATGGTAAACTTAAACCAAACTTCATCTCAGTCCGTAATGGTAACGCTGAGCACTTGGAAAATGTTATCCGAGGAAATGAAAAAGTATTGGTGGCACGTCTTGAAGACGGTGAATTCTTCTGGCGTGAAGACCAAAAACTTAAGATTGAAGACCTCGTTGCTAAATTGGCTAACGTGACCTTCCATGAAAAAATTGGTTCTCTTTCAGAACACATGGCACGTGCGGGTGTTATTGCAGCGTCACTAGCTGAGCAAGCTGGTTTGACTGCAGAAGAAACGGCAGCCGTAGCTCGTGCAGCTGAAATCTACAAATTTGACCTCTTGACTGGTATGGTCGGAGAGTTCGATGAATTGCAAGGAATCATGGGTGAAAAATACGCCCTTCTCGCTGGTGAAGATGCTGCGGTAGCGACAGCTATCCGTGAGCACTACCTTCCTGATTCAGCAGACGGAGCTCTTCCAGAGACTAAGGTTGGTGCTATCCTTGCGCTTGCAGATAAATTGGATACCCTACTTTCATTCTTCTCAGTTGGCTTGATTCCATCAGGTTCAAATGACCCTTATGCGCTTCGTCGTGCAACACAAGGGATTGTTCGTATCTTGGATGCTTTTGGTTGGCATATCCCTATGGATGAGTTGATTGACAGCCTTTACGGACTTTCATTTGATAGTCTTTCATATGACAATCAAGCAGAAGTCATCAACTTCATCAAAGCGCGTGTGGACAAGATGATGGGACGCACTTCAAAAGATATCAAAGAAGCCGTTCTTGCTGGTTCAAACTTTGTCGTGGCTGATATGCTTGAAGCAGCTGACGCCCTCTCAGAAGCTGCTAAGGCTGATGGCTATAAGTCAGCTGTTGAGTCACTTTCTCGTGCCTTCAACTTGGCAGAAAAAGCGGATGCTTCAGTGACAGTCGATGCTAGTCTCTTTGAAAACGACCAAGAAAAAGCCCTTGCTAAAGCGATTGAAGAGCTTGAATTGACAGGTCAGCAAGTGACAAATTGGCACAGCTCTTCGCTCTTAGCCCAGTCATCGATGCCTTCTTTGACAATACTATGGTTATGGCAGAAGATGAGGCTGTTAAAAACAACCGTTTGGCCCTTCTTGCAGGTCTTGTGTCTAAAGCTAATGCTGTTGCAGCCTTCAACCAATTGAACACAAAATAGAGGTGAAAGGGAATGGATCCTAAAAAAATTGCTCGTATCAATGAGCTTGCTAAAAAGAAGAAAACAGAAGGTTTGACTCCAGAAGAAGCAGTGGAACAAGCAAAACTTCGTGAAGAATACATTGAAGGTTATCGTCGTTCGGTTCGACATCATATCGAAGGAATTAAAGTCGTTGACGAAGAGGGTAACGATGTGACACCTGAAAAACTACGTCAAATACAACGTGAAAAAGGTTTGCATGGCCGTAGTCTCGATGATCCTGAATCATAATAACGATGAACAAGGGTTTGGAATTTTTCCAAGCCCTTGTTTTGAAGTATAAAATTCTGAATATTCTGTATAAAATTGACCAATTATTTCAAAAATGGTAAAATATAAGTTATGTTAAAAAATGGCATGATTCAATGAGTCGTGCTCAATAGAATTGGAGTGAAAAAAATGTCGCAAAAGCAACATCATAAAGACGACGACAACCAGACTGAGAATGGATGGTACGTGGTCTTCAAAACCGTCACGTCCAGCTGATTGCCATCGCTGGTACCATCGGTACAGGTCTCTTCCTAGGGGCAGGGCGTTCTCTCTCCCTAACAGGACCTTCAATTATCTTAGTATATATACTACTGGTATCTTCATGTATCTTATGATGCGAGCGATCGGTGAGATGCTCTATATGGATCCTGACCAGCACACTTTTATCAACTTTATTACCAAATACCTTGGTAAGGGCTGGGGATTCTTTTCGGGTTGGTCTTACTGGGTATCACTGATATTCCTTGGAATGGCAGAAATTACGGCCGTATCAACTTATGTCCAATATTGGTTCCCAAGTTGGCCTGCCTGGCAGATTCAGATTGTCTTCTTGATTATCCTGAGTTCGGTTAACCTGATTGCGGTTAAGATTTTCGGGGAAGTTGAGTTTTGGTTTGGGATGATCAAGATTGTCACTATTCTAGCTCTTATCGCAACAGGTATCTTCATGGTAGCAACCAACTTTGAAACGCCTGCTGGACATGCTAGCCTTGCCAATATTACACACGGCTTCCAGATGTTCCCTAAAGGTTGGGTAAGCTTTGTTATGACCTTCCAAATGGTCTTCTTTGCTTACCAAGCCATCGAATTTGTAGGGATTACAACTTCCGAGACAGCAAATCCACGTAAGGTCTTACCAAAGGCAATCAAGGAGATTCCGATTCGTATCGTCATCTTCTATGTGGGTGCCCTCATTGCCCTCATGGCTATCTTCCCATGGCAAAAACTTCCAGTTAATGAATCACCGTTCGTAACGGTCTTCCAAATGGCTGGTATCAAGTGGGCAGCAGCTTCATTAACTTTGTTGTCTTGACAGCAGCGGCTTCATCATTGAACTCAACACTTTACTCTACAGGTCGTCACCTCTTCCAAATTGCTAAGGAAACACCAAATAGTAAAGTCATGAAAGCTTTGAAGCTAGATACTTTGTCACGTAATGGTATTCCTTCATGTGCTATCATTGTTTCAGCTATTGTAGTATGTGTTTCAGCCTTCATCAATGTCTTGCCTGGTGTATCTGATGCCTTCGCTTTGATTACTGCATCATCATCAGGGGTCTACATTGCCATCTATATCTTGACCATGCTTGCTCATCTCAAGTACCGTAAATCTCAAGAGTTTATGGCAGATGGATTCCTTATGCCAGCCTACAAGATTCTCAATCCATTGACTATCCTTTTCTTCATCTTCGTCTTTGTTTGTCTCTTCTTGCAAAAGTCAACAGTTGTCGGAGCTATTGGGGCAGCATCTGGATTGTCGTATTTAGTATCTATAGTAACTGGAAACACAGTAAATAAATCAATTTAGCTCACCTTTATGGTGAGTTTTTTGTTGCAAAAAAAGGAGACAAGGTGTCCCGGTAACTATTTATGCAATACTTTCTTGGTTTCCATGGTGAAAGAAGCCACCTAAGAGGCCCTTGCTACGATGGAAAATAGCAGGCTTATGATCGTTGTGTGAACGACCATTAACATCAAGTTTAGCCCATTCAAGAGCCTGGTAGGCATTTCGATCTGAAACTGTAGATGTCCCAATATAGCTATAGATACCTGCCTGAGCAAGAATAAACCCTTGCAGTTGGCGAATATGCTCATCATTGAGGGCTTGAGAAAAATGAATCTTAACTGTCTTATAAGTTAAAGCTTGGACAGACTCGACGATTGGTGACTCTGCTAAGAGGTGCAAAAGTTCTTGATGCTTAGTAAAGTACTTATCATAGTCCATTGGAAGAATGATAGTATGGGCAATCCAATCTTCCAAGTTGGCTTTAGCTTTTTTACTGAGACCTTTTGCTGTGATACTGAGATCATCTATATTGAAAGGAAGCTGGTTGATGTGAGCAGTGTTTGAACCATATGCCTTTCTGAAAAGCGGTGTACTTGATAGAATATGTCCAGTGGGAGAAATAATAGCCAAGGCAGTTTCCTTGGTTTGGTAACCAAGCTCGTGGCATTCCATGCTAGCGTATGTGTCTTTAAATTCAATAATTGCTCTTGTTTTCATCGTGTAACTCTCTTTCTGTTAGTTTATAAACTAACAATAGTTTATCATGACTTATAATCTTGGTCAAGATTTTACCTTCAAAAACAAAAAATATTTTTGTAAGGGTTTGCAAAAATTTTTTGAACTCTGATAAGATAGAATCACAGCAAAAGGATTGTTACTGGTCAGCAGGCAAAACCTAGATAAATACGAAAAACTAATGGGAGTAGTGTATGCTCATCCCAATTGGTTCTTGGTATTTATTTAGGTTTTTTCGTTGAAAAAGCCTCAAAGAAAACTAGGATCCTAGACAAGAAAGGAGCCCTTATGGCTAAATATACTGAATTAGCTGAAGACATTCTCAAACACGTTGGTGGCAAGGAAAATGTCAATAGCTTGAAACACTGTGTGACACGTTTGCGCTTTGATTTGAAAGATGAGTCTAAAGCAGATGATGACTACCTTAAGAACCGTGACGGTGTTGTTACTGTTGTTAAGGCAGGTGGTCAATATCAGGTGGTTATAGGTAACCATGTCCCTGATGTTTATGCGGAGGTTCTCCAGGTTGGCGGTCTTCCAGCGGGTGGTAGTCTTGATATTGATGAAGGTGATGCGCCTAAAGGGAATCTCTTTGACCGCTTTGTATCTTTGGTTTCAAGTATTTTCCAACCTTTCCTTGGGCCTTTGGCTGCAGCGGGATTATCAAAGGAATAGTCGCTGTCATGGCAGCATGTGGCCTGTCAGCTGCAACAAGCCCTATGTATGTAATCTTGAATGCAGCAGGAGATGGTTTCTTCCAGTTCTTGCCAATCTTGATTGCCTTGACATCTGCTCGTCGTTTCAAGGTTAATGAGTTTACAGCTATTGCGATTGCAGGAGCGCTTGTTTACCCTGATATTGCTACGCTGGTGACTGCTCTTCAGAAAGCTGGTCAAGGTCATGTTCTAGGAGTTATTCCCTTTGCGCTTCCTGCAGGAGGTTACCTCTCAACAGTAATGCCTTCTATCTTGGCAATTTGGGTGGCTTCATACATTCAAAAATTCTTTACCAAGATTACTCCAGATGTCATTAAAGTCTTCGTAGTGCCTTTCTTTACATTACTCATTACTGTCCCATTAACATTCTTGGTGGTAGGACCAGTTGCCAATACTTTCTCTGATGGATTGACAAGCCTTTTCCAAGCAATCATGAATTTTAGTCCGATTGTCTTTGGTCTTATACTTGGTATTTTGTGGCAAGTCTTGGTTATGTTCGGAATGCACTGGGCACTTGTTCCCCTTGCTATCTTAGATGTGGCAACAAACGGAAGTTCTACTATTCTTTCAGCGGCTATCCTTCCATGTTTCACGCAAACAGGTGTGTTGGGAGCTATCATGCTTAAAACGAAAGAAGAAAAAAGTCCGTACCAATCTCTAATGCCAGCCTTCATTTCATCTATTTTGGGGTTACAGAACCTGCTATCTATGGGGTAACCCTTCCAATGAAAACGCCATTCTACATTTCATGTGGTGTTTCAGGACTTATGGGGGCTGTCATGATGGCCCTAGATATTAAGACGTATTCAATAGGTGGTCTGGGTGTCTTTGTCTTCCCAAGCCTTATTGGGCCTGACGGTAATCTTTCTAAAGTTATCATTGCCATTATCATTGCCATTGTGGGTGGTGTTCTTGCCTTCCTTATCCAACTCTTTGTACGAGTACCAAATCTATACGGTGGTGGAGTAGCTAAGGTTGAAGAAAAAGCTGAGGAAGCTGCACCTGCTCCTAAAGAAATTCAACAAGAAATCATTGCTAGCCCACTCATCGGGAATGTCGTACCACTTGACCAAGTTCCTGACCAAGTCTTTGCCTCAGGAGCTATGGGTAAAGGTATCGCTATTGACCCTACCGATGGGGTAGTGGTCGCACCAGCTAAGGCAACGGTTAATTTAGTCTTCCCTACTGGTCATGCGATTGGTTTGACAACTGAAAATGGTGCAGAGCTTCTCATCCATATTGGTATGGATACTGTTTCTCTTGCTGGAAAAGGGTTCAAGACCTATGTGAAAGCAGGGGATGTCGTAGAAGCGGGTCAAAAACTTATAGAATTTGACCTAGCAACTATCCGAGATGCTAAATTACCAGTTATCACACCAGTCATTGTAACCAATACAGCTGACTTTGATGATGTCTTAACAACTAAAGAAGCTCGTGTTAACACTGGTGATTATCTCCTCACCGCTGTTAAATAAAAAAGAAATCCGAGAAGCTGATTCTCGGATTTTTGTTTATTTAAATTTGTAGTCTTTAACGACTTCAACGGAATTGACCGTTACATTTTCTTTTGGTTTGCTGTTGTCATCGACTTCAAGGTTGCCAATGGTATCAACGACATCCATGCCTTTGATGACTTGACCAAAGACGGTATATTTAGTATCGCCAGCTGGGTAACCACCTTTTTTGTAGGCGTCAACGATAGGTTTTGGATAGCCAGCATTTCCTAGTTGCTTGCTTTGATCGTCCTTGTTTTGAACAATGTAGAATTGGCTGCCGTTTGAATTCTTAGCACCAGTATTGGCCATAGCAAGTGCGCCACGGATGTTGTAGAGGAATGGTGTAGGCTCAACAGCGAAACCTTTCTTCCAGATAGATTCTCCGCCAGTACCGTCACCCTTAGGGTCACCACTTGAACCATGAAGTCCTTGATGACGCGGTGGAAGGTAAGTCCATCATAGTATTTGTCCTTGGCATGTTTCAAGAAGTTTTTCAGAAGCCTTTTGGAGCAAGTGTAGGGAAGAGTTTGACTGTGATATCACCCTTTGAAGTGTGGAGGATAACTTCAGCTTCGTCCTTAGCGACCTTGTCAGACAACTGTGGGAAGGCATCTTTTCCAGATTTTTGGGCTTTTTCTAATTGTTTAGTGAATATCTTATTATCAACATAAGCATCTCCACGAACGGCGCGTGCGATGTTCTCACGAAAGGCAAAACCTAGTCCTGCGATAACAAGTACAATAATTAATGGAATGTACTTTTTAATGTTTTTCATATATAACTCCTTTGGTGCATTGTACCTACTATTGTAGCAGAAAAAAACCTTTTGGGAAACGGTTAACAGAGGTCTTTAAATATGGTAGAATGGAACTATCAACAAGAAAATGAACATGGGACTAGATATAGGGAAAGGTTGCCTCAGGCTAAAAAGTGAGGGCTGACTTTTGGAAGGACGCATGCTACTTGCTCTTATCAGAGATAGGTGTCTAAATTCTAACTATAGAAAACTTCGCTAAGCTGAAGGGGCCTCTTGTTGGATTTCTTGAAAAAAGGAGATTTTTATGTCAACTAAAGCAGAATGGGCTGAACTCTTTGAGTCGGTACACGGGCGTAAGCCTAGCCCCCAAGAATTTTTGGATGCTAAAGCAGCTGACTTTGATACAAGTGCTTTGGCTGCTCAAGCAGCATCTGTAGAAGCACCAGCTAATGAACCTGTCGCTGAAGAAGTAGCTCCAGAACCAGTTGCTACTGAAGAAGTCACAGAACAAGATGATATCGCAGATGTGGCTGAAACAGCTGAGGATGCCGTCGCAGAACAAGCAAGCAGTGAATCACCATTTGGTGCAGAAGCTTTCTCAGAAGCACCTGTGCAACAACCAACACCACAATTTGATTCAAGCATGTTTGAAAAGGCACCTATCTCTTCAGCTCAAGGATTTGGAACAGTTCCTAATCCAGCAGCAGCTGGCTCAGCAGATAACCCTCTTTTCAATCTTATCTTGCCAATCGTTGCGATTGCACTTTCAGTAATCTTTGCAATTTTGGCGTGGTTTGTAAGTCCTGCTTGGGTCTTCATCATCTTGACAGTCCTCGCAGTTGCAGTAGCAGTTGTTTCGCTTGTTTTTAGCCTTAAATCAAGCAAGAAATTGCTTTCAATCATTGCAACAGGTGTTGCTGGTCTCATGCTCTTTGTGTCTATTGGTGGTTTGATTTTCCAAATCTCTCAAAACGCTAGTGATAACACAAGCTCAAGCAAGACATCAAAAGTTGCTGATAAAGACGATGATGCTGACAAGAAAAATGATGACAGCGATTCAAAATCTGACTCTAAATCTGATTCAAAAGGTGATAGCACTGACGTCAACGATTACATTGACAAAAATGCTAAATTTGACTGGAATGAATCTAAGTTCCAGAAATTGAAAGTCGGTAAAGATACCGTTAAGTCTATCATCAAGACTTATGGTAAGGCTTCTGATGCACAAATCTCTGGCGATGAGATGAAGTTGAACTACTCTGGTAAAGACTATGGTGAAAGTGTTTACCTAACCTTTACGAAACAATATGATGGTACATTTATCTTGTCATATGCTTCAGGTAGATTCCCTCAAGATAAGGTAGAAGTTGATAAATCTTATAAATCTGATTGGACAAAAGAACAGTTTGATGCTCTCAATAAGGGTGATTACACTGATCCATCAAATGGTACGAAACTTGAAGATGTCGTTAAGGATCACCCTAAAGCTTCAAGTGCAGAATACACGATTTCAACATCTCGTCAAGGTGAATTCACAAAAGAAATGACTATTTCTTATAGTGATTATAAGGCTGAAGATGGCAAACTCAAGAGTGTTTACTTGTCATTTGATACCAAAGAAGGTGAAGATACATTCTACCTTACTTATAAATCAGGTCCAGATGAGGATTAATTAAGGAACAGGAGGGGAAACCTTCCTGTTTTTTCTTGATAGAAAGAGAAAGCTATTGAAATTCTTAAATTATACATTCGAGCAAAGCCAGTCTCTTGTCACTAAGGAAACTGTAGACAAGCTCAATCAAAAAGGGAGCTGGAAACGATTTATTGGCTTGTTTATCACTTCAATTGTTATTTATTTCTTCTCTATTGCCATGTCTTTTGTAGTATTGTAAAATTTTACTGCCTTTAGGTTCTAATGTACTACCATTTCGTACTTTTAAGAGGTACTATTCTCCTCGTTGCGTAATGACTTGGAGCGTTGCATCCTAGTTTCTAAGGACGTTGCGCATATTTTACTATTCGTTGCGTGCTTTTAGTCATGGGTCTTGATAAATTTAAAGTAACAAATCTGAGGAGGTATTCTTAATGTTACAATTTATTAAGAAAAACAAAACTAATTTTATATAGGTGCTTACTTTTGGATTAATGGGGTTGATACTGAAACCTTTAGTTAATTTATTGGTCAGTTTATCAAACAGATATCCGTGGGTTACGAGAATGTTATTGTTTCTATTACTCGTTGCTACTTACTTTATTTATAAACATCCTCTCTATATAATAGTAATAGCAATTTTGTTAGCAGAGCCTTTTTATCAAAGAATAGAAATAAGCTAGGGGTATTAAAATGGACATTGCTACGTTGATTAAAGAATATAGAATTAAAACAGGTATGACTCAGCAAGAACTTGCAGATAAAGTATTTGTTACTCGTCAGACGATTTCTAAATGGGAATTAGGAAAAAGTGAACCTGATAATGTTTCACTGGAACTATTATTTAAAGAGATGAATATTGAAAAAGAATCTCAAAAAGACATTAAAGCTAATTTAATTAGCAGAAAAAAATTTTTACTTACAATAATTGCCGTTTTATTCTCTCCATCGATACTTATTATTAGACTATTGGTACTTAAAATAGGCAAGATAGAAAATAAAAGATTAGTCATTTTGATCAATACCCTTCTCTTTATAATAATTGGGATTTATATGAAGAGTTTAAAGGATAATGTATACTTTGGTTTCTTGGGGATCATTGCAATTGCTTATAGCCTTTATAGTTTTTATAAGCTTAGTTTGGAGATTAAAAAGGACTAGATACATAACTATACATATAAATATAAAAACTACTCTTACTAATATTGAACTGCCCCAAAAAGTGTGATCGAAAAAATCTTACTTTTAGGTGCAGTTTCTTTTCTTCTTTCGTCTATTTTCATGAGATGGCTTGTCGCTTAAGCACCTAAGGTAGTCTCAAAAAATTCTCTCTTATATCCGACCTTATTTTCATAAGACCAGATTAAAGTATGATAAAATAAAGAAAAAGAGATAAAGGAGTCGGCTATGGCAACTAGAGAAGAATGGGTGCGTCACTTTGAGGACGTCAATGGACGTAAACCAAGTCCTGAGGAGTTTATGGAAGCTAAGAAAGAGAGCTTTGTCATTGCTTCGGAGGAACCAAGTGTCCAAGTGTCTGAGCAGGTTGAGGCTCAGCAGGTGGATAGCTCTGAAGCTACTGAAGAGGTGTCAGCTGACTCAGTAGCAGATACGCAACCAGACGAGGCTCAGGTGGCATTAGAGGAGGAAGCTCCTAAGCTAATGCCTGAGTTGAATATGGAGAAAGAGCAAGAAAAAGAAGCTCCAAAGGCAAGTCAGATACCTTTGGAAAACCCTTATTACAAACCAAAAGTAACCAAGAACAATGTTTTTGTTAATATTGCTTTGCCAATCATTATCCTAGTTTTGGGGATTCTATTTGTCATTTTGTCTTGGACGCTTCCTATCGGTTTTGTCTTTACTTTCCTTGCCTTCTTCCTTATCATTCTAGCTATTGTGACTTTGGTTTTGAGTCTGAAGTCGACACGCAAGGCACTATCTATTATTGCCCTAGTCATGTCAATCATCTTCTTTATGACTTCGCTTGCTGGAGCAGGTTATCAAGCGGTGAAATATGTCATGAACCACGCTGAACAGTTCCAAAGTGACGGTCACGATAGAGCTTATCTGTACATCGATGAGAATTATAAGTTTGACTGGACTGAGGATCAGTTTAAGGAGTTGAAGGTTGGTACTTTGACATTGGACGAGGTCTTGGATGCTCACGGTAAGGCGACTGATGCCGAGTATAGTGATGCTTACGAGGAAGATAAACCAGATTTGTTAGATCTTACCTATAGAAAAGAAAACACAGATGGAACAACTATGTTCGTTTGACTTTCGAGCAAAAAGACGGTGTCTATGTTTTGAAATCTGCCTCAGCAACCTTCGACTATGGTAAGGTCAAAGAAGTCGATGACTATCATAGCAACTGGACAAAAGATGACTATGAAAAGTTGTCTGTAGGTACACAAGCTGATTTGCTCAAGGGGACACGACTTTCTGAGGTGGTTGAAAAACACCCAGAGGCTAGCTTCACTTATCATGAAATGACACAAACTGAACAAGGCGATCTCACTCAGTCAGTGAGTCTTAGCTACCGTGATTATAATCCAGAAAGTGGTAAGGTAGATGCTGTTCGTTTGACCTTTGACTATGACAAACGTGAAAACGAGTACTTCTTGACAGACAAATCAGACGAATAAGACTACTTTTTAATTAATTCAAGCTCAGGGTTGTCTGGGCTTTTTAGTATCAACAAAAGAGGATAAAATCTGGTATAATAGAATTGATTGATTTTTCAAGAAAGAAGTGTCACAGATGAACATACAACAACTACGTTATGTCGTAGCCATTGCCAACAGCGGAACCTTCCGTGAGGCAGCCAGCAAGCTCTTTGTGAGCCAGCCTAGCCTATCAGTGGCTATCAAGGATTTGGAGCAGGAGCTGAATTTTCAAATTTTCACCCGTACAACGACGGGGGCTGTCTTGACCAGTCAGGGTATGACCTTTTATGAGCGTGCGCTTGAGGTGGTACGCAGTTTTGATAGTTTTGAAAATCGCTATCTCAATGCTTCTGAAAAGGGTAACCAGTATTCGATTGCCAGCCAGCACTATGACTTTTTGCCACCTTTGATTACGACTTTTTCAGAGCGTTACCCTGATTACAAGGATTTCCGTATCTTTGAGTCTACGACCATTCAGATTTTGGATGAGGTAGCCAAGGGACACAGTGAGATTGGGATTATCTATTTGAATCGTCAAAATAGCAAGGGAATCCAGCAAAATATGGACAAGCTTGGGCTTGAGGCTATTGATTTGATTCCGTTTAAGACGCACATTTATCTCCGTAAGGGGCATCCTCTGGCTAAAAAAGAAAGTCTGGTCATGGAGGACTTGGCGGCCTTGCCTACGGTGCGTTTCACTCAGGAGAAGGACGAGTACCTTTACTATTCTGAGAACTTTGTGGATACGTCAGATTCGTCTCTTATGTTTAACGTGACAGACCGTGCGACTTTGAACGGTATCTTGGAACGTACGGATGCTTATGCGACGGGGTCTGGCTTCTTGGATGCACAAAGTGTGAATGGGATTACGGTGATTCCGCTTGAGGATAATTTGGATAACAAGATGGTTTATGTCCGTCGTAAGGGTATTAACTTGTCGTCTTGTGCTCTCAAGTTTGTCAATGTTATGTTTGACTACTTTGATACATATAAACCATAGGAGGATTTATGCGTAAGGTTGCGATTCCTTTGGCTATTCTAGCTCTGATTGGTTTGGATCAGTGGGTCAAGCATTGGGTTGTGGCAAATATTGCCCTTAACCAAGTTATCAAGGCGATCCCTGGACTTTTCAGCTTGACCTATCTACAGAACCGTGGTGCTGCCTTTTCGATTTTACAGGATCAGAAATATTTCTTTGTGATTTTGACGGTTCTAGTGATTGGTGCGGCTCTGGTTTATCTGGTTAAAAATTACCAGAAGAGTCTTTGGTTGGTGCTATTCTTTGGTTTTTGATTATCTCAGGTGGTATTGGTAACTTTATTGACCGTGTGCACTTGGGTTACGTGGTTGATATGGTTCAGCTTGATTTTATTGATTTTGCAATATTTAACGTGGCAGACTCCTACCTAACGGTGGGCGTACTGCTCTTGATTTTAATCTTATGGAAAGAGGAAAATGGAAGTCATCATTAAAGAGGCGGGAAACCGTCTGGACAAGGCTTTGGCAGATTTGACAGAATTGTCACGTAGTCAGGCTAATGAAGCGATTAAGGCTGGAACGGTCTTGGTTAATGGTAAGTCGCAAAGGCCAAGTATGCGGTTAAAGAGGGTGATGTCATCACCTATGAATTGCCAGAAGAAGAGGTCTTGGAATACAAGGCTGAAGATATTCCTTTGGATATTATCTACGAAGATGCGGATGTGGCAGTGGTCAACAAGCCTCAAGGCATGGTTGTCCATCCATCAGCTGGTCACACGTCTGGTACCTTGGTCAATGCCCTTATGTATCATGTCAAGGACCTCTCGTCTATTAATGGTGTGGTTCGTCCAGGGATTGTCCACCGTATTGACAAGGACACGTCTGGTCTCCTTATGATTGCTAAGAATGATAAGGCCCACAATGCTTTGGCGGCGGAGCTTAAGGATAAGAAGTCCCTTCGTAAGTATGTGGCTATCGTGCATGGCAATCTGCCTAACGATCGAGGCGTGATTGAGGCTCCGATTGGGCGTTCGGACAAGGACCGCAAGAAGCAGGCAGTTACAGCTAAAGGAAAACCTGCAGTCACACGATTTACCGTTCTTGAACGTTTTGGCAACTATACTTTGGTAGAGTTACAGCTGGAAACAGG
>ENA-OQAN01000873-OQAN01000873.1-human-gut-metagenome-genome-assembly--contig:-NODE-873-length-14420-cov-1.449311_pt1 | contig 14420 bp, 28 predicted proteins | sample MGYA00242735_ERZ504527 | MGnify/ENA primary metagenome ERZ504527 (study PRJEB26092, sample SAMD00036230) | human gut metagenome | host: Homo sapiens | study: EMG produced TPA metagenomics assembly of...
GTGGACGATAGAATCCTTGTTTTATAAATCATTTTAGGTTTTATAAAGCAGAGGATTTTTTAAATTATAGAAAAATCAAATATATATATCAAAAAAACCAATTTGTTTCTGACTTTTTACAATACTATAATAGGAATGTTGAGAAAAGAAAGAGGAGGTTTTAAAAATGGATGCACTTTTAAGCGTAAATTGGATTGCCTTGCTTGTACTTATCATTGCCTTGCTTTTATTTAAAGTGTTGAACAAACTGGCATATAAAATTAATTGGACATTTGTCATTTTGATCAGTATGGTAATGGGAGCGGTGCTTGGAATCGTATTTGCGTCCGAGAACAATTCTTATATGACATGGCTTGCATTGATCGGCGATATTTATGTGAATTTGATTACGGCACTTGTCGCACCGGTGATTCTTGTTTCTGTCATTTCAGGATTGATTCAGTTAAACGATAAAGAAAAAATGAAACGAATTGGAACAAAGTCTGTATTCTGGCTTTTGGTTTCATCGGCAATTGCGATTGTAGTTACAATTGTCTTTGGCATGGCAACACAGGTTGGAAAGGGAGCGCAAGCAGTGTTTGCCGACATTGCAGGAGTCTCCAGTACAACACTTGACGCATATAAGGAAATGGGGACATCTTTTGATAAGATCATTTTGAACTTGTTCCCGACAAATGTGTTTGGGGATCTGGCAGCAGACAATGTTGTGGCTATTATCATTATTGCAGTTGCAATTGCGGTTGCATATGTAAGTGTAGCATCAGACGAAGGTGAAGATAAAGTGAAACCGTTTAAGAGTATCATTGAGGCGGTGAAGAAGATCATTTTCCGAATTCTTTCCTACGTCATTGATTTGACTCCATATGCAGTGCTATGTTTGACAGCAGTGTCTGCAAGCCAGCTGTTGAGTGATAAAGACGCTTTGGTACAATTGATTCTGCTTGTTGCGGTTGTCTATGTGGTATGCTTCGTACAGGCTTATGTTGTAAATGCGTTCATTCTGAAATTTGCAGGAAAAATAAGTCCGCTCAAATTCTTTAAAAAGACATTTGATGCACAGGCGACAGCATTTACGACACAGAGTAGTGTCGGCTCGCTTCCGATTACAATTGACCGTCTGATACATAAGGTTGGTGTAGATGAGGAGGTAGCGAACTTTACAGCGCCACTTGGAACAACAATTGGAATGGCGGGCTGTACGTGTATTTGGCCGATTTTGTTAGCTATGTTCTATCTAAATGCAACGGGGCAGAGTTGGAATATCAGTCAATACCTCATCATGTGCTTTATGTGCCTTGTACTTTCGATGGGAAGCGCCGGAATGCCGGGAATCGGAGTTGTGACAGCAGTATCACTGTTCAGTGCAGTAAATCTTCCGATTGCAGCAGTGGTACTTCTGACTCCGATCAATAACATTACAGATATGGCACGAACATTGACGAATGTCGTAGGAGCAAATGTGACAGCTGCTGTTGTTGCAAGAAAAACAGAACTTTTGGATGACGAAATTTTTCAGACAGAGGATGAAAAATTAGAGAAAAAGGGAGGACGGGCATAATGAAAAAATCAACAATTGCACTGATTGTGGCGGCTTTTGTATGTCTGGGACTTTCTGTATTTTCTGTAAAAGCCTCAGTGGTAAGAACAAATGATGCCATTCAAAATATCGGAGAAGTAACTTATACAGAGGAATCAAAAGCAAAAATCGATCGTGCAGTAAAATATTATAATGCATTAGATCCGAATTTTGATCTCAAAAAGAAGATTAAAAATATGAATGTATTTAATGCGGCAAAAATAGAATATGCACGTCTGGCAATTAAAGCGGCAAGTGTTGCAGATGCAAGAAAGACTGTAGAAGGCTATTCCTTTGATGATGTGAAAAAATATGTAACAGAAGCAAGAGAAGTGATTGACAGCTATCTGACAGCTGATCAATATACTCTTATCGAAAATTATGCAGACCTGATAGAGTTGGAATCTGAATATACTTCAACAGGAAGTTCCGGTGGTTCTTCGGAAGAAGTATCTATTCCAATGTGTTAGGAAAAGATAGGAGGAGATTGATCATGAAAAGAAAACTAATCTCTGCTGTTCTTGTTACAGTGATGGCGGCAGGAATGATTACGGGTTGCTCAGGAAAAAACAGCAGCATCAAAAAATAATGTTAAAACTTTAGAAAAAGAAGAACTCAAAGTCTCGAATGCACAACTTTCTTCCCCGGACTATGAGTTTGAAAAAGAATATGCTTACGGTGACTTTAATGCACACTCCAAAGCAGATGCAGAACGACAGGATGGAATTGATACGTTTGAGGATAAAGATATTGTATTTCAGGACATCAGCTATGATCCAGCTCATTCAGCTTTTGGGACAGGAAGGAAATTACCTGATTCAGTTGAGCGGTTCATGGTGTCATAACAGCCGTGCAATGAGTCCTTATGTAAATGCATATGCAAAGGAATACGGAATTGATACTATTTATTCTTATGATTTTAATGTAGATAATGGTGATGACGGTTCTATGTTTGTCCGTATGTCGAACGAAAAGACAACTCTTGGAACAAAATACAATTATATGTATGGAGAGTTTGTGTCAAGATATCTTACAAACTTGGATGACTGGATTGCATATCCGTCAGATCACGATACTGCACTTTCTTATACCAATGCAGAAGGGAAAGAGGTGACAGTCGGAAGATTGCAACAGCCTATTATCTTTCTTTATAACAAAAGATAATCAGACAGACTACAGCGGGAAAGGAAATACAAGCGGAAAAATGTCCAATCATGTATGCTTTTGAGGAGATGGTTGACCGTGACTCCAAAGGTCTTTATGTGAAGGAAACGGACGACGAAGGAAATCCGGTTCTTGATAAAGAAGGAAATCAGGTAAGAAAGTATGTGACGGATGAGTATACAGCACGTCTAAAACAAATGTTTGAATTTATTAAAACAAATACAAACATTCAATTTTCTAAAGTATACAAAAAGAAACATAATATTCGAGATACATTTAACAGTTACGGAACAGAAGTTTTTGGCTCTGACGAGCAGATAAATATTTACCCGATTACATACCGTCAACTGGAATGGTTGCTTGATGAAAAGGGAAATTCGCTTGTGCTCATAGGTGGTTCTGGAAATGAAAAAACACGTGCCATTATTGGACAAATCAATCAGTATGCAGTGAAAAACAATGTTCGTGTGTACATGTATGATCCTCAGATTGACGGAGGAATAACTGTTGATAAGTGGGGATACACACAGACAACTTCTATTTGTGAAGAAAACTCTCCAATTGCGAAAATGTATACAGGATTGATTGACAGACATCTTACAAATCTGACAGCAGCAAAAACAACAGAAGATGGCTATGCATTGATTCAGGAACCATATTTCTTTGCTTATAATAAAGATGCAAAAGATGAAGATGGTTTTGCTGCACCGATTACGGCTTCTGTGGAATTGCCGTATACGACAGATTCTGAAAAGAGATATTATATCGGAAAAGAAAAGAACATGGAAGCATGCAATTCGCAGATTGAGACTGTGTTCGAAAGCTATGCACAGAATGTAGGTATAGAATTAGAAAAATAGGTAGATATATGGTTATAGAAATACCACTCCATCGCTCGCCAAAGTTTTGGAGTGGTTTTCTATGCTCTAAAACATTATCTGATAAACGTAAAAACGAATGTTAGTAATGCCAAAATGAACATTCCAAAAGCCATCAGGTCTTTGAAATCAAAAGGATCATATCAATGTTAGCTTTTCAAGAATCTTATCTAAAATTTGTTTTGCCGCTTCGGCTTTTGTCATAATGTCTAATGCGAGTTCTTCTTCTTTTGTAATCATCGTAATGACATTCGTATCGGTTCCGAATCCGGCACCGGACACTTTTAAATTGTTTGCAATAATCATATCGAGATGTTTCTTTTCCAGTTTCGCACGGGAATTCTCTAACATATTTTCTGTTTCCATAGAAAAGCCACATAAAAATTGGTGATTTTTTTTGTGTTCTCCTAAGTGCTTCAAAATATCTTTCGTGCGCTCTAATGGAATACAGAGAGAGTCGTCTGACTTTTTCATCTTTTCATCACTGACAGAGGCAGGACGATAATCTGCCACAGCGGCAGCTTTGATGATAATGTCCTGAGTATCGGAACAAGAAGTTACGGCATCAAACATTTCTTCAGCACTTTTAATAGAAATCGTATTGACAAATGGTGGTTTCGGAAGTGAAGTAGGTCCAGTGACTAAAGTTACATTGGCACCGCGGAGCATTGCGCAGTTTGCAATGGCATACCCCATTTTTCCGGTAGAATGATTGGTAATATAGCGAACAGGTCGATCGCTTCTGTGGTTGGTCCGGCGGTGACAAGGACATTTAATCCTTTCATATCTTTTTCATATGCGATTTCTTTTAAGATATAGTCTAGTAAAGTCTCTGGATCAGGGAGTTTTCCTTCTCCTACGTCACGGCAGGCAAGCATTCCGGTTGCCGGATCAATCACCTCAAATCCGTAATCTTTTAATTTCAGCAGATTGTCCTGTGTAATCTGGTTCTGATACATCTGTGTGTTCATTGCCGGCGAAATGATTTTTTTACAGGTACATGCGAGTGTTGTAGTTGTAAGCATGTCATCAGCAAGTCCATTTGCCAGTTTGGCGATAACATTGGCAGTTGCAGGAGCGATTAAAACGACATCTGCCTGTTTGGAGAGCGCCACATGCTCTACATTATATTGAAAATTTCGATCAAATGTATCAACAAGACAACGATTGTTTGTCAATGTTTCGAATGTATCGGATGGATAAAATTTGTTGCGTTCTTTGTCATGATAACATGGACATTACAATGAAGCTTTACAAGCATGCTGGCAAGATTGGCGATTTTGTAGGCGGCAATACTTCCCGTAACACCTAAAATAACAGTTTTTCCCTTTAACATAATTTGAAATCCTCTGCTTTCTGAATGGTTTGTAAATTATTCTAGCACATATTTAGAAAAAGTGTACGCAAATTTTGTGTTTATTTTTGAAAACATGGTTGTTTTCGTGTGAAGGAGGATGGTATACTGAGAAAGTAACTCCGTTGCAGTTCACGGAATTCAATTCCTTTCATCAACACACGACATCAGACGTTTCCATGCGAGCATGAGCGTTCTCAGACGTATGTGTATGTGTGAACTGGAGCGATATGTATTGTATCTCGTAAGAGAATGATAACAAGGAGGAAAAAATGAATAACAAAGCAAAGAGTGACGGAAGGTCACAGACACTTGGCATGGTACAGGTTGCACTGTTCGCGGCACTGATTATTATCATGGCATTTACCCCATTCTTAGGATATATCCCGCTTGGATTTACAAGGGCGACGATTATCCATGTACCGGTTATTATCGGTTCTATTTTACTTGGTCCAAAGAAAGGCGCTGTTTTAGGAGGCATTTTTGGACTGACGAGTTTTATTAATAATACGATGAATCCGACAGTGACATCGTTTGTGTTTACACCGTTTTATTCACTCGGTGAGATGCAGGGGGGATCGGAAGTATTATTATCTGTTTTGTCCCACGTATTTTAGTTGGGATTATTCCGTATTTTGTATTTAAAGTATTGTATAAGGAAATGAAGTCCAAAGGATCAGGCATGCTGGTAGCTTTAGGAATTGCAGGGCTTGCGGGATCTTTTGTCAACACATTGTTAGTAATGAATTTGATTTTTGTGTTTTTTAGAGATGCCTATGCAGCGGCAAATGGAGTTGCGGCAAATGCGGTGTATGGCTTTATTTTATCCATCATTGCGATGAATGGAATACCTGAGGCGATTGTTGCGGCAGTGATTGTGGCAGTTGTCGGAAGAAGCTGTTGAAATCGCGTCTCGTGACAGGATAGCAGGAGGAAAAATATGATTCTAGGCAATTAAATATGCAGTAGAATACAGAACACCGTGGTCGGATGTTTTGAAGGTGAAAATATAGTCTTTGTGGAGAGCATTTCCACGAGCCTGACAAGAACAGGGCTGGAGTATGCAATTAGTTTTAAAAATATATTTGAATTACATGGCTTGAATATGAATCAGATAGAGGGAACGATTATCGCATCTGTGGTGCCCCCGGTGACAAATGTTGTAAAAGAGGCGGCAAAGAGGATTTCCGAAAATGAGGTGTTGATTATCGGACCGGGAGTGAAGACCGGATTGAATATTATGATGGATCAGCCGGGACAGGTGGGGAGTGACCTGGTGGCAAATGCAGTAGCAGGGATAGCAGAGTACCCACTTCCGCTCATTGTAGTCAACATGGGAACAGCGACGACCCTTTCTGTGATTGATGCAAAAAAACATTATATCGGAGGAATGATTATTCCGGGAGTCCGGATTTCTTCGGAATCTCTGACGCAAGGAACGGCGCAGCTTCCGAAAATCAGTTTGGAACGGCCGAAAAAAGGTTATTGGAAGTAATACGGTGGAATGTATGAAAAGTGGAATCATTTATGGGACTGCTGCCTGTATAGATGGCTCCATTGCCAGCATTGAGAGAGAATTGAAAGAAAAAGCGGCAGCTATTGTTGCGACCGGGGAGGCTGCGAAGTATATCGTTCCCCATTGCGGTCGGAATATGTTTTTAGATGAAAATTTATTGTTGAAAGGTCTAAAACTCATATATGAAAAGAATCAGAAATAGTGCTTTAGATGGCGGTTTTAAATATAACCGCCATCCAGACCGATGATTTGACCGGTTAGATAGGAAGGACTGTTGACAAGATTCCATACCAAATCAGCGACTTCCTGCGGTGTGCCGAAACGCCCCGCAGGAATTTCTTCTTCAAAGGCAGATTTTTCTTCTGCGCTCAGTTGGGCATTCATGCTCGTCTCAATCGCCCCACATGCGATAGCATTTACCTGAATATTACTTGGAGCAAGCTCTTTGGCAAGCGCCCGCGTAAGCCCGTGGATACCGGATTTTGTTGCGGAATAGGCAGCTTCGCAGGAGGCGCCGACTGTTCCCCACATCGAGGATATGTTGATAATCTTACCGGATTTTTTTGACACCATTTTTGGAATTGCTTCACGGGAGCAGTAAAATACAGAGGAAAGATTCGTGTCCAGAAGATTGCACCATTCTTCATCGCTCATATCGCTTAGCAGACCAATGTGAGCAATTCCCGCATTGTTGACAAGTACATCCAGACAGTCGTATTTTGTGTAAATCATCTCGTACAGCTCTTTGACAGAATGTGGATTTCCTACATCGCCGATAAAAATATCGCAGGAGCCGTAAGGAATTGCTTCGATTGCAGATTTTACGGATTCCAGTTCTGAGATGGAGTGACGACAATTTAAGAATACGTGGTAATTATTTTGTGCAAATGTCATTGCAATGGCACGTCCGATCCCACGGGAAGCACCAGTGACTAATACCGTTTTTTTGTGCATAAAATTCCTCATTTCCTTCGTTGATGACATCATTATAGCGTAATTGGGGAGGGGAGGCAATCACAAGGTGGTTTTAGTTGACATTCGTCATGAATTAGATTACAATGAATACATCAAAAATATTTGATGTGAGGTGTCCGTAGAATGAATGGGTATAAAAACGATACGATCATATTTAAAGCACTCTGTGATGAAAAGAGACTTTCGATACTGGAATTGCTCAAAGGCGGTGAAAAGTGTGCGTGTGTCCTGATGGAAGAATTGAATATCGCTCAGTCTGCGTTATCTTATCACATGAAGATTTTGTGTGAGTCGGGAATAGTAACAAGCAGACAGGAAGGTAAATGGACGCACTACACCATCAGTAAAAGTGGGAGAGAATATGCAATCAAGAGATTGACGGAACTTACATCCTAGCAGATGAAGAGGAATCGGAAATAAAAAGTCATCATTAGATGGCTTTTATAAAAGCCTAACACATCAAAAATATTTGATATGAAAAAACAATATGGAGGTGTTGAATGGAGAAGTTAAAATTAATGTTTCAATTTTTGCAGGAACAGATACTTGGAATGAAATGGATGAATGAAATTATCGGAAAAGGTTTGTCAGTGTTGGGGGTAGATATTCAAGGAAGAGTAGGAGGAAGCATTCAGTTTTTCCTATATGATGTGATTAAGATTACGATTTTATTATGCTTGCTTATTTTTATCATATCCTATATTCAAAGCTATTTTCCACCGGAGAGAAGTAAAAAGATATTAGGAAGATTTCATGGAATATGGGCAAATATAATTTCGGCGTTGCTTGGAACCGTGACTCCGTTTTGCTCGTGTTCAAGTATTCCAATTTTTATGGGATTTACAAGTGCAGGATTGCCGCTTGGAGTAACATTTTCGTTTTTGATATCTTCACCGATGGTCGATTTGGGAAGTTTGGTATTGTTGATGAGCATCTTTGGCGCGGAAATTGCATTTGTCTATGTTATCTTAGGACTTGCGATTGCGGTAATAGGAGGTACGCTTATAGAAAAAATGCATATGGAAACGTATGTGGAAGAATTTATCAGAAACGCCAGTCATGTGGAGAGTGACTCCCCGACTATCACAAAGCGAGAACGGGTTATGAATGCAAAAGAACAAGTGCAATGGACATTTCGTAAAGTATTTCCGTATATTTTAGTGGGTGTGGGAATTGGAGCGATTATTCACAATTGGATTCCTCAGACGTGGATTGAATCCATTTTGGGAAGCAACAATCCGTTTGGCGTAGTCCTTCGCAACCTTTGGTTGGAATTCCGATGTAATGCGGATATTTTCGGGACAATTCCGATTGCGGAAGCACTGCTTGTAAAAGGGGCGCAACTTGGAACGATTCTTTCTTTTATGATGGCGGTTACAACACTGAGTCTGCCGTCCATGATTATGTTGAAAAAGGCCGTAAAACCAAAGTTGCTAGGTGTATTTATTACAATTTGTGCGACCGGAATTATAATAGTTGGATATGTGTTTAATGCATTTCATGTATTTTTAATGTAGATGAGCAGGAGGAGATGAAAATGAAAGAGAAAGTGGCATTTGTATGTGTCCATAATTCTTGCAGAAGTCAGATTGCGGAAGTGCTTGGGAAAAGCTTGGTTTCTGAGATTTTTGAAAGCTATTCAGCAGGTACGGAGACGAAACCACAGATCAATCAAGATGCTGTCCGTTTGATGAAAGAGCAGTATCAGATTGATATGGAAGAAACACAATATTCAAAACTGTTGTCTGAAATACCACCGGTAGACATTGTCATCACTATGGGATGTAATGTTGACACTACAATGAGATGGCATTATAATCTGTGGTAGAGAAAAGCACGAAAGGGAGGAACTACCATGCAGATTTCAAGCCGTTTTACAATTGCAGTTCATATATTTGCCTGTATCGATACATTTAAAGAGGAATTTAAACTTACCAGTGAGTTTTTGGCTGCCAGTATCAATGTCAATCCGGTGATTATTCGAAAGATATTGTCTCAATTAAAGGCAGCAGGACTTGTGAAAGTGCAGAGAGGAAGTGGAGGTGCTTCGATTGCAAAACCACTTGATGAGATTACATTTTTTGATATCTATCAGGCGGTAGAATGTGTAGAGCATGGAGAACTTTTTCATTTTCATGAAAATCCGAATCAGAAGTGTCCGGTTGGAAGAAATATTCACAATGTTTTGGACGGAAAACTTATACAGATACAAGATGCCTTGGAGAATGAGCTTGGTAAAATTACATTAGAAGATGTGATGAAAGATACACAATATTATATTGCGAAAGAAAGAGAATAGATAGAGAGACTTTACTTAGAAATTTTCTGGGTGAAGTCTTTTTTCTAATATCGAGCATTTTTTTGTCATCATAAAAATGTTGTAACTATTGACATTACGATAAAAATGGTTCATATTAAAGTTGTAATGATAGGTATTACAATAAAAGGAGGAAGGATGACATGACAACAAACAGAACGTTTGGAATATTTGATTACCTGTCTCATAAAGGAACAACCGGAATATGAGGAGATTTCTATTCCAACTGAAATAGAAGAGAAAAAACGGCTGTTGCGGTCATTGATGAACGTTCGTCCGGCTGTTCCGATCAGCAGAGAATTTCTTCGTATACAGGATGAGTATTTGAAAAATGAATTGACACAGCAGGAGATTACCGAACTGAATTTTTTGACATCACGTAAGGATAATATGTATCTTTGGAAAGGTGATATCACAAAATTAAAAGTTGATGCAATTGTAAATGCCGGAAACAGTGCGCTGCTAGGATGTTTTATTCCTTGTCATGGTTGTATTGATAACGCAATACATTCTAATGCGGGGATTCAGTTGCGGTTGGAATGTCAAAAAATAATGGAAAGGCAAGGGAAACCGGAGCGACGGGAAAAGCAAAAATCACAAAGGGCTACAATCTTCCGGCGAAATATGTTCTGCATACTGTTGGTCCGATTGTCCGTGGGCAATTGACAGAAAAAGACCGTACGCTGCTTGCAGCCTGCTATCGTTCTTGTCTGGAGTTGGCGGATGCATATGAATTGAAATCCATTGCATTCTGTTGTATTTCCACAGGAGAGTTTCACTTTCCGAATGAGATTGCAGGTCAGATTGCTGTGGATACAGTCAAAAAATATTTCCGAGAAACAGGTTCACAGATGGAGGTGGTATTTAATGTTTTTAAAGAAAAAGATTGGGAAATCTACAACCGATTGTTGGAAAGAGATTGAGAAACTGGAAAAACAAATCCAACAGGCAGACGCGATTATTATTGGAGCGGGGGCCGGTTTATCAACTTCTGCCGGATTTCATTATGCGGGAGAACGTTTTAAAGAGTACTTTGGAGATTTTGCAAATAGATATCATTTTATAGATATGTATTTCCGGTGGCTTTTATCCATATGAGACATTGGAAGGAACATTGGCATATTGGAGCAGATATATTTACATCAATCGATATATGGATGCACCGAATCCGGTTTATAATAATTTGTATTCACGGGTTAAAGAAAAAGACTATTTTGTATTGACCACAAATGTAGATCATTGCTTTCAAAAAGCCGGATTTGATAAACATCGGTTATTTTACACGCAAGGGGACTATGGTCTGTTCCAGTGCAGTGAACCGTGTCATCAGAACACTTACAATAACGAAGCGGTCATTAGAAAAATGGTTGAGGCGCAAGGGTATCGTGTCGATGGTAATGGGCGGTTAGTTGTTCCGGAAAGCAGACAACCTGAAAGGAAGATTCCATCAGAGTTGGTCCCGCACTGCCCAAAATGTGGGAAACCGATGAGTATGAATCTGCGTGCTGATGGAACATTTATACAAGATGAGGGATGGTATGCGGCATCGAATCGATACTATGAGTTTTTAAAGAGACACGAAAATCTTTTTATTCTTTTTCTGGAATTAGGGGTTGGAGAAAATACTCCGGCGATCATCAAGTATCCTTCTGGCGGATGACGGCGGAGAATCCAAAGGCGGTCTATGCCTGTATAAATTGGGGACAAGCCTATGCACCGAAGGAGATTTCAGAAAGATCCATCTGTATTGATCAAGATATTGGAGAGGTGCTTGGAAAAATAATCAAAGACAATGTGTAAAGTAGTATTTGACAATGAAAACAAGAAGGAATATAATTGGTTATACCATTTGGAACAGGAGGCGGGATATGGAGGAAAAACAAAGTGCCAGAGAGACTGCCATTCAATATTTTTTACAGGAGATAAGAAGTGGAAATTTAAAGTCCGGTGATAAAATATTGAATGAGAGACAGCTTGCTGATTTGTTAGGAATCAGCAGAGTTCCGCTCAGAGAAGCAATCTGCACATTGTCAACACTTGGAATTTTAGAGGCGCATCAAGGAAATGGGACATATGTCAGTGAAAAGAATGCTCAAATTTTTTCAAGTGTAATAAAAAAAATATGGGATATTTGATCGTTCTATAGTAGATGAAGTCTTTGAGGCCAGAATTCTGTTTGAGGCAGATGCAGCAAGGCTGGCTGCTCAAAATAGAACATCAGAGGATTTGAAATGTTTGCAGGAAGCATTAGTGAATCATGAAAAAGCGTTAGTTCTTTATCATAAGGGGGAAATATCAGCTGAGGTCATGATGGAATATGATGGCGCAATCCATCTAGGGATAGCGGCATCTGCACATAACAATTTTATGTTACAGATTATTGAGGCAATACGCCATGTGACCATTGAAAAAGATTTTTTTGCAGAAACATGTATACAGTTGACAGGCAGCATTTTGCAGAATCTCAAAAGATGCACAGAGAGATTGTAACAGCTATTGAAAATCAGAATATGGATATGGCATATAGAAAAAATGCAGGAGCATATTATTCAAATTCGATGCTGCTCTTGACTTAGATTCGATTAGGAGGACCGGGAAATGAAAACTTATCGTTGGGCTACTTTAGGATGTGGTGTGATTGCCAATGAATTGGCACAGGCAATGCAAAAAGACGGACGAACACTCTACGGTGTTGCAAATAGAACATATGAGAATGCAGTTGCGTTTGCCAAAAAGTATAGAAGTTGAAAAAGTTTATAAGAACATACAGGATCTTTTTGAGGATGATGATGTGGATATTGTCTATATTTCCACACCGCACAATACACATATACAATATTTGAGAGAGGCATTGAAGCATGGAAAACATGTGCTTTGTGAAAAATCTATTACGCTGAATGCAAAGGAACTGGAAGAAGCAAAACAGCTTGCAGAAGAAAATGGTGTCGTTTTGGCGGAGGCAATGACGATTTATCATATGCCTTTGTATAAAAAAATTGCAGGAAGTGATTCGAAGCGGAAAGTTGGGGAAACTTTGCATGGCTCAGATGAATTTTGGAAGTTATAAGGAATACGATATGCAGAACCGTTTCTTTAATCCGAATTTAGCAGGCGGGAATCCTGCTTATGAATCCGGCAGGAGAGATGGCTACGATAGCGCTTACTCTGCATGCAAAAACAGCCGAAGAGGGGAATGCTTGCATTTGAGAATGGCTATGTTGAGATTTATGACTATCCACGGGCAGAAAAAGCTGTAATCACTTATACAGAAGATGCCTCGCAGGAAGTCATAGAGTGTGGAAGTACGAAGGATGCACTCTGGTATGAGGTGAATGATATGGAAGAGGCAGTGTCAGGTGCTGCAGATGAGATGCATTTTGATTATACGGTGGATGTGATGAACGTTATGACTGAAATCAGAAAGGCGTGGGGACTGTCTTATCCGGAAGAACGAGAAAGTTTATAATTGGAGGGATTGTTATGGAGTATAGAAGATTTAAAGATACCATCGTTGCGCGACTGGACAGAGGAGAAGAAATTCTTGCACAGGTAAAAGAAATTGCCCTAAAAGAAGAGATAAAACTGGCAAGCGTACAGGCGTTGGGGGCGATGAATAAGTTTACAGTCGGTGTGTTTAAAACAGATGAAAAAGAATATTTGGCAAATGAATTTTGCGGAAGTTTTGAAATTGTGTCCCTGACAGGAACAGTCAATACAATGAATGATGAGTTTTACTGTCATCTGCATATGAGCGCAGGTAACGACAAGGGCGAAGTCTTTGGCGGGCACTTGAATCAGGCTGTTGTAAGTGCAACTTGTGAGATGGTGATTACAGTCATTGATGGAGCGGTAGACAGATATTATGATGAACAGATCGGCCTTAATCTGTTTCGATTTTAAGTTGTTTTATTTTTACAGAGCTTAATATTGACATATCTGTAAAATAGATATATAATGCAAACATGAGCAAATTAGATATATTTAAAGCATTAAGCAATGAAACGAGATTAAGCATTTTGAAATGGTTGAAAGAACCTGAAAAATATTTTCCGCCACAAGGACTACATATTCCGGATGGAGATGATTTTTCAAACAGTGTATGTGTTGGTTCTATTTGTGAGAAGACAAATATCTCACAATCAACTATATCGCACTATTTAGATATGTTACAACGTGCAGGGCTTTTGGAATCTAGAAGGTTCGGTAAATGGACGTATTACAGGAGGAACGAAAAAAACATTCAAGAACTTGCAGAATTTATCCGTAGTGAACTTTAAATCTCTTAGGCAGGAATATTCCTGCCTATTGCTAATGATAAAATATCTATATTTAGCGATATATAAATTTAATAAAATCACAAATTACTGAGAAGAGGTTGTGGCTTTAGAAGATGAGTGTTAAAATTTGTATTATATATAGCTTGCGACACAGGCATTCTTGAAGTAAAGACAAGAAAGTATTTAATTTCCAATGGCAGAAAAAGATAGAAAGGACGGTATCGAAGTGATAGAAAAAGCGATTATGTTTGCGACACAGGCACATGAGGGACAGGTTCGAAAAAGGTACGGACAGACCGTATATTGTACATCCATTAGAGGTGGGCAGAATTGTAGCGTCTATGACAGAGGACGAGGAGATCA
>ENA-OQAN01000874-OQAN01000874.1-human-gut-metagenome-genome-assembly--contig:-NODE-874-length-14419-cov-1.566471_pt1 | contig 14419 bp, 16 predicted proteins | sample MGYA00242735_ERZ504527 | MGnify/ENA primary metagenome ERZ504527 (study PRJEB26092, sample SAMD00036230) | human gut metagenome | host: Homo sapiens | study: EMG produced TPA metagenomics assembly of...
TCATAGTCAAACTAAGGAAAATTGTCTTTTTTTGAACTAAAGTTAGTGTAAAAAGTGTACACTAAACCAACACCTTATCTGGTGATTTTTTTGATAAGGCGTTACAATAATATGGCATAAACAATTTTACTGATTTTGGGTAGCAGTATAACCATAAAACATCTCAGACTTCAGAATGCCAAAGAAGGATTCCATCATGCCGTTATCTGGACTATTGCCTTTACGTGACATGGACGGTTGGATTCTCTTGTCCTCTAAAAATGATGATAGAAATCATGTTGATATTGCCATCCTAATCACTATGCAGAATAGTGTTCTCATAGCACTTCTCTGTGAAGGCTTGTTCCAACATCATTTTTACTTGTGCTAAGTTCGGTGACGTTGAAAGATTATAAGCAATAATTTCACTGTTGAAACCATCTAAAACTGGTGATAAATAAAGCTTTTGAGTGCTTGCTGGAATGGCAAACCCTGTCACATCTGTGTAGCACTTTTCCATTGGCTTTGATGCTTCAAACTGGCGTTGAATGAGATTCTCTGCTTTCATACCAACCTCTCCTTGGTATGAATAATACTTACGTTTACGACGAATTCGAGCACTTAAACCAAGAGCCTTCATCAGACGTTTGCACTTTCTTATGATTTACCATAAAGCCACGTTTTCTCAATGCGAGAGTGATGTGACGATAGCCATAATTCCCTTGTATTCAGTAAAAATAGCTTGAATTTCAGCTTTGATAGTTTGGCTCTTATCCGTTTGATCCAGCTGTTTTAAGTGGTAATAATAGGTCGAATGAGCAAGCTTAATAATCTTTAGAAGAATCTCTAAAGTAAACTCTGTTACCAATCCTCGAACAATTTCCGTTTTTCTCTTTGCTCTTTTTCGTCCCTCAATCGGAGTTCTCTCATTTTTTAGAACCGCATTTTCTGCTTGAAGACGTTCTAGTTCCGTCATTTCTTCTAGCTTTTTCTTGTATTGTGCGAGCCAGTTAGGAAGCATCCCTTGATTTGGGAGAGAACATTCGAGAGAAACTCTATCTTGAGAACAGTATTCATGTAGGATTTTATCAATCATTTCTTCCTTTCTAAGTTCATAGATAAGGACTTTATCCTCATAAGTCAATTTCATAATAAAAACACCCTAGAAGTTAGATTTTTTCTGTCTAACTTTTGGGGTGTAGGTCATTTCACGGTTGGTTTTGACTAGTTAAGTAAAATCAAGTTAGTCGAAAAATAATAAAAAATAAAATTTTCTGATAGCTAACATATTCTATTGATCGTGACTAAAAAGCAAAGGATGTTTTCTAATTTTTCAATGGCAGCACAAATGCCTATATTATAGTGTTTTTTGAACTGTTTCAACTATCTAAAAAGAGTATTTAAAAATATTTTCAAAAAATATGAAATAAAATTAATTGACAAAAATTATAATAAAGTATAATAGATTGTGTTAGGAAGAGTTTGTTTTTTGGAAGGGTGACTCCCTGATCAAAAAGACTAGCTTAGAATCTGGAATTCTAAGTTATCAAATTCCAATGTTTCATTGTGATGATTTAAAAAAGAGAAGATTTAAACAGCAAAAAATTAGATTAATCGATTTAAAACATCAGCATCATCGTAGCGGGAGCTAGCGGTATTTTTAATCCGTGTAGAGCAAACGACAGATTCAAAAACAGCAGAATCGGTAGAGACTAATCTTCAAAAGCGAAGAGGGAGAGAAAATAAAGCAGTAACTGCTAATATACCTATCAGAAGGTGGACTAAACCTAATGACTGATAGGTGGTATGTTTTGAGAGTGGCGTTTTTAGCAATACTCTTCTAGGAAATAGTATCTTGTAAGCAGTATGACGTGCTGCGTAAAGAAGCTAGAGGGAAAGTTCTTCAGATTGACTGACTATCAATCACAAGATACTCTTGACCAGAAACCATTTTGAGCCAACACAATTTTGAGTTTGTTGGTACTGAACTGCACCTAGGAAATTGGTGGTTCAATGTTAGTAAATAGAGACTTTAACTTGTAAAAGTCTAAAAATTGTTTTATCTCATTATCAACTCAAGGATTAAGTTTTTAGTGGGATTGAGGAATAAAAGGGTGAAAAGCATATTGGGATGATGCTTCAGTGACGGAATTTGATCAGATGTTTGTGAGAGCATCTGTCTATGCTACAATAGCTATTTTTAATGGTTATGTGGGATAGAAACTGTTTTCAAAATCCTGATTCCTAGGAAAATTGGGGGATTTTCCTTGAAGAATTGAGATTGTTGAAAAGAGATCAAATGGACTGAGCGGCACTTGTATCCCAAGGTAAGCAATACACCTATAAACCTAAGTTCCATACAGCAGGGAGCAAGTTTCAGTTTGAATGGGGGACGCATCTAGAGTAATCTAGATGTTTTTTTATTTTGTGAATTCTTTTACGAATAAGTAAGAGAGTGCACGAAGGAGAGAGTTATGTTAATTGCAAGAAATCAGAAAGGAAATCTCGTTTCAGCTCTAGAAACTAGTTTGAATCGTAAGGATTCTTATTGCTGTCCGGGCTGCCAAGGAGTTGTCCTTCTGAGACAGGGTCAGGTGATGTGTCCACATTTTGCTCATAAGTCTTTGCAAGATTGTCAGTTCTTCTCGGAGAATGAATCGGCCCAACATTTATCCCTTAAGGCAGCTTTGTTATAAATCTTTGGTTAATCATGGTGAAAAAGTAAGTATTGAAAAGGTTTTGTCTGAGATGGGGCAAATTGCAGATTTATTTGTTGGCGATTCCCTGGCTCTAGAAGTTCAGTGTTCTCGTTTATCCCAGCAACGTTTGAGAGAGAGGACATGTGCCTATCACCAAGCAGGTTACGAAGTGCGTTGGCTTTTGGGTGAGGAACTCTGGTTGAATGGACGTTTAACAGACCTACAGCGGGACTTTCTCTATTTTACGGCTAAGATAGGATTTCACCTATGGGAGCTTGATTGGAAGCGAGAGGAAATTAGACTTAAGTATCTCATCTATGAGGATATTTTTGGGAAAGTCTATTATTTAACTAAGGCCTGGTCGTTAACCGAAAATCTCATGACAGTTTTACGTTTTCCTTATCAAGCAGAGCAGGTTGAGACTTATCAAGTAACTCAGCGAAAGAAGGTCTCACATGTGATTCAACGAGAATTAATGGGGAAAAATCCAAGGTGGATGAGAAGGCAGGAAGAAGCCTATCTTAAGGGAATGAATTTGTTATGCCTGTCTGATCAGGATTTTTTTCCACAAGTGAGATTTCCAGAATCTAAGCAGGGTTTTGTACAAATTAGACAGTCACTTGAAGGTTTTGAAAAGCTTTTTATGCAATATTATCGAAAAAGGCATTTTTCTTATCGACAAACTCTCTACCCTCCCACCTTTTATGCTAAAATAGTAAAGAATAGATACAATTAAGGAGAATATTATGTCAGACAATCGTGCTCATTTAGAAGAGAAATACACATGGGATTTGACGACCATTTTTGCGACAGATGCAGATTGGGAGACTGAATATGAAAGCACTGTTCAGGATTTGAAGAAGGCTAGTGCTTATGCAGGTCATCTCTTAGATTCTGCTAAGAACTTGCTTGAGGCAACAGAACTTTATATGAGCCTTATGCGTCGCTTGGAGAAAATCTATGTGTATGCGTCAATGAAAAATGACCAAGACACAACAGTAGGGCTTTACCAAGAGTATCAAGCTAAGGCCTCAAACCTTTACTCACAGTTGAGTGAAGCCTTTGCTTACTTTGAGCCTGAATTTATGGCCTTGGATGATAAGAAATTAGCTGAATTTAAAGAACAAGAGCCAGGTCTTGGACTTTATGACCACTATTTCGAACGCCTTTTGGCAAACAAGGACCATGTTCTTTCTCAAGAAGCTGAGGAGCTCTTGGCAGCAGCTGGTGATATTTTCAACGGTCCAACGGATACCTTCAATGTCTTAGATAATGCTGATATCCTCTTCCCATGGGTATCAGATGGTCAAGGGGATGTGGTTGAGTTGACACATGGTAACTTTATCACTCTCATGGAATCTAAGGACCGTGACATTCGTAAGGGAGCTTATGAAGCGATGTATGGGACTTACGAGCAGTTCCAACATACTTATGCACAAACACTCCAAGGCGTTGTCAAGGTTCACAATTACCAAGCCAAAGTTCGTCACTATAATTCAGCACGTCATGCAGCACTTGCGGCTAACTTTATTCCAGAGAGTGTTTATGACTCACTCTTGGAATCAGTGAACAAGCATTTGCCACTTTTACACCGTTACCTTGATTTGCGTAAGAAGGTCTTGGGACTTGATGAGCTTAAGATGTATGACGTCTATACACCACTTTCTGAGACTGAAACTGCTCTTACTTATGAAGAATCTCTCAAGAAAGCAGAAGAAGTCTTGGCAATCTTTGGTGAAGAGTATAGTAAAGGGGTCCATGCAGCCTTTACGGAACGTTGGATTGACGTTCACCCTAACAAAGGAAAACGTTCAGGGGCTTACTCAGGTGGTGCCTACGATACCAATGCCTTCATGCTTTTGAACTGGCAAGACACTTTGGACAATCTCTTTACCTTGGTTCACGAAACTGGCCATAGTTTGCATTCAACGTTCACACGTCAGACTCAACCATATGTTTACGGAGATTACCCAATCTTCTTGGCAGAAATTGCGTCTACAACCAATGAAAATATCTTGACAGAAACGCTTCTTAAAGAGGTTAAAGATGACAAGACACGTTTTGCTATTCTTAACCACTATTTGGATGGTTTCAAGGGAACTGTCTTCCGTCAAACCCAATTTGCTGAGTTTGAGCATGCTATCCATGAAGCAGATGCATCTGGTCAAATCTTGACAGCGGACTTCATGAATAAGCTTTACGCAGACCTCAATGAGAAATACTATAACCTTAAAGCTGAAGATAACTACGAAATTCAGTTTGAGTGGGAACGTATTCCGCATTTCTACATGAATTACTATGTCTACCAATACGCTACAGGATTTGCTGCAGCAAGCTACTTGGCTGAAAAAATTGTTCACGGTACTGAAGAAGATAAAGAAGCTTACCTTACTTACCTTAAGGCGGGAAGCTCAGACTATCCTTTGGAAGTCATCAAGAAAGCTGGTGTTGATATGACCAATACCGACTACTTAGATGCTGCCTTCAAAGTTTTTGAAGACCGTCTCGTTGAATTGGAAGTCTTGGTTGAAAAAGGTGTTCACCTTTCGTAAAAAGAAGTTACCATATGAGAGAATCATTCTGAATCAGGATGATTCTTTTTATGTCTAAAAAACGAACGTTTACTAAAATAAAAGCTCTAATTGATTTGGAAATGAGTTAATGAGCATATTTATAGCCCCTAGTTTATATTCATGATAGACTAAAAACCTAACGTTTTGTATTTTATAAGTGAACAATGTTCAGAAATAGAAAGTAGGTTTTTGTGAAAACAACCAATCGTTATCTTGTAGCAACGTGTGGTGTCTTACTCCATCTCATGTTGGGGTCTACCTATGCTTGGAGTATCTATCGTAATCCTATTATGGCCCAGACTGGCTGGGATCAATCTTCAGTTTCTTTTGCCTTTTCGTTGGCCATCTTTTGTCTAGGACTCTCTGCAGCTTTCATGGGGCGTCTGGTTGAAAAATTTGGTCCTAGAGTGACTGGGAGTATGTCGGCTGTTCTCTATGCTGGGGGTAACATTCTGACAGGAGTTGCCATTGCTCATGGAGAGCTGTGGATGCTTTATCTTGGTTATGGTATTCTTGGTGGTCTAGGACTGGGTGTGGGTTATATTACGCCTGTTTCAACTATTATTAAGTGGTTTCCTGATAAGCGTGGACTTGCGACTGGCCTTGCCATTATGGGCTTTGGCTTTGCCTCGCTGTTAACCAGTCCCATTGCTCAATATCTGATTCAGGCACGTGGTGTTGAGCAGACCTTTTATATTTTGGGAGTCGTTTATTTTGTTGTTATGCTATTTGTCTCACAATTCATTAAACGACCAAGTGTAGAGGAAGGACAACTGTTGGCTGACAAGAGTCCAAACCGTCAGGCTGCTGATTTGAGCAAGGGAGTTACGGCTAATGAGGCTCTGAAATCATCAACTTTCTACTGGTTATGGCTTATTCTGTTTATCAATATTTCTTGTGGCTTAGCCCTTGTCTCTGCTATTTCTCCAATGGCTCAAGATATGGTTGGGATGTCAGCGGAATCAGCGGCGGTTGTTGTAGGTGTTATGGGAATCTTTAATGGTTTTGGTCGCCTTCTGTGGGCAGGCTTGTCGGATTATATTGGGCGTCCGAAGACCTTTATTCTCCTCTTTGTGGTTAATATTGTTATGGCCGTCCTCCTAATTGTCCTGCAAGTGCCACTTGTCTTTGTGGTTGCGATGGCTGTTCTGATGACTTGCTACGGGGCAGGATTCTCCTTGATTCCTCCATACCTTAGCGATATCTTTGGGGCAAAGGAGTTGGCTACCCTTCATGGTTACATTTTGACTGCCTGGGCGATGGCGGCCTTAGTGGGGCCAATGCTCTTGTCGGTAACCTACGAATTGACAAAATCATACCAGATGACCTTGCTTGTTTTCATCGCTCTTTACGTGGTGGCTTTGGTCATTGCTTACCTCTTGAAAAAGAGGGGGTTACGTCAAGTAGCCTAATGATGACGATTTGATTTATAGATAAGAAAAATCTCTAGCACTCGCTAGGGATTTTATATAATAAAACACATGGTTAAATCATATAGTAAAAACGCAAATCACAACATGCGTCGTCCAGTAGTCAACAAGGATATCGTGGATACATGCGAACGCATCTTCAGGAAAATAAAGGGCATTTGGCTGAACTGGAGGCCTTTGCTCGTAAGGAAAATATTCCAATTATCCAGCACGAAGTAGTTGCTTATTTCCGATTTTTGTTGCAGACCTTGCAGCCTAAGAAAATCCTTGAGGTAGGAACAGCTATTGGTTTTTCAGCCCTTCTTATGGCTGAGTATGCGCCTGATGCTCAGATTACAACGGTTGATCGTAATGAAGAAATGATTGGCTTTGCCAAGGAAAATCTAGCCAAGTATGACAGTCGCAAACAAATTACCTTGGTCGAAGGAGATGCAGCAGAAGTTTTGCAAGATTTGGACACTGATTATGATTTTGTCTTTATGGACTCAGCCAAGTCTAAATATATCGTCTTTCTGCCTGAAATCCTAAAACGTCTCAAGGTAGGTGGTGTCATCGTCTTTGATGATATCTTCCAAGGTGGGGACATTGCCAAAGACATCATGGAAGTTCGTCGTGGTCAGCGTACGATTTACCGTGGCTTGCATCGTCTTTTTGATGCGACCTTAGATAACCCTGGATTGACTGCTAGTTTGGTCCCTATGAGTGACGGACTTCTTATGCTTCGGAAAAATTCTGAAAATATTATCTTGCCAGATTAAGCATTATTTAAGTAAGTGTGGTATAATAGCAGAGATATTGACAATTTAAGGAGTAAATAGAATGGCTAAAGAAAATGAAAACCTTGAGTCAACAGAAGAAACTGTTGAAGAGGTTGTAGCAGACAAAGACGCAGAACAAGAGCATCTTGATCGCCAAAAAGAAGAAGAGGAAAGCATCGCCCTCGCCAGTGAAAAAGCGAAAGAAAAAGCTAAACGTGCTAAAACTAAAAAGACACGTGATGCTGGTAAACCAAGCTCAGGTGGTCGCTTCCTTGGAGGTCTTGCCCTTGTAGCTGTTTCAGCTCTCGTTGGTGCAGGTGCTATGTATGTTTCTCTAGGTAACAAAACAACTGAAGAAACAACTTTGGTATCTATGAAAGGTGATACTGTTACTGTTGGTGATGTTTTTGATTCACTTAAAGGTAGTAGCCAAACACAACAAAGTGTTTTGAGTGCAACTTTGCAAAAGGCTCTTGAAAAAGAATATGGTAGCAAAGTCAGCAAAGAAGACGTTGACAAAGCTTATAAGCAAGCTTCAGAACAATACGGAGATCAATTCTCACAAGTACTTGCAGCCTATGGTCAAACAGAAGAGTCATACCGCACTCAAATCCGTACACAAAAATTGGTTGAGTATGCTGTTAACCAAGCCGCACAAAAAGATTTGACGGAAGCAAAATTACAAGGCTGCCTATGATAACTACACACCAAATACAGAGGTGCAAGTGGTTTCAACTACTGATAAAGCAGTGGCAGATAAGGTGGACTCTGAAGCTAAGGCAGAAGGAGCAGATTTCTCACAAGTAGCTAAAGATAACAGCTTGGAAGTGACTTCTAAGACAGTTAACTCAGCTTCTCAAGACTTCCCAGCAGATGTTTTGACAGCAGCCTTCAAACAAGATGCTAATGCCGTTTCTGACGTAGTGACTGTTTCAAACAGCTCAACTGGTGCTGCGACTTACTACATCGTCAAAACTGTTTCAAAATCTGAGAAAAATGCAGATTGGAAAAACTATAAGGATGATTTGACTAAGGTTATCATCAATGGTAAGAAATCTGATACTAACTTCACCAACTCAGTGATTGCTAAGGTCCTTAAGAAATATAATGTTAAAGTTGTAGACAAGGCCTTTAGCGCAATTCTTGACCAGTATGTGACTGGTTCTGGGGCTTCATCAAGTTCATCATCAAGCTCTAGCAAATAAATCACAAGATAGAGTTGATAATGCTATTATCAGCTTGACCTAAGACCTAAAACACGTTAAAATGGAGAGTGGCTGAAAGTTCTAATATCATGACATTTTTTAGCCTTCCCTTTGAGATTGGTAATCATCGCTTCTGATACAGAAAAATGGCGGTCGCTGCGAGCCATGGACGAATCTGGTTACTTGCTACTCAAAGTTCACAATTAAAGACAAATAAGAATGACAAGTTCATTGAATGAAGGTGGTACCGCGGTTCACGTCGCCCTTCGTTTAGTGGTCTTGTCTTTTATTCTTTGGGTATTTTCTGAATGAAATGTATGGCAATATTGGAGGTAGCGTATGAAAACCTATTTTGTCAAACAGAAGTTTCGATTGGGTGGTGAACGCTTTGATATCAAGGATGATCAAGGTAGAGTTGCCTATCAGGTTGAAGGATCCTTTTTCAAGATTCCAAAGACCTTTACAATTTTTGGTGAGGATGGTCGTGAGATTAGTCATATCACCAAGGAACCGCTTAGTCTCTTGCCTAAGTTTACAGTAGACTTGCAGGATGGTTCGAGTTTTTACATTCGAAAGAAATTAACCTTTCTTCGTGATAAGTATGATGTCGATAATCTTGGCTTGCGAATAGAGGGTAATATTTGGGACTTGGATTTTCAACTGCTTAATAGTCAAAATCAGGTAGTTGCTAGGATTCAAAAGGAGCTCTTCCATCTGACATCGACCTTATACTGTTACTGTTTATGAAAATACTTACGCCGATTTTGGCCATTTCCCTGTGTGTTGCTATTGACTATGTGGAAATGCTCGAGAATAGCTCAAAATAAGAAACATTTATTTAAGGAGAAACAATGAAACAACTTACTTCAGCACAAATTCGTCAAATGTGGCTTGATTTCTGGAAATCAAAAGGTCACGCTGTTGAACCATCAGCTAACTTGGTTCCAGTTAACGATCCAACCCTTCTTTGGATTAACTCAGGGGTTGCCACTTTGAAAAAATACTTTGATGGCTCTGTGATTCCTGAAAATCCACGTATCACTAACTCACAAAAGGCTATTCGTACCAACGATATCGAAATGTTGGTAAGACAGCTCGTCACCACACAATGTTTGAAATGCTTGGTAACTTCTCAGTTGGTGACTACTTCCGTGATGAAGCCATCGAATGGGGTTATGAGCTTTTGACAAGCCCAGAGTGGTTTGATTTTCCAAAAGACAAACTTTACATGACTTACTATCCAGATGATAAAGATTCATACAACCGTTGGATTGCTTGCGGTGTTGAACCTAGTCATTTGATTCCAATTGAAGATAACTTCTGGGAAATCGGTGCTGGCCCTTCAGGACCAGACACTGAGATTTTCTTTGACCGTGGCGAAGACTTTGACCCTGACAATATTGGTATCCGTTTGCTTGAAGAAGATATTGAAAACGACCGTTACATTGAAATTTGGAACATCGTTTTGTCACAATTCAACGCAGATCCAGCTGTTCCACGTTCAGAATATAAGGAACTTCCTAATAAAAACATTGATACGGCGCAGGTCTTGAACGTCTTGTAGCCGTAATGCAAGGGGCTAAAACAAACTTTGAAACAGACCTCTTCATGCCTATCATTCGTGAAATCGAAAAAATGTCTGGTAAAACTTATGATCCAGATGGTGACACAATGAGCTTCAAGGTCATCGCTGACACATCCGTTCATTGGCATTTGCCATTGGTGATGGTGCCCTTCCAGGTAATGAAGGTCGTGGTTATGTCCTTCGTCGTCTTCTCCGTCGTGCCGTAATGCACGGCCGTCGTCTCGGCATTTCTGATGCTTTCTTGTACAAACTTGTTCCAACTGTTGGTCAAATCATGGAAAGCTATTACCCAGAAGTTCTTGAGAAGAAAGACTTTATCGAAAAAATCGTTAAACGTGAAGAAGAAACCTTTGCACGTACCATCGATGCAGGTTCAAGCATGCTTGACGAGCTTCTTGCTAACCTTAAGAAATCTGGTAAAGATACGCTTGAAGGTAAAGATATCTTTAAACTTTACGATACTTATGGATTCCCAGTGGAATTGACAGAAGAGTTGGCTGAAGATGAAGGCTTCAAGATTGACCATGAAGGTTTCAAAGCTGCATGAAAGAACAACAAGAACGTGCGCGTGCTAGCGTGGTTAAAGGTGGTTCTATGGGTATGCAAAATGAAACCCTCGCCAACATCACTGAACCATCTGAGTTCTTGTATGAGGCTGAAACAACAGAAAGCCGTTTGAGCGTAATCGTTGCTGACGATGCTCGTCATGATAGTGTAAATTCTGGTCAAGCACTCCTTGTCTTTGAACAAACACCATTCTACGCTGAAATGGGTGGACAAGTAGCAGACCACGGTACGATCTCAGATGCAGCTGGTACAGTCGTTGCGCGTGTTGTTGACGTTCAACGTGCACCAAATGGACAAGCCCTTCACACTGTTGAGGTTGAAGGTGAACTTGTTGTAGGTGCTAACTACAAACTTGAAATTGACCACACACGTCGTCACCGTGTTATGAAGAACCACACAGCGACTCACCTCTTGCATGCTGCTCTTCATAATATTGTTGGTGATCATGCTGTTCAAGCGGGTTCTCTTAATGAACAAGAATTCTTGCGTTTCGACTTCACTCACTTTGAGGCTGTAACTCCAGAAGAATTGCGTGCTATCGAAGAACAAGTCAACGAAGAAATCTGGAAAGCTACTCCAGTAACAACTATTGAAACAGACATTGACACTGCTAAATCAATGGGAGCTATGGCCCTCTTTGGTGAAAAATATGGTAAGAATGTTCGTGTCGTTTCAATCGGTGATTACTCTGTTGAGCTTTGTGGTGGTACGCACGTTGCCAACACTGCTGAAATCGGTATGTTCAAGATTGTCAAAGAAGAAGGTATCGGTTCAGGAACACGTCGTATCTTGGCAGTGACATCACGTGAAGCTTACCTTGCTTACCGTGAAGAAGAAGATGCCCTTAAAGCAATCGCAGCAACACTTAAGGCACCACAATTGAAAGAAGTACCTAACAAGGTTGCTAGCCTTCAAGAGCAGTTGCATGCCCTTCAAAAAGAAAATGCTGCTCTTAAAGAAAAAGCAGCAGCTGCAGCAGCTGGTGATGTCTTCAAAGACGTTAAAGAAGCTAACGGTGTTCGTTACATCGCTAGCCAAGTAGAAGTTTCTGATGCAGGTGCCCTTCGTACCTTTGCTGACCAATGGAAACAAGCAGACTACTCTGACGTCCTTGTCCTTGCAGCTCACATTGGCGAAAAAGTTAATGTCCTTGTAGCAAGCAAGTCTAAAGATGTTCACGCAGGTAATGTCATCAAGGTTCTCGCACCAATCGTATCAGGTCGTGGTGGTGGTAAACCAGATATGGCCATGGCCGGTGGTAGCGATGCCAATGGTATCCAAGATCTTCTTTCAGCAGTAGCAGAACAGCTTTAAGATGTGATACAATAAAAGAAACTTGAAAAGGTAGGATGAAAATCCTATCTTTTTTACTAGATTCACATTCTTGGGGGGATTATGGAAGATAAAATGTTAGGGATTTTAATGATGTGCTTATATTCATAATTACAGTCTTTTTCTCGTTTTGTTTTTCACTCATGTATATTGAGTGGCAAAATTATTATAATCAACAAACTGACCGGTATTTAAATGTTATGCTTATGTGACAGGTTTCAGTTCGGTTGATGCCTATGTGAGATTAACAGATCCTGATGTTCTAGCTGTCCAATCAACTGGCAATATCCAATATTCCGATAACTATTATGATGTCTCAAAACTATCGTTATCATGATTCTTTTAAAAACACAGAGAAAACATCTCAAAAGGATAATCAATATTATCGACTATCTATATATGATGTTAATGATACTAGTAATCAACCGATTGAGGTAGACCTTTTTAAGTTTTGTACCAGAGTTTAAAGAAAGGTAAAGAGATTAGCAATCTTAAAGCAAAGCTTTATGAAGAGAATCAGAAAGCCTATGTTCTTGTTACTTTTGAAGGCACAAAGGTCGGGCAAAATCGTGAAGCCTGCTTATACTTTGAGGTTTCAAGGATAATAAAACATTTAAAGCAAATAAGCAATTTTTCAGACGCTAGCCTTTATGATTATTGATACTATCCCAAAAGATACTATCCCAAAACAGGAACAAAGTGTAAAAGGCTATTTACCTCAGACTATTGGGATTATCAATAATCTTGGTAATAATCTTTTATCTAATGTTCATGCTTTAGATTCGGGACGTGTTTCTATTAGTGTTGGGGCTTTTGATGGTACATCGAGGGCGATTTATGACCAAAATCCTAAACTTCTAGAGATGGCTAAAAATGATAGTTATCAATTGATAGTTACAGATAGTTTTTGTAATGATCAGGCAAAGACCCAAAGTCTTTTGGATTTATACAAGGAAGATGGTAAGACTAGTTTTGTAGATGGTTTGGTGGCTAAAGCAGATACAACAATTGATGGACAAGAACACCTCTTGTCAAATTTTCAGGATTTTGACAGATGGATATATCGAAACGTCAGCTTGACAAGAAAAGAGTTTAAATCCCGAGAGGATGTTCAAGCTATTTTATATGATCCGAATTCAACCTTGCTTCCGATTGGTGTTAACGCCTTAGATAATAGTCTCGTAACTTACGATTAGCTTCAGGGCCTTTATATAGTTTTTATACTTATAGTATAGGTTCTGAAACAAGTAAACTAAAGAAAAGTATCGAACTGATTCAAAATTGGAGAGCTGGTTTTAAGTACAATGAGGTCGTTAAGGAATTGTATTATGAGCAATACTATAGGAGTGACTACAGTCCCTATATAGAACGTATTGATACTGCGAATGCGAACCAAGAACCTAAACAAATCTTATTTATGCAAGAGAGTATTTTTGAATTGCTTCAATCAAATCCGTTTGAAAATGCGATGAAAGAGGGGAAAGATGCTTTCAATCGTATTATTAATGAAGGAGCACCTGTTGGTTTGTATTCCATTCTTGATGCACCTAGGGATGCTATTGATAATGGATCGTTTAACATTAGTCCAGATATGGTACAAAGGGGTTATCTTTTAGGTACAACTCCAAGTAATCAAGCGAAAGAAAAATATGGTATTAGCGAATTTGAAGGTCCGAGAACACAGGCAGTGTATAATAGTATGTCTTTTGTTCAAAATGGTAAGGCCATAACAGTGATAATCCCAAGGGAGGAAGAGTAGATGGCTTTAATTAAAGAGCTTTTCAAAGATAAAGTGAGAATCGTGATTATTCTTCTAGGAGCATTACTTGGCTTCTATCTTGCTTATAGGCACAAACCCATAGAGTCCTATTCACATAAAATTGAAACCATTAAGAGATCCACTCCTCTTCGAGATATTCGAACGGTTCAGGACAATGTGCTGTATCTTCCTGAAAATCAAAATTATGTCGCCTTGACTAAAGATTATCTGATACTATTTGATGAATACTACCATAGGGGTGAAGATATTAGGGATAACTATGATATCACTGATGAGGATTACTACAAGGTGATAGTTTATAACCCTTTTAACACCAAGAAGATTTACAAAAAATGGGATGTCTTGAAAATCTTACGAAAGGATTTTCCTGAAGAATATGTTAGTGATGTGGATCTTGACAAGGATATCAGTGGGAAAAAGTTATCTTATCGTAACTACTTTGATTACTAATTCTGGTGGAGAACGTGATAGAATTGGCCGACGAAGGGTCTTTGATTTTGAGACTGGCAAG
>ENA-OQAN01000876-OQAN01000876.1-human-gut-metagenome-genome-assembly--contig:-NODE-876-length-14399-cov-1.681404_pt1 | contig 14399 bp, 17 predicted proteins | sample MGYA00242735_ERZ504527 | MGnify/ENA primary metagenome ERZ504527 (study PRJEB26092, sample SAMD00036230) | human gut metagenome | host: Homo sapiens | study: EMG produced TPA metagenomics assembly of...
CACGTTACCTACGTGCAATCCGCAAGAAAAGTAAAGTATTCTCCTTCTTCACTGACGAAATTCATTTTTTATTTTTCATCTCTTAAAACCCTATTTATCATGATTAACTACAGCACCTGCATGCGTGGTAACCCCACCGACAAAGACGCGGCCAAGAAGGCGTATGCCAACGCCCAGTACTCACAAGTAATGACACTGGACAAGTTCTGTTACCACATTGCCAGCCACGGATGTGTATATTCGCGCGCCGATATCCAGGCCATCCTTATTCTTGCCGTGGACTGCCTGCGCGAGCAGTTGTTGAACGGACAGCAGATACAGATGGGCGATCTGGGCGTATTTTCGAACAGTATCCGAAGCCTCGGCGCCCATTCGATGGCAGAGTTCACTGTGGACAACATCACCGAGGTGAACGTACTGTGGGCTCCGGGCGTCCGTTTCAACAACCTGCGCCAAGATGCCGAATTCCAACTGGTTCCCACACGCAAGGCAGCCGCCGAAGTAGTGAAGGCATTGAAGGCCGGAAAGACTACGGTAGACCTGACAGGCAATTCTTCTGCCGCCGGCATTGCCGCTGACGATGCTGACGCTCCCGCATTCCAGCCGCTTCCGGTGAACCGGCAGACGAGAATAGCTGACCGGCTTGTTCCGCTCCACAGAGATAGCATGATGTGATTATGGAACACGGGCGACACGGATTCTTCTTTCACTCCCCCGTGTCGTCCGCCAGTTCCGTAACGTCCTTTTGTTCCATTCGCATTTTAAACTGACAAAAAACAGATATTTCCATGAATAAATCCAACCACGAATCCAAGAAAATCACCTGGACACAAATTCTCCGGGCAGTTATCCAGGCAGCCATCGCGGCACTCACCGCTTTGGGCATTACCAGTTGCGCATCCCTCATCTAAAGAACAAACACAACATTTTCCAAATCTCAATTTATTATGATACAAGAAACATTCCCAATGATAATCGGTGAGGAAGAAATGAAGAACGAACGCCAACTCCTCACCGTAGAGGACGGAGCGCTGATGCAAGGACGCGAATCAGTGCGATACCTCATCCTCCACTGTAGCGCCACACGTTGTGACAAAGACTATACTGCCGAGCAATTACTTCGTGACCATAAGACCCGTGGTTTCCGGACTGTAGGTTACCACTTCTATATCCGTCGCGACGGCACCATCACCCAGCACCGCAAACTGCTGGAAGTGGGGGCACACTGCCGTCCCTGGAACCGTTGCAGCATCGGCATCTGCTACGAGGGCGGTCTGGATGCAGACGGACATCCGGCAGACACCCGGACCGCAGAGCAGACAGAACAGCTTATCTTGTTGCTGATGCGTCTGGCAAAGCTCTTTCCCGGTGCCCGGATAAGGGGACATAGGGATATGAGCGGAAGCATCCCGAAGGCTTGTCCGTGTTTTGACGCGGAAGGGGTGTTCGGATATTTGGAAAGGTAATTTCTTTTCCTAAGGTTTCCTTTTGCCAGTGTTCGTTTCTGCTCTCAAGTAGAGAGTGATACTACTGGCAGAGGGAAGTTCTTTACTAAGATCATCCGGTCGGTACCGACACACCGAAACAGACTATCATATAGATAAAAATTCTTTAGGAGTAAATATAGTAATATCAGAAAATAAAAAATCCTTCCTGTTACGGGTTATTATATAATCTGCGTTTATTTTTAAAGCTGAATAAATCCTAATCGGATAATCTTCTTTATTATTAAAACTCCGGGAACAAGCGCTCTCGTTCCCGGAGCTCCCCCTGCACTTTTCACAAAGGACAAGGTTCTGATCTAACATTAGTGCCGGCTATGTTCCATTTCCGGCCGGCAGACGGAAATAACAGGCTGCAAAAACAAAGTTTTTTAACTGCTAAATTACTAAGGACCCTCATCGAGAAGGATCGTTAAGAACAGCCCGTTTTACTAATAGGCATTCTTCTCGCCACGGAAGACATTCGCCACCGTCCTGTACATGATGTAAAGGTCCAGACCGAAGCTCCAGTGCTCCAAATACCAGATATCACCACGGATACGGCCCTCCATGTCTTTTAGTTCCTTCGTTTCCCCACGGAAACCCGTAACCTGGCTCCACCCCGTTATACCCGGTTTCACAAAATGCCGCACCATATATTTATTGATCAACCTTGAATATTCCTGCGTATGGAGAAGCATGTGAGGACGAGGCCCCACGATACTCATATCTCCTAACAGCACATTGATAAACTGGGGCAGCTCATCTATATTCGTCTTACGCATTATATTGCCCCAGCGCGTCTTGCGGGGATCATGCTCTGTGGCCTGTATCCTGTCGGCATCTGCATTTACTTTCATACTGCGGAACTTGTAACAATAAAACTCCCTGCCGTTCAGCCCGTTCCGTTTCTGGCGGAAGAACAGCGGGCCGGGCATGGTCAATCCGGTCACTATCGCCACCACAATCAGAATAACCGGAAAAAGCGTACAAAGGAACACCGATGAGACTACTATGTCAAAGGTTCTTTTCAGCAGGCGGTTCCCCGGCCAACTTAAGGGATCGGGCGAAGGCCCAGGTAAGGGACGTTCCCCATGATGTTGAACGACATACGGTGGTGGAGATAATTGCGCACATTGGGCACACTGAAGAAATGTACCAGATGGTTCTCGCAGTAATCAATCAGAGAAACAATGACCTCTCTGTCTTTTGAGGGCAGGCAGCAGAACAGGTAATGTACATAATCATGTTTCTCCAGATATTCCTGTACCTGCGCCGGCTGGCCCAAATACGGACATTCTACCGGGAAAGCAGGATTCGCCTGACCGTCAAAATAGCCCACGACCGAATAACCTGTATCTTCACTGCCCGACATCTCATGGTAGATTTCCAGGTTGTTGTCCGTACTTCCTACCAGTACTACAAAAACGCGTATGTTTCTTGCTCATACGGTAAAGCCTGATGAGAAGACGAAGAGTGAAACGGAACGAAACAAGACACAGAAACAGGAGGAAAAGGTACTCCAGCATGAACAGGGAGGCTATATCCGCATACTTTCCTACAGAAAGGACCAGACCGCCCAGGAGGACAAACAGGAACATATTCTCGAGCACACGTTTCCATATCTGAAGGGAATGCACTTTCCTCCGGTGAAGCACTACTCCTGAATGGATGGCGCAAAGGGCGTAACATAACATCAGTGTAAGCATGACTTGCAGAACGGTGGTTCCACCAACCTGCAGGCTATCCCACTGCATCTCATTGGACAGCTTGCTGAAAAGCAGGAATAGCAGACCGCAAAGAAAGGTCTCGGTGACAATCACAAAGGTCTCGATCAAGTGGTTGTAGGATGCTAATTTGTCTTTCATAGTGGTATGGGGGGTAAGTTTAAAGATGTATGCCGTATTATCCCCAACTGGGATTCTCATTATCTGTTCTTATACATCGACTCATAATATTTTCATATTCGCCACTGGTAATATGATCCATCCATTCCTGATTGTCCAAATACCAACGGACCGTTCTCTCTATTCCTTCTTCAAATTGCAAACTAGGCTCCCATCCTAATTCGTGCTTCAGTTTATTGCTGTCAATCGCATAGCGAGATCATGACCTTTGCGGTCGGTCACATAAGTTATCAGACACTCTGAAGTGCCTTCCGGATTTCCCAACAAACGATCCACGGTTTTGATTATTACTTTTATCAAATCTATATTCTTCCATTCATTGAAACCACCGATATTATATGTATCCGCTGTTCTGCCTGATGAAAAATAAGATCAATAGCACGGGCATGATCCACAACATACAACCAGTCGCGTACGTTCTCTCCCCTACCATATACCGGCAATGGTTTTCCATGACGTATATTGTTGATAAAAAGCGGAATCAATTTTTCCGGAAACTGATAAGGACCATAATTGTTAGAACAGTTTGTTACAACGGTAGGCATACCATATGTGTCATGAAAAGCACGAACAAAGTGATCACTACTTGCCTTACTTGCAGAATACGGACTATGAGGCTGATATTTGGTTTCCTCCGTGAAGAAAGTCCCGTCAAATTCCAATGCCCCATATACTTCATCGGTAGAAATATGATAAAAACGTTTCCCCTCATACTTTTCCGGCAGGGATTCCCAATACAACTTGGCTGCCTGAAGCAAAGCCAATGTACCCATCACATTGGTTTGTGCAAAAGTAAACGGATCTTTGATACTTCTGTCCACATGACTCTCGGCGGCAAGATGGATAATACCATCCACTTGATATCGCACCAATAATTCCTGAACGGTTCCAAAATCACAAATATCCGCCTTTACAAAAATATAGTTCGGTTTGTCCTCTATATCCTTCAAATTGGCCAGATTACCGGCATAAGTCAGTTTATCCAAGTTTATAATGCGGTATTCCGGATACTTGTTTACAAAAAGACGTACCACATGGCTGCCGATAAAACCGGCACCACCGGTAATGATTATATTGCGTTTAAATGAATCCATAATTTAAAATATTGTTTTAATTAGTTATTGTTGAGTTTCCAATTCTAGCATACATTTCTTTAGAGAATCTTTCCAATAAGGATAGTGATACCAAAAGTTTCCTTCACTTTTGTTTTATCCAGCACCGAAAAATGAGGACGTTCCACCTTACTGGGGAACTCATCGCTGTGACAAGGCTGTATGTCACAATTATTTCCGCTCAATTCACAAATTTCCTTCGCAAAATCATACCAAGAACATACCCCTTCATTGCTGAAATGATAGACACCTTGACGATCCAGCAAGTTCTCTTCGATTATGTTATAGATCAAAGCAGCCAAATCTCCGGCATAAGTAGGAGTGCCTACTTGATCAAAAACCACTTTCAGTGAATCTTTTGTTGAAGTCAATTGCCGCATGGTTTTCACGAAGTTCTTACCGAAAGGCGAGTAAAGCCAAGCTGTGCGGAAAATAAGATATTTACATCCTGCTTTTACCAAAGACTGTTCGCCCGCCAGTTTGGTTTTTCCATAGACACCCAACGGATCAGTTTCCCAAGACTCACGGCAAGGAATGTTTTTATCCCCTTGGAACACATAGTCTGTAGATACATGAATAAGCGTGGCACCTGTTTCTGCGGCAGCAACAGCCAAATTCTCCACAGCTTTGTTATTCAGCAAATCGGCCATAGCAAAATCATCTTCCGCCCTGTCTACATTCGTATAAGCAGCACAATTTACAATCACATCTATCTGCTCCTTTTTCAACATATTACAGACAGCTGTCGCATCTGTGATATCCAGTTCATTTACATCTGTAAAGAGATAACGATTCCGGCTGTCTAACGACACCCTGCGCATCTCATTGCCAAGTTGACCATTGGCACCTGTAACAAGTATATTCATCATTCGTATAGATTAATAGTGTAGTCAAACGGAGAGTCATAGTCTTTCAACAAAGGATGTTTCAAATCCTTCTCACTTAAAATGGCCTCGGCAACGGGTATTTTCCAATCAATACCCAGACTTTCATCGCGCAGCTGAATGCCACCATCAGCTTGCGGTGCATAGAAGTTATCGCACTTATATTGAAAAACCGCTATTTCACTCAATACGGCAAAACCATGGGCAAATCCACGGGGGATAAAGAATTGGAGATGGTTCTCCTCCGTCAATTCCACCGCAACATGCTGCCCGTATGTAGGACTTCCCTTGCGGATGTCTACCGCCACATCAAGTACGGCACCTTTTACACAACGCACCAGCTTGCTCTGAGTATAAGGCATTTGCTGAAAATGCAACCCACGCATCACGCCATACGATGACATACTCTCATTATCCTGTACAAAATTGACAGGCATCACCTTTTCATTAAACTCCCGTTGAGAAAAAGATTCAAAGAAATTAGCCTCTTTCATCTTTAAAGATGCGCGGTTCAATGACCACCACACCTTCTATTCCTGTTTTTATAACCTCCATATCTTAATCTAGATTTCTTTGCCTGTACGTTCCACTTCATCAATCACTTTGAGCAGATACTGACCGTATTGGTTTTTCAGCATCGGTTTGGCAAGGTCACGCATCTTATCTGCCGTTATCCAGCCTTTGCGATAAGCAATTCCTTCCAGACAAGCCACTTTCAAACCCTGACGTTTTTCAATGACTTCTATATAAGTCGAAGCTTCTGCCAATGAATCATGCGTTCCCGTATCCAGCCAGGCAAAACCGCGTCCCAACGTCTGTACTTTCAGTTCACGATCTTCCAGAAAACGCTGGTTCACTGTCGTTATTTCCAGTTCGCCACGTGCGGAAGGTTTGATGTTCTTGGCCACTTCCACTACTTTGTTGGGATAAAAATAGAGGCCCACCACTGCATAATTTGATTTGGGCTGTTCCGGTTTTTCTTCGATGCTCAGGCAGTTACCTTCCACATCAAATTCTGCCACACCATAACGTTCCGGATCGTTCACCCAGTAACCGAATACAGTAGCTTTTTGTTCTTCTTCCGCCATACGCACGGCTTCACGAAGAAGAGAACTGAAACCGTTACCATGGAAGATATTGTCGCCTAATACCAAACATGCAGAATCATTACCAATGAATTTCTCTCCGATAATAAAGGCTTGTGCAAGACCATCGGGAGAAGGTTGTTCTGCATACTCGAACTTCACACCATAGTCTGATCCATCGCCCAAAAGACGCTTAAAGCCGGCAGATCATAGGGAGTGGATATAATCAGAATCTCACGGATGCCTGCCAGCATCAAGACTGAAATAGGGTAGTAAATCATCGGTTTGTCAAAGATGGGGAGAAGCTGCTTGCTTACTCCCTTGGTGATGGGGTACAGACGGGTACCGCTACCACCAGCGAGAACAATTCCTTTCATACGAATAAGTTATAGTGTTTGTTATTTTAAATGTACTTTAAATATCACTCCGCCTGACAAATACTTACATTCTGTCATTTCTACCACAGCATTAATATAATCTTTCCAAAAACTATATTTTAACCCACAGTTTATGGTACGACTGTCGTATTCAGCCATTACATTAAGATTGTTTAATGCCTTCACAAAGAAATTTGTACCCGATAGATAAAAATGAAAATTTACTCCAACAGCCGGACCGTTTAAATGATAGTCTTTCCGTTTATTGTATAAATAAGCAACATGAATGCCTAGCTCTCCCCTATTTTTGAAATAAAAATGCTTAGTACCAGCTATATAATATCGGTTCCAATGTCCATTACCCATCTCTCCTACTCCACCAATGCCATAATCATCTTTATCAGAATTTCCTAATATATCATTGGTACTTGGATCATTCGCGCCCAATACAATCTGAGGAGTCCATTCTTTCCACCACCCTTCCTTCCATATACGCAACCGCCCTGAAAACTGTCGGTCCTGGTTACAATATTTCCCCCAAACGGAAGGTGGAAAATAAGTACTACCGTGTTCTGCCTTATGCAAGGTACAAGTATATCCGATTTCGAGCCAAGGAAAAATGGTGATATTAATGTAGTAATTAAACGTATGATAATTCCAATGGGCAGGAGTAGCAGCCACATCCAAATAAGAAGCTCCGAACAGGAATGTCTTATCCCGTTGCATATCGGCAGTAGGCATGTGCAGAAGTCCGGTGGTTCCATACACATACTGAGAAAAACCTTCCTGCCATATCATACACAGCAGAAAAACAAATAAAATTTTCTTCATTAAAACAAAAGGCAGGAAAAACAACAATCAACCTTGTTCCTTTTCAAATTTTATCACGATAAAAATTATAGTTTAAAGAACGGTATCCGGAGAACAGTCTTTTTAAATAATATTGATTGGCAAAATGTACACTTGTCAAACAATGCAACAATCTATAAGGCAAATTGCTTTTGCCTTCATCCAACAACACCATTAGGATGAATGCCGTTTCCTCTTGTGCGGAAAGTTGTCTATACTCTTTTTTTGCCAAAACCTAATTATTCATGATGATATCATGAACAAAGGTAGCAATTTATTGTTTCTGAGAAAGTAACCAATAAAAATATTTTTCGTGTTTATCTATCAAACTTTCCCATGAGTATTCGTTCCGAATTTCTTGCAAATTGTTTTCAATAAACTTATTACGACAAGATTCATTTAATTCATAGATAGAATTCAGTAGTTTAGTTACGGCTTGAGAAGAAGCATAATAGTGTGCGTTATCTTTCAAAACCGCCCTGTTAAAGATATTATCATGTGCCAATATATAACAACTTGACGCCATTGCCTCCAGCAAAGAAGGATTCGTACCACCACACTATGTCCATGAAAATAAGCAAACGAAATAGTATCTGACTGAATTCAACTTTTTAAAATCATAAATCCCCCCTACAAAACGAATACCTGGTTGGCCTGTATACTTTCCTACCAAATACTTGCCATGAGGAGTATTCGTTTTTCCAACTATAATAAGTTCCTTTTTGTCCGTTTTCGCCAGATGCTAAAAAGCCTTGTATAGCCATTTCAATATTATTTTCAGGTTCCAAGCGTGCCACTAATAAATAATATTTGCGTGGTTGCAAACCAAACTCAACCAATAATGATATGTCATAATCCTCATGGATATCTGCTCCATAAGCCAAGAACTTACTTTCTTTATTATACTTCTCTTTATAATAATCATGAATTCCCATGTTATCGGCAATCAAATAATGACTATGTTTCACGGTAGTACGTTCTTCCCAAAAAATGAATTTCTGTACCCATTTGTTGAATTTAGTACGCTTATATTCCAAGCCATCCATATTAGTCGTAAATATGGGATATTTGATCTTCTTCACATTGAACCAAATATAAGCAGGTACAATACTTGTATAGCCGGCTTCGTAAATGATATCGAAATGCTCTTTTTTCAATGCATCTTTCAATGACGCAAAATCATAAAAGAAACTCCCTACCGAACTGCCCATCCAAGTTTCGGGACTATAGATGTGCTTTATACGTACTCCTTTATAAGTGTCTTTTTTATAAGGATGGAAATGAGGTGAATATACCACAACCTCATGCCCACGTGCAGCCCAACCCCACTGAAATATATTCGGCAAATTGTTCAAAACCTCCATAGTTATTTGGGATACCACGGGTGCTGATAAATGCTATTTTCATAATCTAACGAATTACTTCTTTAATCATTTTTAAATACTTTCCTTTCGGGTCTCCTACAGTAGGTGCTATATATCCGCCCTCGCCATATTCATTCCATGCATATATCAATATCATTTTAGGTTTACAACTTCTTTCATTCACAAATTGCACCGCATTTTTAAGATGTTGTTTAAAGAGTTGAGGTGTCCTGTTCACATAATAAAGAGATTTTTCTTGTTTCTCCCATGCCTCTGATCCCATCCTGCCATTACCAATGGAATAATATTGTACTCTTTAGGATAAGTTGTACCAACTTACTTCCGCATTCTTCGCTAAGATCTCATACTCTTTTCTATAAGCATATCCCGGCTCATGTTCACGAATATTATACCATGAATTTGCACTGTATTTCTTACTTTTATCATTACAGGATATTGAAAACAGTCCTGCGTAATTTTTAGCTTTTAAATAGTCATTCATTTTGGTAAGCGATGGAGCAGCTGCTTTGGCATTAAAGAATGCTACCACAGGCTTATTTTCAACTTTAAGATATTGACTATCTTGAAAATATATTTCCGCCATATAATCCATTGCTTTCAACCAATTATCCTCCCCTTCTATCCGAGCTCCCTGGTGATTGGCTATTAATAAAGCGAATTTCATTTTATGCTTATTGCGAGCTTTCATAAAGAGCTTTAAACTAGTATGCGATGCATGATTTTCTATACTTTTAATATCCATCTCCCCCTTATCTTTTTTCCAATACCAGCAAAACAGGAAAAAAGTAATGCCATTTTGGGAAGCAATATCTATTTGACGTTCCATTATAGCTAAATCATCATTCTCCACCCCCAAATTGGTTGACGTTCGTTATAATCATTATATAGTTTCTCTGTCAGATGAGTAGGGGCTTCTTGTGCCCATAGTTCTTGAGAATTATTTTTTTCCGGACCAACCGTCAAAATAGTAGGCACCAATCATAGGAATAGTATTGTCTTGTGTCCAACCGTTCTGCGGACATACTATAAATTCTAATACTATAAGAAAAAAACAGACAGAATATCTTAGCTTTCATCTTTTATTTTTTAATTTTCGACAGAACAATCTAAAGGAACACCTAAACAGAAATTAAAACAAGCCAATAAGCATAAGAAGGATAATATTTCTTCAAGTTGTTTCTAAAGCCCGTATCATCAAATGTTTCTATTCGAATAATATATTTATTAAAAAAGTAAAGACGGAAGAAACTGTACCATAATTCCAAATAATATGTGTTTTTTACATTTCGTTGAAATATGCCCTTTCTTACAACATTCATCCAGCAACGAAGGATACTCAATTGTAAATGCCTCAAATTTATTATGTCCCCCTCGTTTAGGTATTCTTTGTACATCAAATAATAGGTTATCATTTATACAAAATAATTTTGCCTGATGCTGAGTAAGAAACAAGGAAGTGTGAGGAAACAATTTATTTAACTTCAGATTTTGTCTATTTTATCAAATTCTGATTTCCATATATTAAACCCATTACTCCATGAAGACCAATATGAGAGGTTGTACATAAAATCATTAAAATTAGAATAGGTTTGACTTTTACGACTTCCCAATAATCCATTTGTATAAAAAATTAAAGTCTTATTTTCTATATTATTCTTTATCTCGGAAATAATTTTACTTAAACTCCCTTTTCTAAATAAAGTTTGGCTGTTATGCAGTTTAAAAAATTCTCCTTGTGCATAAGTCAACACATAGTAAGAATTCATGAATCCTTCGCAATTGGTATAAAAATATCTCAGATTAGGATACTTAAATTCTTCTGTCAACACTTTAATTGCCTGATTAGAATCATTATCTGATATAATAACTTCATACTTTTCTAATGGAACATCAGCATTATCTATAAAAATACTTTTCAAAGTTTTCCTAACGTATTCCACTCGTCCATAACAAGGAATACAGATTGATAAAAGAGTCATACAAACGATCTTTTTAGTTAGTTTTCAAGACAGAATCCAAGAATTGCTTAGAATAGTTTTTCTCTTCCTCTATTAATAAATTCACCTTATTAAAGTCATAATTTAAATGAAGTTTTTCTATATCAATATTTTCTGTAATAAAGCGATCCTTTAAATCTACAGAACGCAGCAGGCTCTCCATTCTTGAATTTAAACTAATACCTTTTAGCCCAAATACATAAAAAGGTTTATTAAAATAAACAGCAAAAGCAGTTCCATGAAACGAATTAGACAAGAACATACTACAATTATAAATTAAGGAAAGAAAATCCTGTGGTCCTACCTTAGTAAAATTCTTATCCGCATATAATCGAGGCAATGCGTCATTAATAGAATAAATCTTCCAACCTTTTTTCCTTTTAAAATATAAAGCGACACGCTTCATCAAATCACTTCCCTCAAAGTCATAAATTAAGATATAATCCTTTTCTGATCCTTTATGCATAAATGTTTCCCAATAATTTCTATCAAGAAGAAAGACCGGATCTAATACTTTTACTCCATTTTTAATATCTAACGACTTCAGGATATCCACTCCTTGATATTCTCTTACTGAAATACGATTCATTTTAGCTAACATTCCTTTTACAAATTCTTTATCTGCATCAGAAATGTATTCTACAGAAAAACTAGCAGCATACGACACGCGTTTTTGTTTGTGATAAAGCAAAATCAATGTAATAACTGGGATCTTTACCATTAGGAAATAAAGGATTCCATATTTGGTCACTTCCGGCTATAATGATATCAGCACAAGGAGGATTCATCTTTAATTCTTCAAAAGTGTAATAGGTCTTATCGGTCAACTTCAAATAATTCTTTGTGAATTCGTCAAAACATTTTTTGCGTCCTAGCGAAAATCTTAAATAAGACCATTTAGCTATACGAAACATCCACCTTGTTACAAAGAAACTATTAAGCTTATCAAACTTTTTACTTGTAAATGATTTCCAATCATATTTTTTATATAAATAGCCGGGACGATAATCAATAATCTCCACCTCATGGCCCAATTCTTCCAGATAATGCTGTAAAGCATAGGCTTGCAATGATGCACCGAAATTATATACATCATGACAAGTGATAATACAAATTTTCATAGTATACTGTTTTTCCCAAATTATATCCAGAAATATCACTTTGTATTTATTTATCAATAAATATCTACCTATACAAAGCAAAGCGAAACTATAAGTTTCATATTTTTTATCCCATATTATCCTTTATGGTTTTAATAACTTGAATTCCAGTCTCTCCCACTATACCTTTGGCTATAATTTGTTTCGCTAAACGCCCAGGAGATATTTTTGGCTTCACCATATATCGAATCGTATGTAATGCTTCATTCTCATGCACATTATCTGTAAACACTTCAAACACCATTGGTTTGTCAGCATGTTTATCATTAAAGAAGTCCTTATACAATTTAAAAAACTCTTTTTTACTGGATGCTGTAAGATATCTAAAGCCCATACTCTCTGCATAATACTTTACAAGAGTGGGTGATTGCTTTCCGTAATGCCTCCTGCAGCCACATACTTATCACAATCATCATCCAACAACGAAGCCGGATGTTGATAATTGCGGAATTCCTGCCCCTTGCCATTGTTAACTAACAGCAACCGGAGATTATTTCTTATATGCCGATTGCCCAAGGCATTCATGTCATAAAAGAATGCAAGATCACCAATAATACCAAAGTATAGTCTGTCAGGATGCACCAATGAGGCTCCAACTAATGTGGACAAACCTCCATCGATGCCAAATCCTCCTACATTACAACTTCCAGTTACGCTGGAAGGCAAAGGAAAATAATTCCATGATCTGAACGAATTATTGATGGCCGCATGTATCACACTGTTTTCCGGAATATGCTTATACGCAGTCTGAGCAATCCATAGATTTGAGAATGGCAAATCAGGAATAGCATCAATCATCGTACTACACTGTTTCTTTAGTTCTTCATACAGACTTGTTTCCTTATATTCGCCAATAGAATAGTTCTCAAAAAAATCTACCTCTTCCATTGAAATCATCGCTGTTAGCTTGTAGAATCTATCATGATAAATACCATCTTCATTGACCATCCACCACTCTTTAGCACAACACATAGCCTCAGATGTATAATAATCACCGCAAACAGTACCAATATAGATTAACAAAGCAATGTCCGGAAGCAACTTCGAACATCCTTCTTGGGTTGCAACAATAGAATAATTGACACGATATTTGCCTGTGTAATTACTGGTCAAATCACAAAGCACAACAGCGTTGTTCTTCTCACAAAAAAGTTCAACTGCTTTTACAGTCTTAGCATTCCATTTCTGATGAGCCCCAACCAAAATAGCGATATTGCCCTGTGGTAAAGGTGGAAGTTCTTCTTTCTTCTTATATGTTTTGATTACCCTTACTTTAGGCAATTCCTTCACCAAGAATCCAAGACTGTCATACGATTCCATAACTACACATACCGGACCACCACCGCCTGTATATAAATTATTGATAGCCTCATTCAGTTTGGTTATGACTATTCTTTCATCTTTATGATTTCTACATACAGGAATATTCACCCTGTATTTTGCCCACATCATTGGGTAATACCGCATTGTCAATGGATTGCGGTTCATAGCTCCCCGTACGATTCTCACCACGTCCTGTCATAATAGCCAATATAGGTAATTTGCGATAGAAAGCCTCGGTTAGCCCAGGCAGATAATTTCTTGACGCAGTAGCCTCCGTACAAGTTACCACAATGGGCTCTCCAGATTCTGCAGCTATGCCACAAGCCATATAAGCAGCAGACCTTTCATCAACACATGAATACATTTCAAAATAAGGATCGTGTTGCATACTAACCACTAAAGCCATATTCCCTGTACCCGGTGAGGCTACCACCTTCTTGATCCCATACTCTTTAAGAAGAGCCATAAGCACCAAAGTTCCTTTATCATCTGTATAATAATCATGTCCCATAATTAGGTATGTTTTTATTTGATTTTTTCAAACATTAATTATAATAGCTATTTTAATAGATACTATATAACTTCTGCATTTGACTTAATATTATCAGTAAAAATCAGAAGCTTATAAAAACAAATCCACTTTATTTGATTTGAAATTTTACGACAGATTTTAACGCTTCTAAATAACCATGTCCCCATTTTAAATCCGGTTCCATATAATTCCCTTCCCCCATTCATTCCATGCACTAAGAATACCAACGATGATCATCATCTTATCTTGAATAGATTACATACTTCGGCTACTATGCTTCTAAAATTTTTAGGTAAATGAATTTATC
>ENA-OQAN01000877-OQAN01000877.1-human-gut-metagenome-genome-assembly--contig:-NODE-877-length-14386-cov-2.191949_pt1 | contig 14386 bp, 7 predicted proteins | sample MGYA00242735_ERZ504527 | MGnify/ENA primary metagenome ERZ504527 (study PRJEB26092, sample SAMD00036230) | human gut metagenome | host: Homo sapiens | study: EMG produced TPA metagenomics assembly of...
GAAGCATTCTAATTGCTTGTCGCAAGCCATCCCCCCAATCAAAAGTTGGCTACATGGCAACAAGCTTAACTATCTGGCTCTGGCCGTAAGTGTTTTTCCAATCGCTAGCCCACAGATACATGCAGCCACGGAAAACAATCTTAACCAAACTTTCAATCTGCTCAAAGCGATAAAGTTACCTACCAAGGCGTTGTCATCAATGAAAACGGCAATCCTTTACCGGGTGTAAACATTACCTATAAAAATGCTCATGGAGTAGGAGTCATAACAGATATAGACGGTAAATTTACTTTTGCCATCCCCTCAAACATCCACTCGCTCATATTCTCATATGTCGGAATGAAAACACAGACGGTTCGTGTTTCCAATCCTTCCGAGAAATTAAAAGTCCGCCTGGAACCGGATGCCGTATCCTTACAGGAAACCGTAATTACCGGCATCTATACCCGAAAGGCTGAAAGCTTTACCGGATCTATGGCTACTTATTCGGAAAAAGAATTGAAAACAGTCGGCAACCAGAATGTTCTGCAAAGTTTGAAAGTACTTGCCCCATCTTTCATCATTCTGGAAAATAATCTTGCCGGATCTGACCCGAATGCAACCATGAACCTCAATATCGGAGGTAACACCAACATCGTAGGTCTGGAAACAGAATATAGCACTAACCCTAACCAGCCTCTTTTCATTCTAGATGGATTTGAAACCACTCTATCGACCATTACTGACCTGAGTATGGACCGAGTAGCAAGTATCACGATCTTGAAAGATGCTTCATCTACTGCTATTTACGGTTCGAAAGCAGCCAATGGTGTAGTAGTTGTGGAAACCAAAAAGCCAGAGGCCTGAAGACTGAAATTTAACTATAACGGTAACTTCGGTATCGAATGGGCAGATTTGACTGACTATAACCTGATGAACTCTTCCGAAAAACTTGAATATGAAAGACTAGCTGGCTATTATGGTTCACTCGACTCAAACGGTAATATCATCGATGAGTATTACAGGAGTCTTTATAACCAGCGTTTGCTGAGAAGTAAGCAGGGAATTGATTCATACTGGCTGAACGAGCCTTTGCAAACAGGTTTCACTCAAAGCCATAACATCTTTGCCGAAGGAGGTGATGCCGCTTTCCGCTACGGTGTCGGTATGACTTACACACAGACAAACGGTGCAATGAAAAACTCCAGCCGTGACATTCTGAACGGAAACGTACAATTGACTTACCGTATTGATAAGTTTGCATTTACCAACCAGACCAACATCACTAATACTGATGTAGAAAATCCAACAGTTTCGTTCAGTAAGTTTGCACAAACTAACCCATTTTACGACAAATACAATGAATATGGAGAAGTAGAGCAAGTCATGGAAGAGATTATATCTACCACTTCCGGAACCCAGTACATCACCAATCCTCTGTGGGACTTCAATCAGAGCAGCTATGACAAGAGCAACCAGCTGACCTTTGTCAACAACTTCCAGATTGAATACCGTCCGATATCGGAACTCCGCATCAGAGGAAAGTTCGGTCTTACTGTAGGACGCTATAATGCCCAGGTATTCAAATCACCGGAAATGAGTGAGTTTCTGACTACCGAAGTTCTGAAAAAAGGAAGCTATAACGAATCGAACACAAAATCTTCTTCATACGACGGAAGCTTAGACATTTCTTATGGTAAGACTTTCGGTAAACATACTGTCAACGCCATCGGAAGTATGCAAATCAGCGAAAACCAATCTAACTTATCTATCTTCCAAGCAATAGGTTATTCCAGCGACATGTTCTCGAATCCGAACTTCTCAAACGGATATCCAGAAGGCGGTAAACCAAGTTCTTCGATTTCCAGAATCAGACATGCCAGCTATTATGCTAACTTCAACTACGGATATCAGTTGCGCTACTTGCTGGACTTCAACCTTCGTTCCGACGGTTCGTCTGTATATGGAGTAGATAATCCGTTCTCTACCATCTGGTCATTAGGTTTAGGATGGAACATTCACAACGAATCGTTCTTCCGTCAGAACAACATCCTCAACTACATGAAGCTGAGATACTCAGTCGGTAATCCGGGAAATGCCAACCTGAATGCTAAAATGGCTAACAGCGTATATACTTATTATACCAGCTATCCGAATATGTTCGGTCTGTCAGCTTTAGTCAAGACATGGGGTAACAGTGGACTGCAATGGCAACGTACCAATGAACAGAACTGGGGTCTTGATGTAGAAATGTTCCAGAACCGCCTGCGCCTGAACGTAGACTATTTCAGAAAGAAAACCGACCCGTTATTGCTGAACATCGACTTCCCGCCCTCTTCTGGTATTACATCTGTTCCGATGAACATTGGTGCCATGAGAAACCAGGGTGTCACTTTTACAGGAAGTTACATCATCATCAGAAAACCGGATATGAACTGGACAGTAAATGCCAACCTGCGTCATATTACATCGGAATATTACAACATAGGTAATCTGCTGGAGAAATACAACGAAAAAGGACGTACCAACCAGAGTCTGATCCGTTACTACGACGGAGCCAGCCCGACAGCTCTTTATGCAGTACGCTCAGCAGGTATTGACCCGATGACCGGTAATGAAATATTCATCCGTAAAGACGGTTCGTATACCTTTAAGTGGGATTCTGCCGACGAAGTAATCTGTGGTGACTCTACTCCGGATATTGAAGGAGCATTTGGTTCCAGCTTCTACTGGAAAGGATTCTCTATCAATGCTATATTCAGCTATCGCTATGGCGGACAAGCATTCTTGTCTACCCTGTTCAACAAAGTAGAAAATATCAGCGACGTTCAAGTAAAATACAATCAGGACAAACGAGCACTTTACGGCAGATGGCAGAAACCGGGTGATATTGCCAAGTTCAAACGTATCGACGATACCACTGTAACCAACATGTCTTCCCGCTTCATTGCCGACGACAACACACTGGAATTGTCTACTCTGTCTGTGGGATATGAAACCACTACCGGAAAATGGCTGCAATCCATCGGTGCTTCTTCATTCAATGTGCGCATCTATGGTAATAACCTCTTCCGCTTATCTACCATCAAAGAAGAACGTGGTATCGATTATCCGTTCTCCAGAAAAATATCAGCCTCTATAGGAGTTCGTTTCTAAATTATAAATCATAGTAGTATGAAAAAAACACTTATAACACTTTTATTTGGTCTGACACTGGCAACAGGTACCGTAACAGCTCAGACCAATTTCCGCAACATTGATTTCAATGAAGCGCTTAAACAGTCACAAGCAGAAAACAAACTTGTATTCATCGATTTCTATACGGACTGGTGCGGTCCTTGCCGGAAGATGTCTAAAGAAGTATTCCCGCAAAAACAAGTAGGCGATTTCTTTAATGCACAGTTTGTCTGCATTAAACTGAACGCAGAAAAAGAAGGAAAAGCACTTGCACAGCAATTCAATATAAAGGCTTATCCGACTTTTATCATTGCCGACCAGCAAGGTAATGCAAAAGTAACCATTACCGGTGCTTTCCCCGCCGATGCTTTCATCACGAAGGTAAAGAACGAACTAAATCCGGAGCTGACTCCTGAGCGTATGAAACAACGTTACGAAAGTGGTGAAAGAACTCCGGAGCTCGTTAACGCTTATGCCATGGATTTCATGGAAAAAAAGAAATACGATGAAGGGTATAAAATCATTAATGACTATTTCAACTCACTGACTGACAAACAGAAACTTTCGGCAGAAAATCTGTTTGTTTTCTCACGATACACTTTTAACATCTCCGACCCGAAATGTCAATATTGGGTAAAACATATCAATCAGGCTGACGCAAAAGTAAAAGAAGAAGCATTGAGCCATATCCAGAAGCTATATCATTCGGCTCTTTCTACTTACCTGTCAGGCTATACGTTCGAAGAAAACAAATATAATGAAGCAGAATATCAGCAGACGAAAAAGGATATCCGTTCACTGAAACTTGACAAAAAGTATCCTTTCGCACCAATGTTCGAACTGATAGAATGTTATGCCAAAGGAGACAAAAAACAATTTTCGAAATGGTAAAAAACAAGAAAGGAGAATTAGATCAAAAAGATTTCGAGCTTATTCTGCTCAATGTAACTCGTCTGTTCCCCAACTCACCGGAATTGACACCGGAAATTATCAGTTACATCAGAACTTCGCTTCCTGAGCTCCGTGGATCAACTATCATGATGCTGGGACGTGTATTAATGAATTTGGAAAAAAATTAATTGTCAGCTTTTTTAAAATTTCAAGAGAAACCTTGGCTTTTTGTCGGGTTTCTCTTTTTATATCCGGTACTTCCCAAAGTACGGACATAAAAAAGGAGTACCGCTGTACTCCAACCTTTGTTAACCTTAAATCTAATACTATGAAAAACACAGTGCAAAGATACGGAGTATCTGGGAATTAGCAAATAACCAGGTCAAAAAACTGTGTTTTACAACATAAATTAAGAAAACAGACTCTGTTTGTAACAGTGATTCACAAATAAATGACTCCTTAGAGCCAAGAAAACAGACACAACCACAAAAGAAAACTGAGTTCCAAGAGGCAACATGCCATCTTTAGAACTCAGTCTATCTTAAAAAACTATGAAGACAAAAATATATTTTAAAGAAATAAAACTCATTGTACAGTAACTTCATCGATAAAAGAACCAAGAAGGATGTCCTACTCCGTAATGCCAGTGAGGACATACCTTTGTTCCGGTAACCTCTACTTTCAGATAACGAGCCTGCAAAGGTACTTCCGAATCGGCTTTTACACCTCTGAAAAGCACCATACCCGAACGCTCTTCAGGCATATCGATGGTCTTCCACAAATGATATTCTTTTCCGTCGGTTGAATAGCTGTACGATACACTCAGCGGGAAGAGAATCCACTGCCCTATCTGATGCAGGAAGTCTGTTTCAATACTTCTCACCTCTTTCACCTCGCCCATATCAAGAACGAAAGCTCCATCGGTTCCTTCCCAGCCTACCCAGCTCTCAACAAAACTGGAACCACCAAACAGTCCGTCGGTCAGTGCTGTTTCACCTAATTTCATATAACGGTCATGAGGTTTCTCCAGCCAGGTTACTTTGGCACCTTTAGCCAGATTGACTTCTTTTCTCGGCAAATAACGCTCGCGGTACAGTTTACAGTAATCCATTGCATGATTATTACGTTCGTTTAAAGCCGGATCACCCATACGTTCTATTTCTTTTTCAAAATAATCCAGTTTCTGAACAACAGCAGTAAAGTCTTTTTCCTGCTCAGTACGCAAAAGTTCCAACTCAGAATAGAGCAGCGGAAGACGTGCTCTCTTTACACGTTCCAACAGCACCGGATCATTGCTTACCGAAGCTTCAGCCTCATCGAAAAGCTGCTGATAGCGCTTCATCAAAGCCGGACGAAGCATACCGTTTTTATGTGATACCGGAGAGTCGTAAATCCACAGACGCAATCCACTTCCCAGTAAAGCTCCTTCCATCACTTTGATATAGCGGTATAAATAATCTCCTGCTGCACCATAATAACCGTTCAGAAAATGCTTCATCAGCTTATCAACATCAGCATCCGGATTCCACATCAGTTTGGCAACAAGATAAGCTCTCAATTCGGCAAAATCGCCACACCAGCTACCTGCTATCTGAGAGAAATGCATCTTTACATGATGATCACGGAAGGTACGTATATTATCCTGCAGAATATGAAAATTCGGGAAAGGTGACAAATAATTGTCGAAATTAATTCCATAATCCCATACAAAGAGATTGTCTGATATCTGCGACCAGCCTTCGAGGGCTTTCATAAACTGACGTCCACTGGCATTTTCGGTCAACGAAACTTCTCTCTCGCAATCAATATCACACAACATCACCGTTACATTAGGCAAAGGTTTGATATGCTTGGGAGGATTCATCGTATACAAATAAGCAAGTGTAGCAAACTCCTTGTCGGGGAAACGTGCAGCCAACTTATTCAAGAAATAAATCATAGAGCCAGACAAAGCTCCTTCTTCCTCGTCTATTTTCCGGCAGTTTTCACATGTACAGTTTGTATAATTTCCATCATTCTGACTTACACAAATCAGCTTCTTGTCAGGATTCGCCTTAAAAATAGATCTATACGCTGCGATACTATTTCGAATACGTCCGGATTGGTCAGACACCACTGACTGGCTTTTCCCGGATGTCTTTTTCCGTTGAAATATGCATAATACTCGGGATGTTTCTCGCCATATACTTCAGCCGGAAGCAACTTGTCGAAAGTATGTACCCAATATCCGGCTGCAAATGTTTCCTGAGGTTCTTCCAGGCGGTTCCACCATTTATAAATGGAATCGCTCCGCATGGCATAACACTGACTCTGACGATAGCGGAAAGCCGGGTTGTCCACTTTCTCTATCATGGGCAGGGAAATATCAGGCGACTGCTTCAGTGAATACTCGTTTTCTCCCCAATAATCTACTTCCAGATAATCTTCGAGCAGAGAAACCGCTCCATAAACTACTCCATTAGCCTCACCGGATATTTTTAAGATACCACCGGCAGTAGACAAAGCATAGCCGTCTTCTTTCACTCCGGCAGGAACCTGTCCACCAATCAGTATATCCCCTTTCTTTACTTTACGGTTTGCTACAACTGGAATATCAGCTCCCGAAATACGTCCTACAAAAAGTTGCAGGATATTTGCTGCTGTACGGTTCTCTCTGGTGTTATCTTGTAGAATAATTACCGATTTAGTCTTACCACCCCTGACTAAATCAACTTGTGCTTCTGCTTGCAGGCAGGAAGAAGCCAGCAAGGCACAAAAAGCCAATTTTGAAAATTGTCCTAGTGTTTTCATAATATATTTTATTAAATAAGAAAAAAGAAGGCGCCAAACCATCTTACTGGTAACGCTTCTATATAATATTTTTACCTATTAAAAATAAATGTTGTAAATTTTAAAAACATCATTTATTGTTTTCCATCCAGACGTTCATTTGGTGACCACACTGTTGTACCAACTGAATATCCGTTATTACCGTGTCCTGTATAATCTTTAAAGTCATTTCCTGAACCTTCATCCATTTTCCAATAGGCTTCCAACCTTCTGTTGTCGGGTCAATAGAATACATATTCTCTTTAATCTGAGTCTGAGATATAGCCTTAGTCCAGAATCTTAATTCTGAAACCTTTACATTTGCTTCCAAATAATCAGTATTACCAAATCCAAATTTATCCTTTCCAAGATTAGTAACCTTACCAGTCACTGCAATCTGATTATCCAATTCGCCATTCACATACAAAGAAAGAGTAACACCATCACAAACAACAGCCAAATGATACCATGTATTAGTACTAAACTCCATGTTAGAGTTAATCTGAGTACCCTGATTCTTTATCTGGAAGATATTCCCCTTTATAGGAGCATCACCAAAACGGGTATAAATCTCACCATCCATACCACCAGGAGCAAAAGCACTAAACATAGCCTGATTATTCAACTGTCCAATGCCAGTGCCTAGCCTGTCTATATTAACACAGAACTCAACAGACCATTGAGTTAATGAATAATCGTTTATCATGTTGAACTTAGCGTTATTCCCACTGTTAAGAATCGGAACTGTAACAATAGGAGTTTTTTCCAACTGATAAAGAATAGAAGAAGCACCTGCCAGCAAAGTTGTGTTAGCTCCTATAATCCCAACAGGAAGTGCATATTTTTTTCCACTATCCACCATTTCTTTCGACAAAGGCTTTATAGTTACTTCAACAGTTGAAGATAAAACCTCACCAGCTTTCAATGTGATTTCCTTATTCGAGAATTCTACATATTCATCTGGAACAACCTCTAAACTTGTACCATAACGAGCATTATATTGATTTAAAAAATCCTTATCAATGCCTAAAGACATAGTTACATCCTGATCCATTGGAGATATCAGACGTGGAGTAATTGTAAAATTATAATGTCCATCATCTGCTGAAATGATTTTCTTTCCAACCAAAGATTTTGTACTAGTCTCTGCCAAATAAAGTCCAGTATCTACAGGTTTATATTTAGCATCATCACAAGCACTGAAAGATAAGCCCATCAAAACAAACGGACAGTAGTCTAATTTTCTATATAATGATTTCATAGCCATTTATTTTTTGCAGGATTCATAATCTGTATGGCATTGCGCAGGAACGGATAGTTTCCAGACATACCACTTACTTTATATTCATATTCCATGTGGAAAGTACCTACGCCTCCACTTCTGGAGAAAGTTTCACCATTATATTGCGGTTTCCAACGTGCCATACCTTCGAGCGACTTATAATTATTTCCCTCACGGTCGTAATAATATGATACTCCTCCTGTTTGTGCATAATTCTCAAAATTCTCACAAACGATGAATTTCTTAGCACATTCTTCCGGGGTAAGGACACCGTCATAATGGTTAATAATTCTAGCCAAACGTCCATCCAGGTCGCTATCACCCCATGAACGATACGCCTGTCCGATGAAATAATTGAAGTCTTTACCCATTTCAGCCGGTATTTCTGAATGTTCGGGCTCTCCATCGATTACGAGCAGTTTGCCTTTTCCAGCACGAGCACCCATTCCCCGGTCAATCAATGTTTGCAGGAAAATAGCTATTCGGCCATTCTTGCACATCTCCTTGTTAGTTTCGAAAGGCTGATCATATGAAGGCTCCCAATCCAGATCAAATCCATCCAGATTATACTTATCGATAGTATCAGCAAAAGCATTAGCAAATTTCACGATAGAAGCCTTGATAGCCTCTTCATCACCATCAACCCATCCCCAGAACTTATGACGGTCTTCGCGAGTAGCATTATATTCTTCCGGAGTAATCTGGTCACCCATTTCCATGATGATACAGCAAGCCAAAGCCTTTGTACCCTTTACAGTCTGTACATATTTCAGATCTCTCTGCACTTCGGGAGTCATACCCTTCCAGCCTCCCCAAAGAGAAACAAAGTCGACACTATCAGGCAAACCTGCCAGACAGTTTTCGAGACTGACTCCAATACCTGTAGCATTACCATACCAACCAAAAGCTACCGCATGATCCGATTGCTTATAAGCTCTAAGTGCCTCGTAATATTCCTCAGATTTATCTGTCTGAGTCAAATCTTTTGCATATTTAGGTTCCAGTTCTGTCCAGTCACTACATGCAGTAATCATAAGTCCCAGTCCAAAAAACGGAATAATTATTTTATTCAATAAACTTTTCATATATTTATTCATTTAAAATTCTACCATTAGTTACCTTTCTGCCACCAAAGTTTAGTAGCAAAATTATCTTCTCCACCCAACAATCCAACAGCATTTTCTGTATTAGTCTTGTTGTTCAGATATTCATTGTAAGAGAATGGCAAACGATTTGGAACCGTTTCGATATTGTCATTTGCCTGATTTGGCAAGTTAAATACTTTAGGGAATCCTGTACGTCTGATTTCACTCCAAGCTTCCTGCCCCAGCGGATACAATGCAATCCATTTCTGAATCATTATCCGTTCCAGCTTTTCGCTAGCATTAGCAGATTCACTCCACTTGACAGTCATTGTACTAGGTGGATCCATCGTTCTATGCTTTCCTGCAGGATCAACATATTTATCAGGAACCGAAGTAGCATCTTCAATATAATCGGCAACCCCAGAAGCATTCCACTGCTCAAACGAAAGCTGTATACCTTGATTATAAAAAAGTTTCAGGATCAGCAACACTTCCACCATCGCCAACATTCCATCCTAATAAACCGCCTTCAGCTCTACAAAAAGCAACTTCCGCTGCATTCAGCCACATCAAGCGGTCGGTCTTCATAATATTAGGAGCTGAATATTTTTTTGTATTAGTCTGCAAATCAACATACACTCCTGAAGGAATTGCCGCATATTCTACAGTACTCCAATCTCCTGTATGCTTCTGCATATATTTCTCCAGGCGCTTATCTTTATAACCGTTCATGTAGCACAAAATATCGGCGCACATACGAGCATCACCGTAACTATCCCACATCACATTGATTGGATTTCCTTTTTCATAATAATAGCTGGCATTATCTGAATTTGAAGTTATTACACCGAGCGAATGCTTAACAGCACTTTCAGCCTGTTCTCTAGCATAATCGGGCAACGCCTTACTAATACGCAATGCCATACGCAGTTTCAAAGAATTGGCATATTTAACCCATTGAGAGAAATTACCAGCATAAACATTATCATACTTAGCCATCGGAGCAGCTCCCGGATTGGCCTGAACGTAAGAAGTCAAAACCTCTATAGCTGCATTCAAATCATCAAACATTGCACGATACACATCCTCTTGAGAGTCGTAAGCCACTGTCAGTGAAGTAGAATTAATACTCTTATATGGAATAGGACCATAAGTATCAGTTAAACGCTGCATGAAACTTACTTTCAGAATCTGTGCCCAAGCATAGTTTGTACCTTTTTCTTCTGTCTGTTTTTTCACCTCATTATAAGCCGCATAAAACTCAGCCATATAATTAAAAGGAGAAGAATACCAATCTGAAGGGACATTACACAACGGAGGATTTTTCGCCGCGTTCCATCCATCATTTGTATACATCATATAACGTCCATAAATGTCACCTACCAAATTCTCTGCCATCTGATAGTGATTTTCCTGTGCCGGAACAACGAGGTCAGTCATAGGCAGGAAAAATGCTCCCAAGCCATAATTATCTCCCTCCAGATCTTCTTTAGAAATTTTATGTATTGGGTCATTCAGGTCATCGCTAATACATGAATTCAGCATGACAGTTCCCCCCATCATAAGCCCCAAAGCAAATATACTTAGTGTCAATTTATTTTTATTCATAATAATCAATGTTTAGAATTGAACTTTTACATTAAAACCAAAACTTCTTTGGTTCGGCTGCATAAAATAATCAAGCCCTTGATAATAAGTTCCTGTTGAAGCTGTAGCTTCCGGATCGAATGGAGCTTTACAGTAAATCATCCATAAATTACGTCCCACAACAGAAAGATTAATTTTCACAGCGTCATTAAACCACTTAGCAGGCAATGTATATCCTAATGACAATTCTTGCAAACGAAGGTTAGTTGCATCATACACATAATCCTCCAACAAACCGTTCGAACCACCCACTTTTGTATAATATGCTTGAGCATCGATTACCCCATTATTAACAGGAACTCCGCCATTATCACGAGCTATAGCCGTTGTTTCAGACACACCAAACTGATCCATAATAGCCTGAGTCTGCGAAAGAACAACTCCACCAAAACGAGCAGAGAACATAAATCCAAGATTTATTCCCTTATAATTGAAATCATTTCTAAATCCTAAATTTCCACTAGGCAATACCGAACCAACTTTCTTAGGTTCTGATAAAGTTTCAAGTACAACGTTGTTGTTTTCAATCATCACATTACCGTTCTGGTCGCGTTTCAATGCAGTCTTGACATACAAATCACCCATTGTACCACCTTCTGTTAAAATATACTGACAAGCATCGATTCCACCTTTTTCAATACGGTCTACAGAATAATGTATACCGGTTTCATCTACATAATCTTTCAACAATTCTGTCACCTTATTTCTATTAAACTATAAGTTACATTAGAACTCCAGGAGAAATCACCCCATGTATTATTGAATCCCAAGGCAAACTCCATACCCCAGTTACGTACGTTACCAGACTGGCAATACATCTTTGTATATCCGGAAGTAGCAGACAATGGCACTTCTATAGTCTGATTTTTAGTATCCGATTTATACCATGTAGCATCCAAATTCAATTTTCCGTCGAAGAAACGTGCATTGATACCAGCCTCCCATGAATAAGTCTTTTCTGGAAGAAGTTCACCTAGCGGCTTATATGACATTGTCTGCCACTTACCTGTAGACTTATCCCATTCATAACTATAAAGTGAAGTAAGATTACGAGGAATAGAAGTACCCACAACCGCGTAAGAACCTCTTACCTTCAAATAGCTGAACCATTCAGGAAGCTTCACCATTTCTGAGATAACTCCAGAAAGACCCACTGAAGGATAGAAGAATGACTTATTAGGAGTATGTGCCAGAGCCGAATCCCAGTCATTACGTCCGGTTACAGTCAGATACAGCATATTTCTCCAGCCAGCTTCCACGCTTGCAAACAAAGCATTGGTACGCTGTCTCCATCCTTCGAATAAAGGATAAGTATCGCGTCCGTTCTTATCGATATTATAATAAGTAAATACATTAGGCATATCTCCAAGAGCTCCCTGATACCCAGAGTTCTTATAATTCAACTGAGTAGTACTTGCTCCTAAGTTGGCATTCAAAGTAAAACTTTCCCAAGTCTTAGAGATATTTGCGATAATATCGGCATATACCTGACGGTCATCTGTCTTATGGAATTTATAGAAACCCGTCGTACTAGCAAACAACGTATTAGTAGAAGCATAGCGTTTTTCTTCATAGTCAATAGAAGAGTTATCAATACGTACACGTCCTGTTACGTTCAACCAGTCTGTAATGTCGTATTTCAAGCTGGCATTGGCCATATAACGCTGCTTATTATTCGTACGTGGCATACGGTTCATCACCCAATAAGGATTCTGCATTTGCAGACCCTGGTCACCCCATTGCCAGTTTTGTGTATAGATATTACGTCCGATATCGAATGTTTCATAAGCCTGGATTGCACCAAAGTTCTCACCTCTCGGGAAAAGATAGACAGCTGAAAGAGGGTTAAAGTACTGGCCTTGAGCTGTCAAGTTCAAATCCTTCTGAATAATGAAACTGAATCCCACATCAAGAGTCAGCTTATCGTTCAGGAACTTAGTGGTATTACGTGAAGAGAAGTTATATCTCTCATATTCATTGTTAGGCAACATACCGTTCGCATTGGTTGTACCGACAGACAAATATGTCTGATTTTTTTCATTACCCACTGATAATGAAGCCGAATTCTGAATATTAGTTCCTGTACGGAAAAATCCCATAGGATCATAATCACCATAACTAGACGATCCCTTTTCACCCCAAGAAGAAAAACTTCCAGGCACATTTAAATAACTGTTTTGAAATTTAGGAGTAAAGAACGGCTTAGAAAAAGTTGTAGAGTTTGAGACAGTTACACTCACTTTACCTTCCTTACCTTTCTTTGTTGTAATCAAGATAACACCGGCAGAAGCAGCAGAACCATACAAAGCAGCAGCAGAAGGTCCACTCAACACCGACATACTTTCTATATCATCTGGATTAAGGTCCGAAATACCTTCACCTCTAGGCTGTTCAGAATAAGCACCTTCTGTTCCACCATTATTGGTATTAAAGATAGGTACACCATCAATTACGTACAAAGCATTATTATTATTGGCAATAGATTTAACACCACGCATAACTACACGAGTTGCACCACCAACACCCGAAGCAGAAGCATTGATATTGACGCCGGCCACCTTACCTGCTAAAGCATTCATAAAGTTAGCATCCTTTACAGTAGTTAATTCATCTCCTTTTACCTGCTGTACATTGTAGCTCAATGCCTTTTCCGAACGTTTGATACCAAGTGCGGTCACAACAACCTCTTCAAGCACTTCTGTATCTTCATGCATGACAATCTGGCCTAAATTAGGTTTAACAGCCAACTTCTGTGTTTTATAACCAATGTAGGAAATTTCCAATACAGCATTGGGAGAAACCTGCAAAGAGAATACACCATCAATATCAGTGATGGTTCCATTCGTAGTTCCCTGTTCGAGAATACTTACACCAATCAATGGTTCACCTTTTGCATCGACAACGACACCTTCAGTTTTCACATTGTTTGTTTGCTGGGACAGGGATGTCCTATTACTAGAAACATCATTCGAACCTGCCCACGCAACACCTCCTGGAGTTAACAACAAGAGCAACATTAGTTGCGCAAATTTACTTTTTTTCATAAAGATTAGTAAATTAAAGGTTTTTAACTTTTATTTTTTACACAGCATTTCAGTAAAGCCATAGTAAAGAATAAAGATTACAATAAAAAAATCAAATTTAGTTTAGTCTAATAACAAAATAGCAGTCAACAATATTGTCTCAGTTCCTGCAAAAAATAAACGTAGAGACCATTCCTTCTTTTTTACAAAACTTACACAATAAGATTTCAAACTTTCAAATAGAAATATTGAAAGCACTAAAAAGTTTCAATTGATTTTTTTAAACAAAAAATTAACAAGGTATTTATAAGGTTAAACAAATAAAGAGAAAAGCCATTAAAGACTCTTTTCTTTAAAATATCGAGCAAATATAATAAATTTTTTTATATAACTACCAAAAGAAACAAAAAAATAATAAAATAAACAAGAATGTCATTTTATAACAAAACAATTCTGATATAGTGTAAAATAAAATTCGAAATAAACAAAAATTC
>ENA-OQAN01000878-OQAN01000878.1-human-gut-metagenome-genome-assembly--contig:-NODE-878-length-14384-cov-2.071754_pt1 | contig 14384 bp, 13 predicted proteins | sample MGYA00242735_ERZ504527 | MGnify/ENA primary metagenome ERZ504527 (study PRJEB26092, sample SAMD00036230) | human gut metagenome | host: Homo sapiens | study: EMG produced TPA metagenomics assembly of...
CAACTGTAGCAAAATAGTACAATGTAACAATTTAATTGAGACGAGGAGGATTTTTATGAAACAAGGTAGAAAAATCAGTATCGTGTCACGAATGTTTGCAGTGCTTCTTGCAGTTATGATGGTATGTAGCAACATCAGTCTTCCTTCAAAAGCGGCAGAGACAGTTCAGACAATCGCAGCATGGGAATACAAGGACAAGGATTCCGCGCCTTCCAGCCTTCCGGCAGGTGCGACATCAGGAAGTGGACAGCTTAATGTCACAGGAGCAACTTATACCGGATATTCGTCAAAAAGCCTGGCGGCGAATAACTGGGAAGAAGAAGGTTATTGGACCATTTCCGAAATCAATGCAGAAAAGTATGAAAATTTAACATTTTCGGCTTCGCTTCGTTCCTCAAATACAGGAGCAAAAAATTTCCAATTGGAATATTCTTTGGATAAAGGACAGAGTTGGACAGTCGTTGACGGCGGAGCGGTAGAAATTACAAGTACCAATTTGACACAATTATACAAAGATGTGAAACTTCCGGCAGAGCTTTCCGGACAGAATTTTTGCACTTCGTGTAAAAAAAGTTGGGACAACAAGTGTGAACGGCGGTACAGTTGCACCGACCGGAGCAAGCAATATTAACCATATTGTGATTAAAGGAACAACGACAGAAGATGGCGGAGAAACGACCGAGACTTGTGCCGAGGTTGAGGCATCCGTAGAACCTGGCAAGGTGGCAGCCGGAACAGAGGTCACATTATCCTGCCAGACCGAGGGGGCAGAAATTTACTACAAAGTAAATGATGCACAGGAATTTACAAAATATGATGCAGCAATCACGATTACAGAAAATACAACAATCACTGCATATTCACAAAAAGAAGGATTCAATAACAGTGAACAGAAAGTATTTTCGTATACAGTGGAAGAAGAGCCGGCTCCGGAGCCAGAACCGGATCCATCAGAAGGACAAAGACTCACAGAGTTAAAAGACGGCGATGTGTTTGTAATGTACAATCCGGCAAACAAAAAAGTAATGTCAGCTTCCGCAAGTGGAACAAGGCTGGCAGCATTGGATGGACAACCATCGGAAGAAGATGTTTTAGATGCACCGGAAGGCTCAGCAGTTTTGAAAGCATCATTAGATGAAAAGACAGGATATTACACACTTACTGCACAAGGCAAATACCTCACAACTGGAAAAAGTGGTGGAAGCCTTACGTTAGAAGAAAAAGAAAGTGATTATAGTCTGTGGGAAGTAGAAAAAGCAGACGAAAATGGCGGATTCTTTTTAAGAAGTGTCAATGCAGAGTATGGTGGAAAGAAAAATCAATACATAGAATACTATAGTACGTTTACAACATTCGGAAAGAAAGAAGGTTCCTCAGCAGACGCGTACTTGATGTATTTCTATCCGGCAAAAGAAGGTGTTCAGGTAGAGACAGATACTGTTCTGAATGTGGCACAGTGGGCAGGAAATGCCAACTACGAAGAAGCTGGTGTGCAGACAAGCATTGCAGGGGATTTGTATAAGACAAATGACATGTTGGATACCGATGCAAATTATATAGCAGTTGTGTCCGGCAAAGAAGTACTCCCATACACAAAAGCAACGAGCTCTAACACGGATTCTACTTCTTACTATATGGGCGGTACCGGATTAGGATCAGGGAACAATGATTACCTGCAATTTGCATTATCTTCAAAAGGATACGGAGCGATGGAACTTTCATTCCGTCTTCGCTCAAGCAAGACAGGGGCAGGCTCTTATCAGCTTCAGTACTCTGTAGATGGAACAAAATTTGAGGATTTTACAACCGGTTCTTATTCTTACAAATATACAAGCTATGGCTCAGATGGAAAACCGTATGAAGTAAGTAAATCGGGAGATGTCAAAGACGGGATTGCAAAGACAAGCTATGCTCCGGGGGAATACATTAACTTTAAATTTGATGTTCCGGAAGGAGCAGAACATGCGGAGAAATTATATGTTCGTCTTGTAGCAGGAACAGAGCGTGCAGATGGAAAAGAAGGAACACCAGATAAAAGAGGAACACTTCGTATAGATTCGGTAGTGCTTACCGGAAGTCCGGTCATTGCGGATGATATCTGCGGTTATGTAAAAGCAGATCCGGCATCCGGAGAAGCGGCAACGGGAACCGAGATCACACTGACAAGTGCGACAGAAGGTGCGGCTATTTATTATTCAATAGATGGCGGAGAGTACAAAGTATACGATGATGCCAACAAACCTGTCTTAGAAAAGCTTCCTGCAAATATGCGGGCATATGCATCAAAAGATGGTGTGTCAGACAGTATTAAGACAATTTACAAATATACAAGCGGCAAGGTGAAAAACGTAGAGGCAACACCAAATGGCGGCGCAGTTATGAAAAACACAGAAGTCACTTTGAAATGTGCAACAGAAGGTGCAACTATTTTATATTCTACTGACGATGGACAGAATTGGACAGAGTACACAGAAAAAATTGTGTTGTCAGAACTTCCAATGACGTTCAAAGTAAAAGCAGTCAAAGAAGGATATGAAGACAGCAACATTGTTACACTTTCTTACACAGAGAGAACAAGTGAAAAATATAATCTTTATTTTGGACAGCTTCATTCCCACACAAGCTATTCCGATGGTGCGGGAACTGCACAGCAGGCATATGAACATGCTTCAGGGGTGGAAAATCTTGATTTCCTTGCACTGACAGATCACTCGAACTCGTTTGACAACGCAGACAGTGCATCTATTACAGACGGTTCTATGAGTGAGGAATGGACAGAAGGACATGAGCTTGCTCAAAAGTATACAACTGACGATTTTGTAGGTTTGTTTGGATATGAGATGACATGGTCAAACGGTCTTGGACATATGAACACTTTCAATACGGAAGGGTTCCAGAGCAGGACACAGACAGAATTCTCAACATACAGCACAGCCTTGCAGAACTACTATGCAGCGTTAAAGACAGCGCCACAGTCAATTTCACAATTCAATCACCCAGGAACGACATTTGGTGATTTCAGTGATTTTGCTCACTACGATGAAGAAATTGACAAGCTGATCACAACAATTGAAGTTGGAAATGGAGAAGGAGCAATCGGAAGTTCCGGATATTTCCCATCTTACGAGTACTATCAGAGAGCACTTGATAAAGGATGGCATGTAGCTCCGACAAACAATCAGGACAACCACAAAGGACTTTGGGAGATGCCAACACAGCACGAAGTGTTGTATTAGCTGACAGCCTCACACAGGAAAATATCTATGATGCAATGCGCAACTATCGTGTGTATGCAACTGAAGATAATGACTTAAACATTTATTACACATTAGATGGTTATGAGATGGGCTCTATTTTGTCAGAAGGACAGGTAGGAGACACCGTTACTTTAAAAGCAGAATTAAGTGATAAGACTGATGATTCTATCGGAAAAGTTCAAGTCATTACAAATGGCGGACTTGTACTGAAAGAAGAGACTGTTGCAGCCAATACAGATACAGTAGAATTCCAGATAGATAATAACTATTCATATTACTATTTGAAAATCACAGAGACTGACGGTGATATAGCAGTGACGGCTCCGGTATGGGTAGGAGAAGTGGAAGCAGCAGGAATCAACGGAATCTCTACAACCGAAGTACTTCCGGTAAAAGGAGAGGCATTGCCTGTCACATTGGATTTATACAACAATGAAAATACAGATATGACAATCAACTCAATTACATTTTCCGTAGATGGAGAAAATGTACATGAAGTTGATTTGGAGAAAAATAACCTGACAAAAAGTAGATTCGATGGGAACAGCATCTTACACATTTGATTATACTTATGACAAAGTAGGAAACATGGAACTAAATGTCACAGTGAATGCAACACTCAACGGAGTAGAGAAAGTTTATAGCAGCGTTTTGAAGCTTACATATGTAACGCCGGAGATGGTGACAAAAGTAATCATTGACGGTACACATTACAATGACTATGTGACAGGATATTATGGTGGAAATGTCGGAAACTTTACAAAGATTGCGGGAGACAAGAATGTAAAAGTTGAGGTTGTGAAAGATGAGATCACACCAGAAATGTTAGAAGACTGTGCATTGCTTGTTGTCTCAGCACCGGCAAAGAAAACAGGAACAGCAAATGCCGGAGATTACAAACCTTCGCATTTCAGTGATGAATTTATTAACATGGTAAAAGACTACACAGATAAAGGCGGCACATTAATCGCATGCGGAATTGCAGATTATCAGGATACAACAAGCGGCCAGACAGCAACAGAGATGAACAAGCTCTTAAAAGCAGTCGGGGCAACAACAACCCTGAACAGTGATGAAGCATATGACGAGACAAATAACGGCGGTCAGCCATACCGCTTATATCTGAAAAACTACAACAAAGATTCAAAATATTTAGAAGGTGCAGTAGAAGATCAGGAATACAGTGCATACAGCGGATGTACGGTAAACCTTGACAAAGATGCAGTTGCAGCCGGAAAAGCAGAGGCACTGATTACAGGATATGACACAACATATTCTATTGACTGCAAAGATGAAAACGGAAATCCAGTATCAGGTAGTCCGGTTGTAGTAGAAAAAGGAGATATGGTGGCGCTTGCACATGAGACGCTTGATAGCGGTGCAAATGTATTTGTGGCAGGAACTGTATTTATCTCTGACTTTGAAGTGAAGGCGGAGCAGGATAATATTTGGGATCTGCCATACCTCAACAAGACAATTGTAGAGAATATTTTGGATGAAGTGACAGTAGAGCTTGAGACGACACCGATTGAGACAGTGCGTAAAGAGGGAAAAATGGGTGATGTATTTGCAATCGAAGGCTATGTGACAGCAGGTACGAGCAATGAAAATAACAAATTCTTTGATGCTATTTACGTGCAGGACGACACTGCCGGAATTACCGTATTCCCATATGCACAGACGGGTCTGGAAATCGGAACAAAAATCAGAATTACCGGATATGTAGACGCATATCAGGGAGATAAAGAAATCCAGATCATTAAAAGCGAGATCATTCCAGATGATACCCATGTGTATGATCCGGAAAAACTATCTGCAAAAGATGCGATGAATTATGAAGAGAACGGAGGAAAGCTTGTTCAGATCAGTGGAAAGGTAACAGATGTAGTTTACAGTGCAGATGGAACCGGAGTATCACAGTTCTGGATTGAGGATGGAAGCGGAGAAAAAGGAAATGTCTTTATTGACGGTTATATTACTTCCGGAACAACCGGAAAGAATGAACTGGCATCTTTCGTGAAAAAAGGAGCAACCGTTTCGGCAGTAGGACTTGTATATGCACATCCGGAAGGAGAGTCAGACATTCCGGTCACATGCTTAAGAGTCCGTAACTGTGATGAGATTAAACAAGAACAGACTGGCGTGACAGTTGATAAGAATGCGCTTTTGGAAGAAATAGAAAAACTTCCTGCAAAATCACAGAGCAGTTATACAGAAGAAAGCTGGAACAACTATGCTACGGCATTGAAAGAGCACAACGTGTATATGCAGATGAAAATGCAACACAGGCAGAAGTAGATGCAGCAGTAAAAGCACTTCAGGATGCGAAAAAGGCACTTGTAGAAAAGAGTAATAATGGCAATGGCGGTAATAACAACAATGATGGTAATACCGGAAACAGTGGAAATGCCGGAAGCGGTAGTCAAAATGGAAACGGCAAGAAACCTCAAAATACAGCAAATAAAGGGGCTCAGACCGGCGATCAACAAGCTGTTACAATGTATCTGGTTCTGATTGCAGCCTCAGTGATCGCAGTGTCATTTACAAAAAAGAGAAAAGTAAACTAAACAGCAAAACAGGTGAACAAAAATGAAAAAAATATGGACTTCACCTATGAAAAGGAAAGGTGGCCAGTTGCTCATTGGGGTGCTGGCTGCCCTTGCTTTTATATTGGTGATCTACTATGCAAACCATGACAGACCAGTTTACAAAGAAGGAGATACATCAGGGACTTCTTATGAAATTGGAAAAGTAGTTGGAATTCTGGAAGATAATGTGACTGTAGATGAGAGTACAGATGGTCTGTGGCGTGGGGATATGAAACTTCAGGTAAAAATACTGACAGGAGCATACAAAGGTGAAACTGCAGAAGTAACAAACTATTTCAGTTCTCTGTATAATGTCAGAGTCAAGTCAGGGAGATAAAGTATCTATCCGAATTGATACAGATGATGATGGAGGATATCAGGTATCGGTCTATAATTATTATCGAGTACCACAGATTATAGCAGCGATTGCAATTTTTATCTTACTGTTAATTGTCATTGGCGGAAAAAAGGGAGCAAAATCAGCGGTTGGTATTATATTCACGATGGTGTGTATTATATGGATTTTACTGCCGCTTACAATGAAAGGATATTCGGCACTCCTTGTAACAATTGTTCTCATTCTGATTTGTAATCTGGTAACGTTCTTTTTGATAGATGGGATTCAGATTAAGACTGTGGTCGCAGCAATCGGAAGCATGTGCGGAGTGCTTGCAGGAGCAGGATTTTCTGTTATTGCACAGAGATTCATGTCAGTGACAACATACCAGATGGAAGAAGCGGAAAATTTACTTCTCATCATGGGAACAACTGATTTAAAGATAAAGGATCTCTTCCTGTGTGGAATCTTAATTGCATGTATGGGGGCGGTAATGGATGTGGCAATGAGTATTGCATCTTCCATTGCGGAACTTCACATAGTAAATCCACAACTGACAAGGTGGGAGTTGTTCCGGTCAGGAATGAATATTGGAAAAGATGCAATGGGAACAATGTCGAACACATTGATTCTTGCATTTGCAGGAAATTCATTAAACATGATGGTTATGATCTATTCCTACGGAATCGGATTCCAGCAGTTGATGAATACAGACTTTATAGCAATCGAAGTAATCAGAAGTATTGCCGGAAGTATCGGAATTATATGTACCGTGCCGTTTGTGGCGTTTATAGCCGCTACAGTATTTGCAAAGAGTCACAGCACAAAAATAGTGCTGTGTCTTTTTTTGTAACTTTTTATAAAACAATAAATACATATTGAAAAACGATAAAAAACTATTGAAAAACAGAATGTTATGTGATATATTAACATCAACAAATAAGACATTAAAAGAAAGGAAAAAGCTATGAGAGAAGAAAAAATTATTAAATTTACAAAAATCATATTAGATATCATGTATTTTTCTGGAATGATAGTTGTTGTGACTTTGCCGTTCACTCTAAAATTAGCAGGAGAATACTATTCAGTAGCAATTGCTCAGAATTATTACAAGATGCTGGTTGTATTTGCGGCATCATCTATATTTGGAATATTTATTTTAGGACAGCTCCGTAAAATGATGAAGACGGTAATTTGTGATGATTGCTTTGTGTGGCAGAATGTAAAAAGTTTAGAAATTATGTCAGTCTGCAGTTTTAGTATTTCTATTTTATTTATTTTAAAAGTATTTTTTGTCCCAACACCGGCCACATTGATTATTATTCTTGTATTTTTCATCGCAGCACTTTTTTTGTATTGTATTATCCTGTGTTTTTCGCCAGGCAATCAATTACAAAGAAGAAAATGATCTTACAATTTAGGGAGGTGCCATATGGGAATTATCATTAACTTAGACGTCGTCATGGCACAGAGGAAAAAGGGGCTGACAGAGCTTTCAAAAGAGGTGGATATCACGATGGCAAACTTATCTATTTTAAAAAATAATAAAGCAAAAGCAATTCGGTTTTCTACATTGGAAGCAATATGTAAGGCTCTTGATTGTCAACCGGGAGATATTATTGAGTATGTTCCTGATGAAGAAGAGTGATATTGAAAAGGAGAGGATAGTATGAATACTTTGACAGATGTAATGAACTATTTTCATTTTGTTATGATTGCGGTATATGTGCTTGGTGGAATTACTGTTATTACAACAGTGGCAAATATAAAAAAGAAAAATTGCAGAACAGTTTTTCTCGTAATTTCCACAATGGTTCTGTTTGCATTGATATCAATCTATTTCTTTTTTGGTGTATTGGCGGATAACTATGCGGCAAACCTGTCATTTTGGCAGATTCATTTGAATGGAATTGCTTTCATAAGTGTGAGTTGCTGGATAATACAGATTGTATTTTTATTCTTGACAAGAAAAAAGAGGTGACATTATGGAAAAAACATTGATTAGCAAAATGGAAACACAATTTCCATTCTTTGGTCTAATGAGTCTTTTATACGGAATGATATTTGCGTTTTGTATGTACAGTAACTTCAATGGTGTTACGTTTCCGATTCTTATTGTGGTTACAATATTGTTTGGAGTCCGATATGTGAAAAAGATTGGGCTTACAATCCAAAGATATACATGGATTTAATATTTTAGGGATGATATTGCTTGCAATTTCAAGCTTTATGACGACCAATGCATTTATCAATATTTTTTAACTGGGTTGGAATCTTTTTATTGTTTGTTGTAATGATGATACATCAGTTTTACAAAGACCTCAATTGGAGCTTTCAAGTATACTTTAGAAATATAATTGTGGTACTTGGAATAACGCTTGGGAGTATCGTTTATCCGTTCCGTCATGCGGCAGCGTATATTGCACCAAAATCATCAAAACAGAAAAGGATTGCAGTGTATATTTTAGTCGGAGTGGTAATTGCAGCAGGACTTTTATTGCTCATTCTTCCGTTGCTCGTACATTCAGATCGTATCTTTGAGATGTATTTTGGAAATATAGCAAGCCATATTCAATTTGGGAATATTTTTGGAATTTGTATGATGGCTTTGATAATGTGCATTTTATGTTATGCATTTTTCAGTGCACTATGCAGATACCAACCAGAAGAGGAAACAGAGACGAGAGGAAAGAAATGCAATCCGATAGTAGGAATTACATTTACATCTGTTATCGCAGTAATATACTTTTTACAGTGTGATTCAGATTATATATCTGTTCATAGGACAGGATGGTGGAATTCGGCAGAAATCACTTATGCAGAGTATGCACGTTCCGGATTTTGGGAACTTCTCTTTGTGAGTATTATTAACTTTTTGATGGTGCTCGTAAGTATCTATTTGTTTCAAGAAAATAAGATTTTAAAAGGAATCCTTGCAATCATTTGTATGTGTACGTTTATTATGATTTTTTCATCTGCGTACCGCATGTGGATGTATGTAGATGTTTATCATCTTACATTTTTACGGATGTTTGTGCTTTGGTTTTTGGGAACACTTACATTGGTAATGCTCGGAACAATTCTTAGCATTTATAAAAAGAAATTTCCGTTGTTTCGCTATATCATGCTGGTAGTTGGCTGTTGTTATATTGTATTTTCTTTGGCGAGACCAGACTATTGGATTGCAACATATAATATTGCAAATACAGAAAATATGAATATGGGAGAACTGAATTATCTTGTTTATAGTTTATCCGATGATGCAGCACCAGCAATTGCCAAGATTCAGCCACAAGAGATTACATGGAGTGAAAATGATTATTGGTATTATGATGATTTAGAGCAACCAAAGAATGTATTGAAAAATTATTTTTCTGACATAAAGGAAAGATATCGGAATTTGGATATACGCAAGTGGAACTATGCAAAAATGCAGGCTGTAAAAGAGGCAGAACAATATTTGACGGACAAATAAAAAAATAGAAAGAAGAGCCAGAATATGATATGATAATACATATTATATTTTGGCTCTTTTAGCCTGAAAGGAGTGACCTACGTGATTCGTACAATCAATATAAAAGAAATTACAACAAATATAAAAGAAATGTGTATCGAAGCGAACCATTTTCTATCCGAAGATATGGAGCGAGCAATGAAGCAAGCCGAAAAAGCAGAGCAATCACCTCTTGGAAAACAGATATTAGAACAGCTTGAGGAGAATCTTCAGATTGCTGCAGATGATATGATACCAATTTGCCAGGATACAGGAATGGCAGTGATTTTTTTGGAAATCGGACAGGATGTCCATTTACAAGGTGGTTCATTGGAGGATGCGGTCAATGAGGGGGTACGTCAGGGATATGTGGAAGGATTTTTACGAAAATCCGTCGTCAAAGATCCTCTTATTCGTGAAAATACAAAAGATAATACACCTGCGGTCATTCATTATAAAATTGTGGAAGGTTCGCAAGTAAAAATCAAAGTTGCACCGAAAGGATTTGGAAGTGAGAATATGAGCCGTGTTTTTATGCTAAAACCGGCAGACGGAATAGAAGGTGTCAAAGAAGCGGTCCTGACAGCTGTTAAAGAAGCAGGTCCGAATGCATGTCCACCGATGGTAGTGGGAGTTGGAATTGGAGGCACATTTGAAAAATGTGCACTTATGGCAAAAGAGGCATTGACAAGAGAAGTCGGAACACACTCTGATATTCAGTATGTCAAAGAGATGGAAAAAGAATTACTTGCGAAGATCAACAGTCTTGGAATAGGACCGGGAGGTCTTGGAGGAACCACGACGGCTCTTGCGGTAAATATCAACACCTATCCAACTCATATTGCCGGACTTCCGGTTGCAATTAATATTTGCTGTCATGTGAACCGTCATATTGTTCGTGTATTATAGGAGGTCATTATGGAAAAATATATAAAAGCACCACTGGAAAAAGAAATCGTAAAAACACTGCGTGCCGGAGATTATGTATATATCACAGGAACAATTTATACAGCACGTGATGCAGCGCATAAAAGAATGGATGAGACATTGCGGGAAGGAAAAGAACTTCCGGTTCCGCTCAAAGATGAGATTGTCTATTATATGGGACCGTCTCCGGCGAGAGAGGGACGGGTAATCGGATCTGCTGGACCGACGACCGCAAGCCGTATGGATAAATACACACCGAAGCTGCTAGGACTTAGGACTTGGCGGATGATTGGAAAGGAAACGGTCCAAAGAAGTCATAGATGCAATCATTCGCAATCAATCAGTTTATTTTGCGGCAGTCGGAGGTGCAGGGGCTCTTCTTTCAAAATGTATTCAGGAGTCCGAGGTGGTAGCCTACGACGATCTCGGAACAGAGGCAATACGTCGGCTGACTGTAAAAAATTTTCCCGTTATCGTTGTAATTGACTGCGAAGGCAATAATCTGTACGAGACTGCAATAGAACAGTATAAAAAATAAAAGAGGGCAAAAAGATGAAAAGAATTTTAATGATGGTATTCCGAAATATTCTGCTTGTTCCATATATGTGGTGCAAGCTGTGCTATTATGCAAGTCATGTGGAAAAATACACAGAAAAGCAGCGCTATGACATGTTGAAATTTATTGTAAAACGAGCTAATCGAGGCGGGAATGTACATATTGATGTGCATGGACAGAATAATATACCGAAAGAAGATGGATTTATGTTCTTCCCGAACCATCAAGGACTGTATGATGTGCTGGCGATTGTAGATGCCTGCCCGGACCATCCATTTTCTGTTGTGGCAAAGCAGGAAGTGAAAAATATACAATTTTTAAAGCAGGTATTTGCCTGCATGAAAGCGTTTACAATCGACCGCGATGATGTGAGACAGTCCATGAAAGTTATCATGGCAGTGTCAGAAGAGGTAAAAAACGGACGTAACTATCTCATTTTTCCGGAAGGAACGAGATCAAAAAATGGAAATCAAGTCGGAGAATTTAAAGGTGGAAGCTTCAAAGCAGCGACAAAAGCAAAATGTCCGATTGTGCCGGTTGCACTGATTGATTCCTTCAAACCATTTGATACAAAGACAATTTCACAGGTTGATGTGCAGGTACATTTCTTAAAACCGATGCTGTACGAAGAATATAAAGATATGAAGACAGTGGAGATTGCGGCGGAAGTAAAAAGACGGATTGAGGAAGTTATTAAGGAGAATGAGCGGTAGGAGAGAGCCATGAAAATAAAACCTAAATATCTGATTATTTGTTGTTGCATTGTATTTGCAATATTAGTGGCAATCAATATCATTAGTGAAAACCAGTCACAAAATGTAGCAAAGAATCAGATTAAAGAGCTGGCATTGACATATGAGTATATTGATACAAATTTTTATTATGAGCAATTAACCTCTGATGAGCAGGAGGTTTACCATAAAATTATAGAACAGTTAGATGTGTATCAAGGTGGAGAGATTCTTTTGGATAAAAAGATATCGGTCAACGAATTATCTAGAATCGCAGATGCAGTTCGGTTTAACAATCATAACAACTATTTTTATTTTCTTTTAACATTACCATTTACATCAGAAAATAAACTTGTAAACTGGGGAACAAATCAGAAAAAAGAGGACTTGGAAGAGAAAAAGATAGGTAAACTATTATTGGAACTCTATGTTGGAGAGGAAGACACGAGGTTAAATCAGTTTGAAATTTCAGATGATATGATTGTGACAAATTATGAATCGGAAAAGAAAATTTTTTCAACAATTTCCAATGATTTAATGAATCAATATGAGAGTATTCAAAAAGAGACGAATGAAATATTAGATGATGTTATTTCTAAAATGCCTAAAAATCTGACACAGGAAGAGGCAGTTGAGTATTTTAGTAATTGGATCATCGAAAATATGGATTATACAGAGAACTATACACCCAATATAGGATATGGAGAGGCGAAGGACGAAGAATTACAATTTAGTGTGTATATTTCATCTGTGACAAATAAATCTGCAGTGTGTGCGGGGCTTTCCATGATTTTATCAGAGTTATGTCGGAAAGCTGGGATAGAGTCCTATGTTTGTCTTGGAACAGTGTCTAATGGAGGAAGTCCTTTAAATCATGCATGGACAGCAATTAAAATAGGAGATACAACATATTACAAAGATCCGACGAAAGAAGTCGGTGCAAACAAGATATTTCCGCTAAAGACGCGAAGAACAGCTGACGAGCGGAAATTATATTCTTAGATTTAGCAGCCATTTTAAATATTAGTTTACAGTAAAACAAAGCGAGGAGTGATAAAAATGAAGTTATATACAGGTACGGGGGACATAGGTATGACATCTTTACTCAACGAGACTAAGGTGCAAAGCAGATGACAGAATTGAACTGTTAGGAACAATAGACGAACTAAGCAGTAATATTGGTTTGGCAAAAGTTGTGGTAAAAGAAGAACAAAAACGAGAATTATCTGCGATTCAACAGGTACTGCTTACAGTGATGGCAGGAATTGCAGACTCTGCGAATGCAGACTTTAGAGTAAACAATGAGCAAATTACTTATATTGAAAGCCAAATTGATAAGATAGAAAATGCATTTCCAAGAGAAAAGAAATTCATTCTCTACGGTGACTGTGAAGCATCCGCACGTCTAGATGTCGCGCGGTCAGTTGCAAGGCGTGCAGAAAGATGCTTTAAAAGGGTAGAACTTCAATATCATGTGGATAAGAAAGCAATGCAATATATGAACAGACTGTCTGATTATCTATATATTATGGCAAGATATGAGGATTACAAAGAAAAATAAAATGCCTGAAATCCTTAATAAAAACAAGGAATTGAGTCAATATGAAAATTAAGTTAAAAAAACCGTTGACATTTGTAAAATCCTCTAGTATAATAACTTTTGCATTGCAGGAGAGCAATGTGAATATCATATCAAAAAACAATTCGGAGAAATACTCAAGAGGCCGAAGAGGCGCCCCTGCTAAGGGTGTAGGTCGGGCAACCGGCGCGAGGGTTCAAATCCCTCTTTCTCCGCTTTGAAAAAAGAGCATTAAAATAAAAAATAAAAAACTTTAAAAAAAGTTGTTGACAAGCTCTAAAAGATGTGGTAATCTAATATAGCTGTCGCAAGACAACAAAAACAAAGAACATTGATAATTAAACAACAGATGACAAGATAACCCTGAAAGATTCTTAAAAGAGAAAAATTCAGAACAGACATGAAAATGTCAACCTAAAACAGTAAAGGGAAAGATAGCTAGCAGTTATCTGAACCGGAACAAACACTTTTAACGAGAGTTTGATCCTGGCTCAGGATGAACGCTGGCGGCGTGCTTAACACATGCAAGTCGAACGAAGCGCTTAAACGGATTTCTTCGGATTGAAGTTTTTGCGACTGAGTGGCGGACGGGTGAGTAACGCGTGGGTAACCTGCCTCGTACAGGGGGATAACAGTTAGAAATGACTGCTAATACCGCATAAGCGCACAGTGCTGCATGGCACAGTGTGAAAAACTCCGGTGGTATGAGATGGACCCGCGTCTGATTAGCTAGTTGGTGGGGTAACGGCCTACCAAGGCGACGATCAGTAGCCGGCCTGAGAGGGTGAACGGCCACATTGGGACTGAGACACGGCCCAAACTCCTACGGGAGGCAGCAGTGGGGAATATTGCACAATGGGGGAAACCCTGATGCAGCGACGCCGCGTGAGCGAAGAAGTATTTCGGTATGTAAAGC
>ENA-OQAN01000879-OQAN01000879.1-human-gut-metagenome-genome-assembly--contig:-NODE-879-length-14372-cov-2.071604_pt1 | contig 14372 bp, 20 predicted proteins | sample MGYA00242735_ERZ504527 | MGnify/ENA primary metagenome ERZ504527 (study PRJEB26092, sample SAMD00036230) | human gut metagenome | host: Homo sapiens | study: EMG produced TPA metagenomics assembly of...
CTTTCTCTTCCCCGTCCATCTTGATCCCCATTGTAATATTGTCATCTTCGTCAAATCCACACTCAAACGTAAGTGCTTTTCCGTCCAGTGTCCCGGTTCCATCCTCCTTCAGATCATAAACCGATTCTGTTCCGACTACATCCCATTTCTTTGCCAGAACCTTTGTCACTGCCTCACTCGGCAGAATATAGCCGTCACCAAGCTTTTCTTTCAGTTCATCAGATGCCTGATTCACTTCTTCTGTTTTTGATGCTGCCGGCTTCTCCTCTTGTTTGCTGCCCTGACATCCGGTCATCGTGATCGCTGCTGTCAGGATCAGCACTGCTGCTAATTTTTTCATATGATTCCTCTCCTGTTGATTGTTCGTTTCTCATACGCATAAGGATACCATAATCGGAGAGTTTTTTCCATTTTGTTTCAAAAACTCTGCTAAAAAAGATAAGATTTAAACTTGAAAGAGACATAGAAAGAAACAGAAGCACAAAATGACTTTTCTCATCTCATGCTTCCGCCTTCTATTACTCTATATTCTTACTCCTGATCCTGACCTTGCCCAACAGCAACAGTTGGATTATGCAGCAATTTATGCTCCTTGCCTTTTAAAATTCCATTATATACCGTTGCCACGATCGGATTCTCATTGGACAGCTTGATCTGTGCCATGCTGTCGATCTTGTAAATGCCTTCCAGACGGGCTTTCTTCGTCCTCGGTCCAATCGGAACCGGCTGTCCGCCCCCTGCAATGCATCCTCTCTTGCATGCCATCACTTCTACAAAGTCATAATGCACTTCTCCGTCTTTCATCCGATCCAGCAGTTCTTTGGCGCAATGCAGTCCATTTACGACTGCAATTTTTACTTCTCGCCCGTTCAGATCTACCGATGCTCCTTGATTCCGTCCACACCGCGGATTCCGGTAAAACTGATTGCATCCAGCACTTCCGAACTGCTGTTGTTTTTCAGCCGGCGCAGAACAGCTTCTGTCACGCCACCGGTCACACCAAAGATTGCTCCGGCACCGGATGAAAGTCCAAACGGCATATCCAGCGCTTCCGGTTCAATCCGGGAAAGATCAATACCAGCTTCCTGAATCATCCGTGTTACTTCTGTTGTTGTAAGTACATAATCTACATCCTGCTTTCCTTCGGTAAAATGCTCCGGACGTTTGATCTCTGCTTTCTTTGCAGTACACGGCATGATCGAAATCACAACTGTTTTGCGGTTCTTTCGTTCCTTCCTGCGCTGCCTTTTTCTCTTCTGTTCTGGCTTCTTCTTTCAGAAGCGCCCCAAACATCGCCTGCGGGGAACGGCAGGTGGAGAGATTCTTGCGAAACTGAGGATAACGGTTCTCACAGAATTTTACCCATGCCGGACAGCAGGAAGTAAACAGCGGAAGATTCTCCCCGGATTCCAGACGCTCTACCAGTTCTTTTGACTCTTCCATCACGGTAAGATCTGCTCCAAAATTGGTATCATAGATTTCGTCAAATCCAATCATTCTCAGAGCTGCCACCAACCGCCCCAGCGTATTCTCACCTTTCGGAATTCCAAATTTGTCACCAATTGCCACGCGGACTGCGGGCGCAATCTGTGCGATCACACGGGTATCTTTATCTGCCAGGGCTGTCCAGACAGGAGCAATATCCTGCTTAATACTGATAGCTCCGGTCGGACATACGACCCGGCACTGTCCGCATCCCACACAGTCTGTCTGAGACATCGCCCGGTCAAATGCCGGCATTACCTGCATCTTGGAACCACGGAAGGCAAAATCAAGAATCCCCAGTCCCTGGATCTCCTCACAGGTTCTTACACAATCTCCACACAGAATGCATTTGTTGGGATCTCTCACAATACATTCTGAAGACTCATCCAACGGCAGAATTGGTTTGTGATTCTCAAATCTCACCTCGTCAATCCCCAGCTGGCGGGACAGTTTCTGCAACGTACAGACTCCGTTCTCGGTACAGGTCGTACAGTCTCTGCAGTGAGAAGAAAGCAGCAATTCGAGGATCATCTTTCTGTGATGCTGCAGCCGTGGTGTATGCGTATAGATCACCATTCCGTCTCTTGGTACTTCGGAGCAGGATGCAAAAATCTTCCCCCTGTCGTCTTCCACCACGCACATACGACAGCGCCGTATGTTGACAGTTCCGAGTGATAGCAGAACGTAGAAAGATCAATTCCTGATTTTCGGATTACAGAAAGGACATTTTTCTCATCTGTAAATGCTACCCGTCTGTTATTAATTGTCATATATCCCATATCTTCTGCCTCCTACTCTTCTATATGAATGGCACCGAACGCACAGGAACTCTCACACGCTCCGCACTTGATGCACTTGTCATTGTCAATTACAAACGGTTCTTTGATTCTTCCGCTGATCGCTCCCACCGGACAGTTTCTTGCGCACTTGGAACATCCCTTGCAGCGCTCCGGACTGATAATGTATCTTCTAAGTGCTGTACAAGTATGAGAAACGCACTTCTTATCCACCACATGCTCCACATACTCATCCCGGAACAATTTCAATGTACTCACAACAGGCAGAGCCGCACTCTTCCCGAGACCGCAAAGAGCTGTCTCTGTAATCATATTTGCCAGTTCCTCCAGAAGATCCAGATCTTCCAGTTTTCCGTTGCCTGCCACGATCCGCTCCAGAATCTCCAGCATCCGCTTGGTACCTTCCCTGCACGGCACACATTTTCCACAGCTCTCATTCTGCGTAAAATTCATAAAGAACCGGGCAACCTCCACCATACAAGTGTGGTCATCCATGACAACCAGACCGCCGGAACCGATCATTGCTCCCATCTTCTTAAGAGAATCAAAATCCAGATTGACATCCAGATGCCTTGTAACCAGACATCCGCCGGACGGTCCGCCGATCTGTACTGCCTTAAATTTACCGTCCTCTTTGATTCCGCCGCCGATATCGTAAATCACCTCTCTTAAGGAAGTCCCCATCGGCACCTCGATCAGACCGGTATGCTTCACACTTCCGGTCAGCGCAAATGCCTTTGTACCCGGACTGTTCTCAGGTCCAATACTCTTAAACCATCCGGCTCCCTCATTGATGATCATCGGGACATTGGCAAATGTCTCTACATTATTAAGCACCGTAGGTTCGCAAACAATCCCTTCTCTACAGTACGAGGAGGTTTCACACGCGGCATTCCTCTGCTGCCTTCAATGGACGCTGTCAATGCACTTCCCTCGCCGCAGACAAATGCTCCCGCCCCGCGATTGATATGGAGATGGAATGAAAAATCTGTACCCAGAATGAGATCACCTAAAAGTCCGCACTCTTCTGCCTGGCTGATCGCCAGCTTCAACCGACTGATCGCCAGCGGATACTCTGCCCGCACATAAATATAGCCATCTCTTGCACCTACCGCATAAGCCCCGATCATCATACCCTCGATCATCTTGTGCGGATCGCCTTCCATAATACTGCGGTCCATAAAAGCTCCCGGATCCCCCTCGTCTCCGTTACAGACAATGTAACGCACCTTCTCCGGCTGGCGTGCTACCTGTGACCACTTATATCCGGTCGGGAATCCGCCGCCTCCCCGGCCTCGTAAGTTGGATTCCGAAATCTCCTCGATCACCTGTGCAGGAGTCATCTCAAAAAGCACCTTCTCCAGGGCACGGTATCCGCCTGCAGCTATGTATTCCTGAATATGCTCCGAATCGATATGTCCGCAGTTTTTGAGAACATTTCTTGTCTGCTTTTTATAAAACGGGATCTCTTCCTGTTTCTTATATTCAATTCCATCCTGTTTAAATAAGAGATGCCGAATCACATCTCCCCGTTCAATTGTCCGGTGAAAAATCTCTTCACAATCACTCAACTGGACTTTGGTATACAAAATCCCCATCGGTTCAATCCGCATCAGCGGTCCCATTTCACAAAACCCATGACATCCGCTCTTTTTCACTTCCACAGGTCCCGTCTTTTGTTCTGCCTCTGTGTGAGCGATCTCCGGTCCAAAGAACACATCCACATCCGGATTCTCTGCGGTGAGCTCACACATTTTCTCATAAATCTCCCCGGAACCACCTGCCAGACAGCCGGTTCCCGCACAGATTAAAATCCGGCATCGGCTTTTTTCAATCTTTTCTGAAGTTTCTTTTCGGACCTGCTGCAGAATCTCTCTGTTTTCAATTCTCTTCATATGCCTTACGCTCCTCTCAACTCGTGAATCAGTTCCGCTGCCGCATCCGGCGTCATCTTCGGATAAACCGTATCATTCACCGTCAAAACAGGCGCAAGTCCACAGGCTCCTAAGCAGGAAACCGTCTCAACAGTAAACAGCATATCATCTGTTGTATTCTTCTCTCCGGAAATCCCCAGCTCACTGTAGAGCCTTTCCAGAATCGGAATTGATTTTCTCACATGACATGCTGTACCATTACAGACCTTAATGACATATTTTCCTTTTGGTTCAAATGAGAAATTCTCATAAAATGTTGCCACACTGTACGCTTTGGCCTCACTGATGCCGATTTTTTCCGCAACATAGCTTAAAAGCTCTGGCGGCAGGTAGCGATATTCGCTCTGGATATCCTGAATGATCGGAATCAGAGATTCCTGATAAGCTCCATGTGATGCAACGATCTCATCTGCTTTGTCATAGTAGCTTTGATCTAACATATAACCCTCCTTTTGATTACATTTTTGTATATTTTATTACATTTTCAGTGTCTCTTGCGTAATATTATATGTTAGAATATACAATCATTCAATATTTTTTATCCAGTTTTCTATGAATATTTTGTAAATCATTACTGTTCACAATAACTGTGAACCTTCTCCAAACTCAGGATTTTAAAAAAAGAACAAAAGCAGAAGAACAGCTTTGCATTTCACAGCCAAGTCTGAGCCACGCGATCGCACAGCTGGAAAAAGAGCTGGGGATCCCGCTGTTTGAAAAAAACGGAAGAAATACAACCCTGACACGATTCGGAGAAGAATTTCTCTCCTGTGCGGAACACACGCTGTCTACTCTGGATGAAGGAATCACAACACTCCACAGAAATGCACGGGGCGAGGGTCTGATCCGCATCGGGATGCTCAGGCCTCTTGGAATCGAATACATTCCCCGTCTGGCTGCCGGTTTCCTGAAAGCGAACCCGGGACAGGACATCCAGTTTACTTTTCATACAGGTGTCACGCAATATCTTCTGGATGGTCTGGCTGCACGAAAATATGATCTTGTATTCTGCTCTCAGCCATCTGAAGAACACAAATTTACAGCGGTTCCGATACAGAAGCAGAATCTGATCCTGATCACACCGCAGTCTCATCCACTGTCTGCTAAGGACAGCGTGGATCTTGTTGAGACCATTCCTTATCCGCAGATCTTCTTTGAAAAGAGCGCCGGTATCCGAAATGTCATTGACCAGATGTTTGCCAGGACAGGCGCCTCTCCTAAAATAGCCTATGAGACCGAAGAAGATCAGGTCATTGCAGGTCTGGTCGCACAGGGATTCGGTATCGCTGTTGTACCTTATATGGATATTTTACAGAAACTGAACGTCAACATTCTTCAGATCCGCTCTCCAAATTATGAGCGGGCATTCTTTATGGTGCATAATGACTGCGTATTTATACCGCCTGTAGTACAGAAATTCCGTCAGTTTGTGTTGGATGACGGGATGATGCTGACAGAGGAACCTGCCTGATTATACAAAAACATGATCTGCTCTCAGACAATCCTCTATCTGAAAACAGATCATGTTTACGTTCTATTATAAATAAAATACTTCAATTACATCCGGGAATGTTTGTTCCGAATACTCTCTATATGAGATTTTTTTATTTTACAACTACCTTCCTGAAGTTTTTCTTACCTTTTTTCAGAACGATACCCTCTCCTGACAGTGCATCTTTTGTAAATACCGCATGAATGTCTGCAACTTTCTCTCCGTCTGCTGCAACTCCACCTGCTGTACCGCACGTCTCGCCTCAGATTTAGATGGAACCAGGCCGCTCTTTAAGAGCAGTGTCAGAATATCAATCTCATTTCCTTCAAAATCTTCTTCTGTCAGCTCTGCTGTCGGCATCTGTGCTGCATTTCCCTGGCTGAACAATGCTCTTGCACTCTCCTGTGCCTTATTTGCTTCCTCTTCTCCATGTACCAGCTTTGTCAGTTCAAATGCAAGGATTTCTTTGGCGGTGTTAAGCTGTGCACCTTCCCATGAATCCATCTTGTCAATCTCTTCCAACGGAAGGAATGTCAGCATACGGATACATTTCAGAACATCTGCATCTGCCACATTTCTCCAGTACTGATAGAAGTCAAACGGAGAAGTCTTGTTTGGATCAAGCCATACCGCACCGGACTGTGTTTTTCCCATTTTCTTTCCTTCAGAGTTCAGAAGCAATGTGATCGTCATCGCACTTGCATCCTCTCCCAGTTTCCGGCGGATCAGTTCTGTTCCTGCCAGCATGTTGCTCCACTGGTCATCCCCGCCAAACTGCAGGTTACATCCGTATTTCTGGTACAGTGCATAGAAATCGTACGCCTGCATGATCATGTAGTTAAATTCCAGGAAACTTAATCCTTTCTCCATTCTCTGCTTGTAACACTCTGCTGTCAGCATACGGTTTACACTGAAATGTGCACCCACTTCACGAAGCAATTCTACATAATTCAAATCCAGCAGCCAGTCTGCATTGTTTACCATCAGGGCTTTTCCTTCAGAGAAATCAATAAATTTACTCATCTGTTCTTTGAAACAGTCACAGTTGTGCTGAATCTGCTCCGGTGTCATCATAGAACGCATATCCGTTCTTCCGGAAGGATCTCCGATGTATCCTGTACCGCCTCCGATCAGCGCGATTGGTTTATTTCCTGCCATCTGCAGACGTTTCATCAGACAAAGCGCCATAAAGTGCCCTACATGAAGACTATCTGCTGTTGGATCAAATCCAATATAAATGTTGCCTTTCCTTCATTTACCAGTTTGGAGATTCTCTCCTCGTCTGTCACCTGCGCAATCAGACCTCTTGCTTTCAATTCGTCATAAATCTGCATCTTTTGCATCCTCACTTCCCTAAAATATAAAAAGAGCCTTCATCCGAAAGGACGAGGGCTCATAAGCTCGTGGTACCACCTTTTTCATCAGACGACTCGCGCCATCTGCCTCTGTGAGTCAATCTCGCACCTTTTCGATACTCAATCACTCAGTGCAGTAACGTGCACCAATCCGTCACAGCCTACTTTCCTGTAAGAGTTCGGTGTGAAGCTCTGAGATGTATTCATACAAGATGTCTTCCTGCGCCTCTCATCAGCCGGCTGCTTTCTGTCTTCGTCCATTCCTGTACTACTTGTTCTCTTCTTTGCCTGTTTCATATACTATCGAAATCTTATCCCATTCCCCCTTGTTTGTCAAGGCTGATTTGAGATTTTCTAAAGTTCCTGAAGCACCTGTACTGCTTTACGGATGTTCTCTGCCGAAGTCTGCCAGATCTCAAATTCACTGAATCCCGGAATCCCCATCGGTACACCTTCTCTCCGAAACTCCATCCGGCTGTCAATCACGACTTTCCCGGACATATGGTATGCCCTCGCATTTGTGTAAGGAGCCAGTTTTGCGATACTCTCCGGATTGATACCTGCCCCCGCCAGAATCTCGATCCTGCCTGCACTTTTCTTCACCAGATCCTTGATCAGATCACGTCCCTCCCAGGCAGAGCTTTTCTGTCCGCTTGTAAGGATCGTATCAATCCCCAGTGAAATACACTGCTCCATTGCCTCATAAGGATCCCGGCAAACATCAAAGGCACGGTGCAGCGTAATTCCCATGTCCCCCGCTTCTTCCACAAGAGCCTTCATCTGCTCCATATTCAAAGTTCCGTCCGGATTCAAAATTCCGATCACAATGCCGTCCGCCCCCAGTTTACGGAACATTCTGACTTCATCCAGAATCATACGAAACTCGTAGTTATCATAACAGAAATCCCCAAATCTTGGACGAAGAAGTACACGCACATTTAAACCTGTCTGCTCCTTCACCTGACGGAATAGGGATTCTCCCGGGGAAGTCCCTCCGATCACCAGATTGGAACAGAGCTCGATTCTGTTCGCTCCGCCTTTTTTCGCTTCGATCGCGGACTGCACACTGTCCGCACATGTCTCTAAAATGTAATTCATTTTGGTCTGCCTCTCTACAATTTTTCATTTTTATTTTCACTTATTTCTCTTATCAAGAAAGGTAAGCAACGCAATATAATAACTTCGTATGCTGTCCTGTGCGCCCCCTGTCACAGGTCTTTCCTGTTTGAGAGTCTATCATACTTTCCATTTGATTTCAACAAACTTCTTATTCCCTCCACTCCACTCAAAAAGGCCGCTTACAGCGGCTCATGAGTAAAGGGATTTAAATTTTGATTTTATTTACACAATTTTTTGAACTCGTCAGCTACGAACTGAACTTTTGTTCCGATGATAACCTGTACGGATGTTTTTCCAGGACGGATTACTCCTGCAACACCTGCAGATTTGATCTTCTTCTCATCTACTTTTGTGTAATCTTTGATTTCAAGACGAAGTCTTGATGATGCAGTTGTCGATGGATGCTACGTTTTCTTTTCCGCCGACACCCTCCAGAATAATTTTAGCAACTTCTGTGAAGTTATTGTTTGCAAGTTTTACTGTTGTCTCATCTACATCATCATCCTCGCGTCCCGGAGTCTTTAAGTTGAACTTCACGATTGCGAAGCGGAACACCACGTAGAATACGATGAATGCTGCGATTCCAAGAGGAATGATCATCCATGTTTTCTGAGCAGCCGGAAGGGATGCTGAGAATAACAAGTCTGTCGCACCTGCTGAGAAGCTGAATCCTGCGCGGAATCCAACCAATGTTGTAATTGTTACGAAAATACCATACAGTAAAGCGTAGATTACATACAGAACTGGAGCAAGGAACATGAATCCGAACTCGAATGGCTCTGTAACACCACATACGAATGCTGCGATCGCTGCAGAAGCAACAAGACCGATAGCAACTTTCTTCTTAGCAGGTTTTGCTGTATGTACCATAGCAAGCGCAGCACCAGGAATACCGAACATCATACATGGGAAGAATCCTGACATGTACATACCAAGGCTCCATGTAACATCTGCTGATGTCTCGCCTGCCCAGAAGTGTGTCAGATCTCCAAGCCGATCGTATCGAACCAGAATACGTTGTTCAGTGCATGGTGCAGACCGAATGGATGAGCAGTCTGTTGAAGAATGCATAAATACCAGCTCCAACAGCATCCAGGCTTACGATTGCTTCTCCAAGTGCAACCAGTGCTCCGAAGATAACCGGCCATACAAACAGCAATACAACAGATGCAATGATAGATACAACACCTGATACGATTGCCACACAACGTTTACCGCTGAAGAATGACAGCCAGTCAGGAAGCTGTGTATTTTTAAATCTGTTGTAGCACATAGATCCAATCAGCCTGCGATGATACCAATAAATGGATTCGCGATTTTATCGAATGCTAATGTAGAAGTTTCTGACAGAGTTCTGATAACAGAAACGTTTGCTGTAGAAAGCAGGTTTGTGATCATCAGCCAGGAAGCCAGCGCAGAAAGAGCAGCTGTACCATCATTATCATCTGCCATACCAACACCAATACCGATCGCGAACAGGATTGCCATATTATCGATCAAAGCTCCCCCTGCTTTTACCAGATAAAAACCAATCTGCTGAATGATACCGTTAATTTCTCCACCCTGCATTGTAGCCGGACACATCCAGTATCCAAGTCCCATCAGGATACCACAGATAGGCAGACATGCTACCGGGAGCATTAAGGATTTACCTAATTTTTGTAAAAATTTCATTTCTTTTCCTCCTTCTCAAAATCCTTTTCCTTATTGGAATCCCTTTATTTATTTTAATCCGGCAAGTACCACCGGTTTAAAACCATATCTATAAAACTATTTTTCTTCTACGGTCAGAACATCATCTCCGGCGTTGACCTCTTTGTCTGCCTGAGCTGTCACAGCCGCATAATCTGCTGTGTTGCAGATCAGCACCGGTGTGATGATATCATATCCTGCAGCTTTCACCTTCTCAAGATCTACTGTCAAAAGCAGATCTCCCTTTTTCACGGTATCTCCGGCTTTTACATGACCTTCGAATCCCTCTCCTTTTAACTGTACCGTATCCAGTCCCACATGAATCAGAACCTCTGCCCCAAAATCTGTGGTCAGACTGATCGCATGAAGGTATCAAATACCATTCCGATCGTACCGTCTGCCGGCGCATAAATTTTGCCTTCTGATGGAATCACCGCAACTCCGTCTCCCAGAATCCCCTCACTGAATGTCGGATCGCTGACTTCTTTGAGAGAAACTGCCTTCCTTTTGTCCGGTGCTCCTAATACATGTGCTTTATCTTTTTTCTTCTTAAAAAGTCCAAACATCTTTCTTCCTCCTTTTATTCTTCCGCAGTCGTCACTCTCCGGATGTGGATCGCCAGATACATGATCTCCTCTCCTGACAGGCTGCATTTTGTCTCTTCTTCAATATATGCAGCAACCATCTTGCTGCAGTCATATTCTTTCTGATATTTTTTCTGCATCAGCTCCGCCAGTTCAGACTCCTCATCCGGAAGAAGCTCTTTTCGGTAGACCCGCTGAAGCAAAAACTTGATATGTGTTACAAATCTCTCATAATGGAGAGATGTTTCATCCAATTCAATCTGAAGCTTCTCTTCTACAATTTCCAGTATCTTTTTTACCAGATTCGGAAACTTCACTGCATCCCGAATATCTGTTCCATATTCTGCGTTCAGGAAATGAAGTGCGATAAATCCCGCCTCATCCTCCGGAAGCCGGATCCTCAGCTTTTCTTCAATCGTCTTGACCGCATACATTCCCAATTCATATTCCCTCGAGTAAAACCTCTTAATCTCCCATAACAATGCATTTTGCGGCTTAATCCCCTGCTGATATCTTGTGATCGCGAAATTAATATGATCTGTCAGTGTCACATATATACTCTGATTGAGCTTTAACTTCAGATTTTCTTTCGCATAGGTGATGATATCACTGGATACCTTTACATGCTCAAGCGGCATGTCTGCAAGAAGATCTTTAAACTGTTCTGCAAGTGTCTGACTTTTGATCCGGAACACTTTCTCAATCTTGTTCTCCTGAATCTGCCTGCCGGGCTTCATACCAAACCCAAGCCCGCGTCCCATGACAACAACTTCTCTTCCTTTGCTGTCTACAGCCGACACGATATTATTATTTATAATTTTTTCAATTAACATTCTATACCGAATCCTCTTTTATACGAATCTTTTTCCTGTTCTGTCAGTTGTGTCTGGAGTTCCCCGTAAAATAATAAAAACCAGCCTTTACAAGAGAATAAACCTATGGTATTACTCTCTCGTAAAACTGGTTTTGCCTGCCTGACAGTAACAATCCAATTTGATTCAATTCGTTATATAAACTATACCAGAGGTGACACCTCAAGTCAACCTTCCGGCAGCCCCGAATTTAGATTTTGGTAATATTGTTTATATTTTTTTTATATTTTCGTATAAATGTACCAACGCTTTTTATCTTGGGATTTTAGACAGCGCTGCCTCATCTGCCACCAGTGTCACATCGCTGTGCATCTGCAGGATTGAAGCCGGAACCCGTGGTGTAACCGGTCCAAAAAATGCATCTCTTACAATATCTGCCTTATCTTCTCCGCTGACAATGATCAGAATCTTCTTTGCCTGCATGATCGTTCCGATTCCCATCGTATATGCCTGTCTCGGAACCTCATCTGCGGATGCGAAGAAACGCTTGTTTGCTTCGATCGTGCTCTCTGTCAGATCTACACAGTGTGTCGTCTTATCAAATGCATCTGCAGGTTCATTAAATCCGATATGACCATTGTGTCCCAGTCCGAGAAGCTGAAGATCCACACCGCCAAGAGAACGGATCAGTCTTCATAGCGCGCACACTCCTTTTCTCCATCCGGCTGTGTACCATCCGGCACATTTGTATTCTCTTCCTTGATGTTTACATGATTAAACAGATGCTCATGCATGAAGTAGTAATAGCTCTGGTCATTTTTACGGTCCAGTCCTTTGTATTCATCCAGATTGACAGAAGTCACCTGAGAAAAGTCCAGATCCCCTTTTTCATACCATTCTACCAGCTTCTCATATGTACCGATCGGTGTGGAACCTGTTGCCAGTCCCAGTACACAATCCGGTTTCATGATCACCTGTGCAGACAAAATATTCGCTGCTTTTTTGCTCATATCATTGTAGTCTTTTGTTTCAATAATCCTCATGTTCCATTTCCTCCTCTATCCATACCAGCCCGCGAACTCCAAAATGCGGCCGATCATCATTCATCCGAAACGGATAAATCATATTTATTATATACTTGTTTCCTGCTTTTGTACAATCTAAAAATTGCTTTCCTTTTTAGATATTATTCTTCATACTCGATTCCTACAAGAAACAGCCCCTGCGGCGGAGCTGTCACCCCTGCGGCTTTGCGGTTCTTCGCTTCCAGAATCTCCTGTACCTGCTCCGGGGTATAAAATCCCCGCCCCACGCGCACCAGTGTCCCCACAATGATACGCACCATATTATACAAGAATCCATTTCCCTGTATCCGGATGGTAATCTCATCTCCCACCGGCAAAATATCCAGACTGTAAATCGTACGCACGGTATCCTCCACATCCGTACGCACATTACAAAAACTCACAAAATCGTGAGTCCCTACCAGATACTGTGCAGCCTTTTTCATCTTCTCAATATCCAGATCAAATGACACAAAATACCGGGTCAGCCTTCTTGTGGGATCCGGTATTTTCGCATTCAGAATATGATATTCATACGTTTTTTTTGAATTGCAGTATCGCGGATGCCAGTCTGCTGACACTTCTTCTGATCTGATCACAACAATATCATCCGGAAGCCTCTGGTTCAGGGCATATGAAATCCGCTCCGGCGGAATGGAGGTTTCAGAATCAAACACTGCCACATTCCCAAGGGCATGTACCCCGGAATCTGTTCTGCTTGCCCCGATGACCGTAATCTCTTCCCCTGTCAGTTTTCTGAGCGCACGGTTCAAAACTTCTTCCACCGTAATTCCATTCGGCTGGATCTGCCATCCACAATAATTCGTTCCGTCATAAGCAACGGTCAGTTCAATCTTTTCATAATTTTCTCAATTCCTTCGTCCTAGAATATCCAGATATGAAACGGCACAAATCTTCCCAGCACAATGATCACAGCCAGATACACTGCTGTCACAAGATACGCAACTCTGTCACGGCTGTGATACACGAGCGGTTTCATCTTGGTACGCCCTTCTCCGCCACGGTAACAGCGCGCCTCCATTGCCATGGCAAGATCATTGGCACGGCGAAATGCCGATACGAACAACGGAACCAGAATCGGAATCATGGCCTTTGCTCTCTGAATGATATTTCCACTCTCCAGATCTGCCCCACGTGCAATCTGTGCTTTCATGATCTTGTCTGTCTCCTCCAGAAGGATCGGAATGAAGCGCAGCGCGATCGACATCATCATTGCCACCTCATGTACCGGAACTTTCACTTTGTTCAGCGGTCGGAGCAGCTTCTCTATCCCATCTGTCAGTGCATTCGGAGTGGTTGTAAATGTCATGATCGACGATCCCGCGATCAGATAAATGAGACGGATCGCCATATATACCGAGATTTCCAGTCCATCTTCTGTAATTTGAAAAATCCAGAAATGAACCAGCACCTCTCCTCCGTTATTCAAAAACAGATTAAATGCTACTGTGATCAAGAGCAGGATCATAATCGGTTTTAAGCCCTTCATAATAAACTTCAAAGGCACTTTACTTAAATGGATCACCCCTGCCAGGAACAAGGTTGCAACCAGATAGCCGAGTACGCTTTTCTGTACAAACAACGAGATCAGAAATAACAGTGTCGCCACGATCTTCACCCTGGGATCCAGACGGTGTATTACGCTGTTTGCCGGATAGTATTGTCCAATTGTAATATCTCGAATCATAATTTTGTTTCCTCCGGATGCTTCCCTCTAAAATAGCGCATGATCTCATCTGCCGCCTCTTCTACTGTCGTCACATCATGCCGACCTGCAGTCCATTCTGCCGCAGATCGTGCATAATGTAAGTTACCTGCGGCGCAGCAAGGCCAACCTCTTCCAGTTCCTGATAATGTGCAAACACTTCCCGGGGCGTTCCATCTAAAAACTTTCCCCGTCGTTCATCACAATAATTCGATCCACATATTTCGGCGATATCTTCCCATACTGTGAGATACCAAAATAACACGTGATTCCCGTTTTCTTGTGAAGCTCTGCAATCTGATCCAGAATCTC
>ENA-OQAN01000880-OQAN01000880.1-human-gut-metagenome-genome-assembly--contig:-NODE-880-length-14369-cov-2.739222_pt1 | contig 14369 bp, 31 predicted proteins | sample MGYA00242735_ERZ504527 | MGnify/ENA primary metagenome ERZ504527 (study PRJEB26092, sample SAMD00036230) | human gut metagenome | host: Homo sapiens | study: EMG produced TPA metagenomics assembly of...
TCCGCGAGCTGATGCATCTTCTCGCAAGCAGTGATCTCACCGTTGAGGATGCCACCGAAGTAGCTTCGTATCGCCTGCTCGCAGCGACCCAGCGCCGCTTCGCTTCTTAGCCGCCGAAGCGCGTTTCATTGAGGTAGTCAATGAGCGCATCGCCTGCGGTGCTGCCGGACGGCATCATGTCGGTGAGCTGCTTGATGCCGCGCGAGAAGGTCGTGAACAGCTTGTTGTAGGCGCTGAAACCCGGATGCTCTCGCAAGCCGGATTGACCGCCGCCGTTGTCATATTCGGTGAAGATGCTCTCGTACATCAGCTCGCGGCGGGCTTCGTCAAGCTTGACCTTCAGGAACGCGATGTTCGACATCAGCGGAAGCACGGCGCTTCGCTTCTCGTCTGGTATCGCGTCCTTAGTGAGCCGTTGGAGCTTTTTCAGCTCGCTTTGGTATCGGCTCTCGATGGAAGCGGTGCGCTTCTTCGGGGGACTTTCCGTGGCTTTCGGCAAAAGGTCGTTACTTTCGCACACTTTTCGCTTCCCACAAGACCACCCCCGTTCTGAAACCCGTCACACGCAAATTTCTATCTTCCGGCGTTGGTGCCCTATGCTGGGTGCCTTGGTTTTAGACCGGGGGGATAGCTCGAAACTGTGACCTGCTGTTTTGTCTGTCATTTTGTTTGACTGTGCGCTTGTGCTCAGTCTGTGTTTTCGTTTGTCAGGGAAATCAAGTTGCCGTCCTCGTCAAAGCGCAGCCCTTGCCTTGTGCTGCCCTGCCTTGCCCAGCCGTGCACCTTCTTGTGGCAGAGGTCGCACAGGCTTACAAGGTTGCGAGTGTCGGTCGCTATGTTCGGATCGCTGATGTTCGATGGTGTTAGCTCGATGATGTGATGCACCATCGTTGCCGGCGTTGCGATGCCAGCCTTAAGGCAGTGCTGGCAAAGATAGCGTCGCGCTGCAATGCGAGCTCTCGCGCCTGTTCCCAATCCTTGGAATGGTAGAACCGATACGAGAAGCCCTTTGCCATTGCGCGACCCCCCAACAAAAAAAGGGACGCGACCCAAGGCCGTGTCCCTTTCTGATAATCCACCGTACCGAAATATAACGCAAACCGGAAAGTGATGACAAGTACCAATCTCAAATATCTTTGAGCGCGGCAAAGCCCACCTCGTCGATATAGCGGAACCCAACGTTGCAAAGCTCCCTGCACCATTGGCGCGAGCACTGCATCACATCGGCTATCTCGTCCCATGGCATCGCTTGGAGATAGGCCATGCACAGCGCGTCGGCGTATCGGTTGCCCTTGAGCTTAGCCAAGCCGCCGCGATTGTCAGCACCGTAGAGCAGCACGCACGCTTCGTCCACCTCGGATTGGCTGTCCGCGATTCTCCTTTCCAACCTCCCCTCAAAGTCGATACGCCCGTTAATCGCATCCATAGGGTCTGAGCCGCCACCGCCGCCGCCCGTGCTGTAGCTCTGCGCCTTGGCTCCCTCGCGAGCCTTAAGGCGGGCTAGCATCTCCTTTGCGTGCTCGATGCTAGCCACCTCGTCACGGATGCGCTCGAAGTATTCCTTGGCATCCACAAGGCATCAACCCTAGTCGATGCCCGTAGAGCCGAAGCCGTCTGTACCGCGCTCGGTGTCGGTCAGGCTATCGACCCCGACAAGATCACACGGCACGAACGGGACAACGACCATCTGGCACACGCGCGTACCCTTGGGAAGAAACACGGTGTCACAGCTGAGATTGACCAGCGGTGCATGCACCTCGCCACGGTATCCGCTGTCGATGACGCTTACGCTGTTGCGCAGCGTCACGCCGTAGTGAGCGCCAAGGCCGGAGCGCGGGAAGACCAAGCCGACACAACCGCTCGGAATCTCGCAGGCAAAGCCAAGTCCGCAGACAGCGCTTGCGTTTGGCTCAAGCCTTACATCCTCGGTGATGCAAAGGTCGAAGCCTGCATCGCCATCGTGCGCGTATGTCGGCATGGCCGTTCCGTCAGCCAGGCAAACGTTCATCTTTCGTCCGTACATGTCAGCTCCTTAGAAGGGAATGTCTTCGTCGTACACATCTGGGTAGGTCGCAGCCTGCGGTACCGCCGCCGGTTGCTGCGACTGTCGATGCGAGGTCATGATTGCCACGTTATCGACGATGACCTCGAGCTTGCGGTAGCGCTTGCCGTCCTTCTCCCACACGTTCTGATGCAGGTGCCCAAGGATGGCCAGTCGTGCGCCCTTCATCAGAAGGCCGTTGTTAAACATCGCTTCGCCGCGCTTGCCGTACATCACGCAGTCAACCCAGCTGGTCACGTCCTTATAGCTGCCGTCCTGCTGCTTGCGGCTCTTGTTCACTGCTAGTGAAAAGCTCGTTACCGCAAGGCCGCTGTTGGTGTACCTAACCTCTGCATCTTGCCCAAGGTTGCCACTCAAGGTGACGCTGTTAAGGCTGTCACTCACAGTTGCCACCCCTCACGATTGCCAATGCGATATAGGTCATGATCACCATCGCGGTTGCGAGCAATGGGACGAGCCACGAGAACAGGCAACCAGTTATGACGCTTATGAGCAGTTCCATAAGGCAAAAACAAAGAAAGACGATGATGCAGCCCAACAACACTATGAGCACCGCCAAAAGCACACTCAGTCTCTTGATTCGTCGGCGTGCCCGCTCATTCGACCTACTCACGCGTCCACCTCCAAGAGCCTCGATAAGCCCCTCTCGCTGGATGTATCCCAGACCCTGCACGCGGCGGCTCGTGCTGATGTGCAGGCTCTTCATGAGCTTCTGGGTTCGTGGCGCGGCAAAACCGGGCATCGACCTAATCAGCGATTCGACACGCATACCCGACGCGGCCTGGTCTCCGCCGTCTGCCAACTCAAAGAACTGCTCAATGGACATCAAGCCGTTCTTAAGCTTGGCCTTGTACTCCGCTCTCTTAATCCTGATTTGCATCCCCTTATCGAGGCTGCACGCCGCTGTTCGGCAGTCAATTTCGGTACCATTTTCAATATCTCCTGATTCTTACTTGGAATACGGCGGCTAACCGTTCCCAAACCATCGGTTTTGCTTTCTGACCTCTCGTTTTCGTGTCGTGACGCAAATGGCCGAGGTCTTGCCATTTACACACCGTTTACACTCCGTCCTCAAGCTGCTTGGCAAAGTTGTTGAACGCCTGAGCCGCCGCCTGGTCGCGCCCCGGCAGAAGGTGCGCGTAGAGTTTCAGCGTTGTCGCTTCGTTCGAGTGTCCCAAGCGATCTGCGAGCGTCTTGAGGTCAACGCCGTTCGCCAGGCACCACGTGGCGTGCGTATGGCGCAACGAGTGGAACACGTACGTCCTCGGCATGCCCGCACGGTCGCGAGCGCGGCTGAAAGCCTTTGAGACGGTCGTAGGGCGCATGTAAGAGCCGTCTATGCTCACCAGTGGCGAATCGGGCGTAAAAGCGTCTGAAATCGAATCCTGTTGCGCGAGATAAGCTTTTATCAGCTCCCACTCTTCGTCGATTAGTGCCACAGGCCGCGTCTTCTTGTTCTTGGTCACGTTGGAGCGAATAACTCCACCGCCCGGAACCTCGATGACCGTTCCACTCACGAGGATGAACCCCTGCGCCTTGTGGAGGTCGCGCCGTCTAACGGCGCACACCTCGCCGACGCGCATCCCCGTGTGTAGTGCAAGCCAAGCTGCGAAAGCGTAGGCTGATTGGCGCATGAAGCGCTTCTCGGGCGCCTCAAGGTTGAGCTTTTCGGAGACCATGGCATCGAGTGCCCTGTAATCCCATTCGTCGATGCTCACGGCTTCATGGTGTTCCTCTGGCGGCTTTGTGACCATGAGCATTGGGTTGTTCTCGCAGATGCCGATGCGCACCCAAAAGTTGTATGCACCGCGCAAAAAGTGGTGAACGCTGATAACCGTGTTGCACGAAAGACCTTGACCGCCGTTCTTCTTGCTCACGCCAAGCCTCGTCTCGAAGTCGTTCAGCTCAATGGCGGTAAGGTCGCGAGCGACTTTGCCTTTAAGGTACTTGCCCACGTAGGTTCGTGTGAAAAACGTCCACCTCTTCACGGTGTTAATGGCTGCGCCCTTGACCTTCCGCTGCTCGATGTACTCCCAAAGCAGGTCGACTATCAGCGTGCTCTTGACCTTGCCGTCAAAGGTCAGGTGCGAAGCCCAGGCATCAGCCAAAGCCTGCGCTTCATCGCGCGTCCTGGCATCCGGGAAACTACGGCGTGGCCGTATCTGCCGCCCGTCCGGTGCCTTGCCAAGATACGGCTGCGCGTACCACACGCCCTTTGGGTCGCGCTTGACCTCAACGTCCATGGCGGCGCTTCAATTCACGTACGACGTCGATAACGCTGCCCGACATGTCGCGAATCTCGTGGATGCAGTCTTTGCAAATGTCGAACTCGATAAGCTTGCCCTTGTCAAAGGCATGCACCCTTGCGAATTCGTTAATGTTGGTGCAGTCTGCTTCCTTCCCGCACCCGTCGCAGCAGCCGGAAATCTTAATCATCGTCCCGCTCCTTTCCAGCCGCTTTCTTCGCCTTGTGCATGCTGATCTTTGCCGCGTAAATGAAGTAGATGCACACGATCAGCAGGAAGCAGGAGAAGGCTAGGAACCCATATCCAGCTCCGAAGATGAAGCCAATGGCGATACTGGCAACCAGCATCGCAAACGGGACGATCAGCAGGGCGCACCCAACCAGCATCGACGATGCCTCTTCATACTCTTCCTTGGTCTTAGACTCTTTCATTTCTTTCCTCCAAAGTTCGATGAATCACTTCGATTGCGTCACCGACGCAATCGCACCAGCAAACAAGATCGTCGTAATCGACCCGTGCACCATCGCGTCCGCGCTTCTCGCACGTCGTAATGCGACGGCTCATGTCCTGCGATACGGCGCACAGGTTCTCGAGGGTCTTACGGTCGCTCCTAATCGTCATCGTCGGTCACCCACACATCGCGGTGATACTCCCGCATGAACTCGTCGAAATCCCATTCGATGTCTTCGCTCTCCAAGCCTTGCCAGCTCCAAAACTCACTGACATATGGCTGGCAGCGCGGACATGCGTAGCGCTTCCAGAACAGACGCATCCAAAGGCCGCTTTCCATGAGCACGCCATGGGTTCCCGCTGGAATCGTCTCGCCGCAGTACGCGCACACATGCGCCTTGCGGACAGTGACGATCTTGGGAGCGGCGTAGAAGTCACCGCCGCTCATGACGCGCCGCCTTCCAGTGCTTCAAGCATGTTCTCGATGCACTCATGCGCCTTCTTGAGGTCTTCGATGCCGTTCTTGGACTTCCAGCGCCACAGGTACTTGAAGGCGCATCCCTGCATATAGGACACGTATTCATCGGTGCCAAGCATCGATTCCATTGCCTGCTTGCACTCAATGCCGGTATGCCCCGCGTAATGCAAGGGCTTGGTCACAGGATTGAATCCCGTGTTGGCGGCAGCTTCAACAAGCTCTTCTTCGGGAACGCTCAGATCACCGACACACTTAACGTAAGAACTCATTTCATAATCTCCTTCCTGCAGCGCCACCACATCCGCAATAGCTGGAACAAAGACGGCTTAGCTTGCTTCATTACGCGCTCGTCTAAGACAAACTCTGCCGCGTAAAATGGCATCGTCATAACTACCGGACGCAGGCCATAGCGGTTAAAGAACATCTGAACCTCGTCGATCAACACGGGTTTCAGGCCATCTTCCGAATGCGCACCTTGAAGTGTGTGAGTGGCATTGAAGACAAGCGGCTCTGGAATGTCGTAGCCTTTTAGCTGTGCTATGCACTTGATGAACACAGATCATCGGCGTGAGCCGTCATGATTGGTACTCGCGTCGCTGCTGACAGCTTGATCAGCTGAGTTGTCCTACCAGACTGTCGCGATCCGACGATGCAAAGGCCGGTAAGCTGCTTAATGTCATCCGACAAACTCATTACCCGCACTCCTTTGAAACCAGCTCTGTCAACTCGTCAAAATCGACCGTATGGAGTAGCTTTATCAGCTGCGCGACCTCTGGTGAACGCCAAGCGTGCATGCAGTACACATGCGCCTCTGTCGAGTAGTGGTGGGAATTGGCCTTAAGGTGCTCTTCCGCTTCGCGAAGCGTGAGAAACATGGTGTCCGGGACAATTGCCCACAGCTTCGTAAGGAACACGCAACCCAGCGCGTTGTTCTCGGCGTAATCCTTGATTACACCCTTAGAAATGCTGATGCCAAGATTCGTGTAACGCGCCAGCAGGCAACCGTCCGTGCCAAGCTCAAGCCAGTTGTCTTCAAGCCATTTTTGGCGTGCTCTTCGCCGCCAAAATCAAGCTCGTCCTTGTAGCTCGCGACACCGCTTCCTCTAAGCTAATGATTTCGCCTTCGCCGTCTTCAAAAAGCTCAACGGCTTCGATGTCATCGCCATCTGCTGCTTCGCGATATTCGTAGTCGCGAATGACCCAAAACGTGGGTCAGCCGTTGCCAATGTCGGCTGATTGTTCAGCTCATGCTGTAGGTCTTTGAGAAAGGCGAGATCGTCTTGCGTAAGGCTACGCTTGACGTAAGCGCGGCATTCGAGATCAACCGATGCTGTCATCTCTCTTCACCTCCTTCTCTTCGACCTTTAGCTCCCTGCACTTCCAGCATGCTTCGCTGTCCTTGATGAACCAGTCCAAGGGATGTTTCACTCCGCAATAAGGCACGTGCGCTCCCGGACTTTGTTGACATAGCTCCCGTAAGGCATAGCCAACGCTCCTTTGTTGAAAACTCTGCTATTGTTGAAAACTTGTTGATAACCTGTTGATAACTACTGTTGAAAGCTCAAAAACAGGCTCTGGAATCGCTCGAAAATCGAATCGCTCAAGAAAGAAGAAGCAAGAAAGAAGAACCTTGCTTGTAAGTCAACATAACAAGCATGTGCGGGTTTTTGGCTTTGGGTTAGGGTCTAAAGACCCAACCCAAAAACCCGCTTCTGTATTGTTATGTTATGTATTGTTAGGCTTAGCCCAGCCTAAAACCGATGGTTTCGCGCTGGTTACAATCCGCAACAACACAAACATATGCTCTGACCTGCTAGTCTTGCGGGTTTTCCTGCTTCTTTTTCGGCCTGCCGCCCTTGGCTCCGTTGACGCGCTGCTTGCCAAAATAAAGGGCGTTTTTGCACATCCTCTCGCTCTCGATGTGACCTTTTCCGTCCCTAACGAGCAAGCCGATCTCGAGCAGGCAGTCGATGAAATCGCGCGTCTCGGCGATGCTCACCGTCTCGTCAAAGGCACCCATCGAGCGCATGCCGATCGCGCCGGCGAGAATGAGCCAGTCTTCGTCGGTGTCCACGGCGATTGAGTGGTGCTTGGTGCTCGCCAGAAGCTCGCACAGCCGCCAGTAGGCTCCGTAGCCCTCGTTACCGCGACGCATGAGCAGCCGTTGGCATTTGATGTCCTGCTGCGCGTTGGCGTCGTGCTGGAACCACGCCATAGGCTCTTGCGCCTGCTCGTGCACGTCTTTAGGAATCGCTGTCATCGTCCTCACCTCCCATCGTCAGACCATCGCTTGTCCCCTGCTGGTGCCAGCCGTCCCAAAGGCACTTGCCGACCTCGCGGCAGTTAGTCCAGACGGTCGTTCCGCGAAAGCCGCACGCGCTCTTTTGCTTCTGCCGTGCTCGAGTAGATGAAGCTCGAACTGGCATCGCCCGGGCATCGGCATCGGCTGCTCTCCAAAAAGGTCAAGCGCCAGCTGCTCAGCGCTCTTGGAGCTGCTGCACATATGCGTTGCACGCCGATTTGGTCATCAGGTGGACGAACATGCCAGGTGTCATATCGTCGAGTCTGTCGCTCTCAAGCACGTCCTTCATGGCAACGATGGGTGTTCCCATGAAGCAGAGAGCCAGATCGGTATCAAGGTCGATGCTCTCGCCGCTCTTGGAGTTGAAGACCGTAATGGTTCCGTCGGTCTTGCTGATGTACTCGGCAACGGAATCGAGGAACTTGATAGCGTCCTTACGCTTCATGATTGTTCTCCTTGTCATAGATTGAATTGCGTAGTTTGATGTTCAGCTGCGGATGCTTTTTGAGAAGCCAACGAGCTAGGAGCGGCGTATCCGTATTGTTAATGCCGTAGACGTGCTCGACGCCGTTACCGTCCACGAACGGCACGCCCACGAGCTTTACGCTGCCCTCGTAGCGCTGCTTCTCAATGAGGTACTTGGTGCTCACGCGGATGCCGCGCTGGTCGATTGCGAGCGCCGTGAGCTCGATCTGCCGCAGCGCCCTCGGATTGAGCTTGCACCACGTCTCGAACAGCTCTCGGCGGTCTTTGAGCTTGAGCGGCACCGGATACACCGCCAACCGCTCCTGCCGCATCACGGATTCGAGCGGCTGCGTGAAATCGTCAACGTCCATGGCGCTTCCTTGCCTCGCGGCTCATAAAGCGCCTGAACGCCACCTCTGCGACCTCTCGCGGTGCCGATGGCGGCACGGGCAGCACGTGGCGCGTGCGAACGTCTCCGGCTCCGCTAACGCCCGGCCTGCGGGCTTCATCGATGATCACCCGCGCGACCCAGAAGCCGTTTGCATCGCGGTCGAGATAGCCCCTCATTGGTCGACCAATCGGACGATTGCCCAAAGCTCAAGCCCAGCAAGGACGAACGGTAGCCAAGGCAGGTTGCATGCTTCGGTAAGCCAGATAATGGCACCAGCCAGGGCGATTGGCAGGATTCCCGTTGCCGCTAGCACGGCAATACCGCCGCAAAACCACCGCTTAACCGTTGCTAGTGGTGTAGAATTCTCGATGTCATTCCCGGTGAAGTTTTTGACACAGCCCGTGCCCGGTTGCAGCCAGGTGCGGGCGCTTTCATTTCGCAGGCTTGCATTGCAGCTTTGACGCGCCGGCAAAATGCCGCCTGCGCAACATCGAGCCTGCGGTGGCTTCCCCTCGTCAAAACCACGACGCAAACCGTTGGTTTGCTGTTGGGTTCCATACATGTGAAACCCCTCCTTTCTTACTTGCTGAGCCACCTACCGACGGCAACGGCAGTGACCATGAACAACCACAGGTTCAAGACGTGGATAAATTCATCCATTAGGCAACCTCCTGCCATCCCATCAAGTCGTTGGGGCTGATGTCTGCGACGTCGCAGATAGCCATGATCTTGTCAGCGCCGGGGATGTAACCTTCGCCACTCTCGTACTTCACTACGGAATCTTTGGAGATGCCAACACGGCTAGCAAATTCGTCCTGCGTAATGTCGAGCTTGGCGCGAGCAGCGCGAAGATTTGCGGCGAAGACCTCTTTGTTGAACTTCATACTGTCCACCTCCTTTCATTGAGTGATAAGTGCAAACCTTGCTTGTCAAGGTTTGCACCCGTATGTTTATCGGGTTTACCCGTTAAACATACGGCTTTAGGAAGGTTTCTTCCTAACACGCATTGCAGTATAAGCGAGTTTCTTCCTATTGCAAGAGGAAAATAAGAAATAATTTGCCTATTCTCGTCCAATAGAATAGAATTCACGGCAGATAGTTGCTAAAACAGGAGGTGTGAAATGAAGCTTGCCATAAAGGAATTGCGTAAAAAGCTGCACATTTCACAAGCGGACTTTGCGAAAGCCGTTGGCGTGTCCATGCGCACAGTCGGATCATGGGAACGCGGTGAATCATTCCCAAACGCCGAACAAGTTTGGAACGCAGCACTAGCGTTAGCTGCTCGCCGAACGAAATATTGAGTTGGGATGGTGAAGAAAACGAAGATGACCAGATCACTAGTGACGAGCGCGAAATAGTAGACAACTATCGCGAAAGCTCGCCAGAGTGGCAGCAGAACATTTCGATGACCGCCAGGGCGGCAGCATCGGAATCAAAAAGGAAATAAAAAAAGCCCCGCGCAACCGTCCAAAGTCTCGCAGGGCAATACCAAAAGGCAAGGTGATTTTATCATGCCAAAGGGCACGCGTGCCGCTATCTATGCGCGTTTCAGCTCGCATAACCAGCGAAGCGAATCAATCGATATTCAGGTAGAAAAGTCGCGAGAATACTGCAATGAACACGGCCTTGACGTCGTGCGCGTATATAGCGATTACGCGCAAACAGGCCGTGACGTACAGCGCGTAGAGTTTCAGCGCATGATGAAAGACGCAAAGCTCGGAATATTTGATTATGTGGTGATCTATAAGGTCACGCGCATTATGCGTAACCGCGATGAAATGGCGCTCGCGCGTATCAACTGCGCAAAGCGGGCGTTGAAATCCTTTATGCCGGCGAGAGCCTTGGTGAAGGCTCAACGCGCGTGCTCAACCTTGGCATGCTCGAGGTACTTGCTGAATGGGAAAGCGCAATCGACAGCGAGCGTATCCGAGACGGAATCAACAAGAACGCCCAGCGCGGCATGGCGAAACGGTCGCACTCATTACGGCTGGGACATCGTTAACGGGTATTACGAGGTCAACGAGCGTGAAGCCGCCGTGATGCACCGTATGAAAAACATGCTCTTTGCCGGATCAACCGTTGCCGAAATCAAGCGTGCTGTCGCAGGTGAACGCGGCAAGCGCGGCAAACCGTTGACGCATGGCGTGATAACAAAGCTGCTCAGGCGCGAACAGAACTGCGGCGTTTACGATTACGCGGGCGTCGAATCGAAGACGGCATGCCTGCGCTTTGGTCGCGTGAAGACCAGGACATGATCAACAGCATTTTGGGCTCAAACGGTCGCAAGCACAACAAAACGCGCGACACCAATGATTACCCGCTGTCGGGCAAGATGTGGTGCCCAGAGTGCGGCCAGTATTACGTTGGCACCTGCGGAACGTCAAAAACAGGCCGCGTCTACCACTACTACAAGTGCAAGAAATGCCGCCGCACCTTTAGGCGCGATGCCGTCGAAGAAGCCGTGCTCGACACCGTTCTCGAGACAATCAAGAAGCCGGATGTACGCCAGCGCATCGTTGACGCAATGGCTCTTTACGACGAGATGAATGAAGAGAAGGAGGAACCGGAGAGCAAGCGCATTGAGCGCGAGATAAAGCGCATAGACGCGGCGTTTGAGCGTATCTGGCAGGCTATTGAGGATGGAATAGCGCCGCCGGGCGGCAAAGAGCGTGTAGACATGCTACGCGAGCAGAAAGCGGCTCTAGAAGCTGATCTGCGGCAGGCTCAGGCTAGCGAAAGTGCGCATCTGTCTGGCGAAGACATAGCCGCTTGGCTCGATCACATCGCGCAGGAGCCAGACGCAGCCGAAATCATCGATACGTTCGTGCGGCTCATTGAAGTAGATGGGGAAGAACTCAAGCTTTACTTCGCGTTCGACTACTGGGGCGATGACTTCCAACCGAAACAAAAAAAGACGAACCCCGAAAAGGGTTCGTCTAATAATCCAATGGTGGAGACGAAGGGAGTCGAACCCTCGGCCTCTGCCATGCGACGGCAGCGCTCTCCCAACTGAGCTACGTCCCCAGGACAAGTTGATATTTTACCTACGGCTCGCCAACTGTCAACGCCCAATAACCAGTCTTTTTGGGACGGAGCCATTTTGACTGCTTTTCGATGGTAGCTCGACCCCACCGGGAGTAGTCTTTTTGGGACGGGGCTATTTTAGCTACCCGGGCAGATAGCGAAAACGATTTGGACGATTAACGGCAGGGGCAGCTAAAATAGCCCCGTCCCAAAAAGACTACTCAAAAGAGTTACTTTGCGCTGGTGAGGACGCCGGTGGTGTCGAACGCCGGGGTAAAGCTCTCGTCTACCGCGCCGCCCTCTTGCCAGAACATCGTCGTAAAGCCAGGTCGTCGGCATGGTCGAGCACCTGCTCGTATTCCTCGCGCGTCACGGCACGCGCCAGGTCGCCGCCCTGCTCGCGCATGAGCGCATTAGGCGTGTACTGGTTCATGACCGAGATCGGCACATCGCCCACCGTCTGCCACACCAGGTCCAGCACGCGGCATGAATCGTCTGCATGTCCCGGCAGCACCAGATGGCGCACAATCATGCCGCGCTTCATGAGCCCGTCCTCGTCCACCAGCTCTCCCCCGCGGCGCTCAATTTCGCGCGCCATCTGAGCCAGGCCCGACACGGCCACACGCGGTAATCCTTAATGTGGGAGAGCGACTGCGCAAGCGCCGCATCGGCATATTTAAAGTCGGTAAGCCACACATCGACCAGATCGCCGAGCGCCGACACGGCACTCGCACGCTCATAACCGCTTGTGTTGTAGACGATTGGGATGGCCAGCCCCGCGCGCCCGTGCCGCAGCAATCGCAGTCGGCAGCAGGTGCGCGTAGTGTGTCGCCGTTACCAAGTTAATATTGTTCGCGCCCTGGTCCTGCAGCTCCAACATAATCTCGACCAGACGCTCGGGCGAAATCTCAAGCCCAAAATTGCCCGTCGAGATCTCGTGGTTCTGGCAATAGACGCATTTGAGCGAGCAACCGCTAAAGAAGATCGTGCCCGAACCGGCTTCGCCCGAGATAGGCGGCTCCTCCCACATATGAAGCGCCGCGCGGGCCACTTTGAGCGTGTCGTCAGCACCGCATACGCCGTGCGCGCCCTCATCGCGCGCCGCACCGCAACGGCGCGGACACAAATGGCAGGCGGGCGAAAAAAGTTCGGTCAACGACGTCGGCATAAAAACATGCTCCAAAACAACGATTCAGCAGCTCAAACGTAAAGGGACCAACCGCACAGACGGCTCGAGCCCCAAGGCGCCGTAATCGTCCGACACGATTTTTGTAATGTCAAGACTGGAATCCACAAAGTGCCGCTTTATGATGTAGGTATTCCGCCCCCCGCGGAGCAACTGGGTGAACCGTCGCGTTTATTTAGGGAGCCCACACAGTCGTACCTAGTACAGGTATCCTTCGTTGTTAAGGACGCTGGAACAGTCGATGAGGGCGCCACCTGTTTTAGGTGGGTTCATTTTCGTAACGTGGGGGGTGGTTTTCTTTTGCCGAAAATCACCATACAGTCCATATGGATCCCCGCCGGCATCCCGACAAGCCATCGACAACATCCCAATATCTGGTAAGCGCGTGATTATCGCTGCGTGCAATTACATGCACCCCCCTTGGTCGAGTATTATGGTTCGGCTATGCCCTTTGCGCATGGCGTTCTTCTGACCTTTTCCTTCGACGCTTGGCGGTTTTTAGATTCATGGCTTCATCCCCGAGCTACATACCGTACCTATGCGTGGCAGCGGCGGCTTTTATCACGACCTTCCTCGCGGTGCCCCTGGTCAAGCGCTTGGCAATTAAGCTCGATGCCGTCGACTATCCTTCTAAGCGCCGCATCAACACCAAGCCCATCCCGCGTTTGGGCGGAACGGCGGTGTTTTTGGGCCTGGTCGTTGCCTGCATTGTGCAAATCCTAGGCACCTGGTACCTAGCTGGCCACCCGTCCTGGTACCGCACCCGCGCCTTCACATTAGCTATCCCATGCTGGCGCTCTCCTTTACCGTCATCTTTGCGACCGGCGCTATCGACGACGTCTTCCAGCTCACGCCCAAGCAAAAGCTGGCCGGACAGGTCCTCGCCGCGCTTATCGCCTGCATGGGCGGCCTAAAAATCGGCGTCATCGTCAACCCGTTTGCTCCCGGCGAGATCATGCTCGGATGGCTCGCCTACCCCATTACCGTGATCTATCTGGTGGCATTCACTAACATCATTAACCTCATCGACGGCCTCGACGGCTTGGCCACGGCATCTGCGGCATCGCGTCGTTCACCATGTTTTCGATGGCCGTTCTCTCGGGCCGCATCGACGCCGCCGCGCTCTCCATTGCGCTCTTTGGCGCCTGTCTGGCCTTTTTGCGCTACAACTTCAACCCCGCAAGCATCTTCTTGGGCGACTCGGGGTCGCTGCTTCTGGGCTTTGCGCTGGCTCCATCTCGCTGCTCAACGTGAGCCGCACCGCCGCACTCACCTCGCTTATCATTCCGCTCATCGTTGCCGGCGTGCCCATCATCGACACGTTCAGCGCCATCGTGCGCCGCAAGCGCGCCCACATTAGCATCGGGCAGGCCGACAAGGGCCACATCCACCACCGCCTGATCCAAGAAGGCTACAACCAAAAACAGGCCGTGCTGCTCATCTATGCCTGGTGCATCATGCTTTCGGCCGGCGCCGCCGCCATCAATCAGGTCGAGGTACCCATGCGCGTGCTCATTTTTACCGTGCTCGCCATTGGCTCGGCTGCCTTCGCCAAGCATCTGCATCTGTTTGAGCCTGTGCTGCGCCACCATTACAACAAGCGCACGCACGAGGACGAGCCTCGTCACCCCGACGACCCCGCCTTTAAGCAGGAGGAGCAGGCAGCTAGGAACGTAAGGAAGAGCGCCACCACAAGCTCTAGGCAAGCTGCCGAGGATGTGCAAGCACCGTTGGCCAAGCGCGGCCGCGCCGCCGCCATCGCACA
>ENA-OQAN01000881-OQAN01000881.1-human-gut-metagenome-genome-assembly--contig:-NODE-881-length-14368-cov-2.463872_pt1 | contig 14368 bp, 19 predicted proteins | sample MGYA00242735_ERZ504527 | MGnify/ENA primary metagenome ERZ504527 (study PRJEB26092, sample SAMD00036230) | human gut metagenome | host: Homo sapiens | study: EMG produced TPA metagenomics assembly of...
CAGCTGCGTCAAGTCCGCCTTCGGAGCAGAAGACAATCGCGTCCGGTCGGGCGTTGCGCGCCACGATGTGATAATTACAGGTGCAAGCTGCCGCAGCATCGTCGAGAACCTCTCGCACGGAGCGACCCGCGATAAGTCCGGCGCCAACCTCCACCGCAAGGCCGGTAGAGGCGTTGTTTATGATGCCGAGCGTCATGCCGGAGGTGGATTCCAGACTCTTATAAATATCCTGGAGCGATCCCATGTCCACGAGGATGACGACCTCGTCTGCGTAGGAGAAGCGGTCGATGATTTGCTGAAGAGGAACAGCGACGTCCGTAACCTTCTGGTCGTAGGGCATGTCGATGGCCTCGAAGACCCTCGTGTCAAGAATCCGATTGGCGGCGTCGGCGATGCTCGTGGCGGTCGAGTAGCCATGACTGAGGACGATACCGACGCTCCGACGACGCTTAGACGGGTCGAGTGCGAGTGCCGCATGCGCAAGGACGAGCAGACACGTGAGATCGTCGAGTGCGATGCCGAGCGTGGCCTTGAGTTCATCAGCGATGCAGGCGCAGACAGTAACGGCAAAGCGGTTGCGCTGGGCCACGACGCCGCGCATGCCGGAAAGCTCGCTTGCATGGGAGCTCTTCCAACGCGAGAGGCTTGCGGGCGGCCACAGCTGGAGGCAGATGCCCTGGGCGATTAGATGCGAGCTCTTTCGGGACAAATCGATCGAGTAGAGTTCGTTCACGGAAGTGACGACGCTGTCGGCGATCTGCTCGTATGCGTCGGACTTCGAGCGGCCCGGGTTTTGCCCGAACGCCAGGTAGTCCTCGAGGTCGCGGGCTCGCTCCACCAGCTGAGCGCTGCACGCGCCCCCATCAAGCGTGCCTTCGCGATAGCTCTCGTATGGCTCCAGCATGGCGTCGAGTACATGCCGTGCGCGGTCGTCCGCCTGGCTTTGGATGCTCCGGGTGGTGTCGATGAGCTGCATGTCGTTCTCGCTGCGCTCGAGTGCGGAGCCGGCAAGGATTGCGGAGGGAAGCTGGTAGGTGCGAATCTCCAGGCTGTCACCCTTCGTGTCTAGATAGGCCTCGGCGCAACAGTTGGTGATGCAGTCGCGCAGGCCGCGTACGTTCTCCTCGAAGTTGGTGCCGGCGAGGGCTCGGAAGGCTCCGCGACTTATGAGGATGTCGCGTCCTATGCGTCGGCCCTCCTCCTTGAGGAAGTGGAGAGTCAGTTCCTCACGCTCCTCCTGGGTGCGCTCGCGCAGAGACGGCACCTGGGCGGACATGGGGATGCGACGCGTGAGGCTGCGGCACTCGGTACTGTCTGCCTCGTTTGAGGTGGCAAAGATAAGGCGCACAGCAGGGGCTGGCACAATGGCGCCCGCCTGTGCGGAGGCCCACTCCAAGAGCGCGTCCTGGGCAGCGGGTGAGAGGGCGTCGACGTCCTTGAGATAAACGATGCCGCCGCTCGCCCGATCTGCAGGCCCGCCATCTGCGCACAGGTCGTGAGTGAGCGCGCGGGCATCGTCTGCGTAATGCGAGCAGTCGATGCTCACAAGCTTGGCTTCCTGCTGCAGAACGCCGACGTTCTTGCCGTATTCGAGGGCAAGTTCGGCGAGTAGACCCTTGCCGGTTCCGAGGCGCCACAGAGCAGGATGGGCAGGCCAGCTGGCGGGTACTTGAGCGCGGCGCAGAGCTGGCTGATGCAGGGCGCAAGGCTCAGCTCGTGACCGATTGCGCGGTCGAAGTCGAGTCGCTCGCCGTTTCCGAGCGTGGCGAAGAGCTGCTCGACCGAAGGGTAGGTGCTACGCTCAATGCGAGACTGGAAGAAGCGTTCGAGGGAGCGGCGGTGGAAGTAGCACACCGGTCGTGCCCCTGCTTTCACCACGAGGCCAGCGCGCACGAGCTCGTTGAGATACTGACTTGCCAGGCTGCGCGAGATGGCGAGCGAGTCGGTTATAGATGCCGTGGTGAAGTGGTCGAGACGGTTCTGGATGCGCCCGCCCCGCGTGCTGCCAAGCTCGCGCGTGATGCGATCGAGGTAGGCAAGCAGGTCTTTCTGTGTCTCGGGGATGTTCATGCGGCTGGTCCTCCTTTCGTCCCACACCTTACGGGCGGGGTGGTGCTCGGGACGGGTTGGCGCCCGCGTTTTGTCACGGGCACGTGAACTTCGGCACTCCATGATACATCTGTAGTGGCATATGGCGACTTCTCGACACCTGCGCTCGACACAGCGAGCGGCAACAGCGCTGTCCGCCGAGCGCCTCACGGGCGTATCCCAACCGTAGGAGTGCGCTTTGCCACCTTTGACTGCCTCCCTGTCGGCAAGCGGCTCGCCGTTCGCTCCGTCTCTGACCACATCGCTCGAATCGACTCTGCCGCCGGCGCTGTGGTGGCCGTCGTGCCCGCAAAGGTCATCAAGCAGGCCGACGAGGTCACCGCGGGCAAGGTCTCCCTCGTCGACGCACTCAGGAATCTGTAGGCGAGGCCCCTAAGGCCGCCTCGCTGTCGGCAGCCCGGGGCCATGTGCCATCAGGGCACAGGACGAGTCCGGTCGCCGGAATGCGGCCGGACCCGTTGTTCGCGTGTTTTGCTGGGGGAGTCGCTGTGGCGACGAGGTTCACTGGCTTACTTTTCCTGTTCGCGCAGCCCCTTCGCCAAGGCTATGTTGGACAGTTTGAGTTCGCCATTCGTTACCGTAACAGCAAGCGAGTGGCCGAACTTCTCGCAGACGCGTGTCGTGAGTGCGGTACCGTCGAGGTAGAGGACGAGGATGTTGTCGTCAACGATGAGCTGCAGGTGGTAAGAACGCCCGGACTCGAGCCAGACTGGCCTCCAAAGCCCCTTATCCATTACGCGGAACCACTTGTAACAGGGGCTCTTGTCGAACGAGAGCCGATTCGCGTCGAGGTCGAAGCGGTATTCGTACGACTCGTCGGTCTCGAGATTCTTGTAGGCTCGAATTGAGAAGTCGCAAGCGTCCCTGAACGTCACGTCTGCCTCGAAGCAGAAGATCTCGCCTGCGTTTTCGGTGATTACGCACTCCGTTCGTTCGTGGTCTCCGCGAAGCTCGATATCCGGGACGGCATCAGGCACTCGAACGCATCCTTTATGCTTTGGGGAGGGCGAACGCCGAGGGTGCCATTGGGGCGCTGGTACACCTCATGGGGCATAAACGAGCCACCCCAAAGCCAGTTGGCCCGGTCATCGTCGTTCTCGCGCGTGGGGACCCAGCCGGACAGAATCCTGCGCGATCCGTCGAAGGCGGTCCGTCCGGCGTAATACGCCCTCCCGTCGAGGCGTCATCTCTCGGCTTCTCCCACGGACCGTAGAGATCGCGGCTCATGCGGTAGACGATCTTGTTCTCGTCGCTGTACTCAGAGTAGACCAGGTACCACCAATCGCCAATTTTAAAAATGTCTGGCATTTCGAACATGGTGTAGAGGCCGGGGGCCCAGAAGTCGCCCTTGAACTGCCAGTGCTCGAGGTCCTTCGACGTAAAGTGAACGAGCCTGCCAGTTTGGAGGGTTTTGGAGGGGTCGTCTCCCTTACGCGTGCCCAGTACGAGGAGGTATTCCTTCCGGTCGTCATCCCATATTACGAAAGGGTCGCGCCAGTTGCGCCCATCGTATCCTGGCTGAGGCGTGAGCTCTACTGCAACGCCCGTCTTTTTCCACGTCGCATAATCATCCGAGCAGGCCTTCGCTGCATGAGCACCTGGGACGTTTTGCCTTCTCGCAGGTAGTTGCGGTTGAACCCGGTATAGAAAGCGCGTACCTCCCCTTTTGCCTCGTAAACGGTTCCGGCGTAGATGAACTGGTCTTGGTCGTCTTCTCCGCCGCGGGGGATCGCCGTTCCGTGTTCCTGGTACGTCACGAAGTCCTGGGTGGTCGCGAGCGACCACCCAAAGGGCTGTCCTTCGGCAAGCGGAGCGGGGTCGCGCGTGTCACGCTGGTGGTATAGATAGAACGTGCCGTCCTTGCCGAAGGGCATGACGTCTCCCACCCACACGTCCTCGGTTGGTAGAACAGGTGCTGGTTATTGGTCGGGACTTTGCGCATGTCTCGTCCTCCTACTGTCGCGTCTTTCCTATTCGTCTTCTTCGTCAACGTCCGGAGTAAGATCTCCGAGGTAGACGAGCTGCTCTTTGGCTTGGGTGACGACATGCCTCACCACATCGGGAGTAAGCTGTCCGGCGTGGAGCGAGAGCTCGAGGGCCACGGGAAGGTTTACGCCGGTCACTATGAACGCGCCTCGCGGAGCCGAGCAGGCTACGAGCTGGTTTACGCTGCCCTGAAGGATGTCGGTGAGAACGAGGGTCTCGTCATCTTCGGCGATGCCCTCGAATGCGCTGGCGAGCTTCTCCTCGAGCGGGGTTTCGTCTGTAAACGCGCAGACAACCCTGATGTCGTGCCCCGGTCCTATGATGGCCTTGAGCGTGTCTCCGAGTCCGGCTGCCAGGCCGTAGTGCGATGCAATGATGATGTGCCTCATAATGCGTCCTTTGTGGGTTGGTCTAGCCCTAGGCTAGGCAGCAAGAATGCCGAAAGCCGCGCACACCCACGAGATGATGAGGATGCCGAGGACAATCTTGTTGATGCTGACCTTGCGCTTGACGAGGGCGTAGACGATGGCTGTGGCTATTACGGGCAGCATGCCGACCATGATTTGGTCGAGGATGCCCGTCTGGACGTCGAGCGTGACGTCACCCATGGTGAACGTGAGACCACACGAGACCTTGATGACGGTGGGGATGAGCGCACCGACGACCATCATGCCAAGTGCCGACGTCGACTCGGTGAAAACGGACATCTTCTCGGCAAGGGTCGTGAAGAGCTTGTCGCCGAACTTATAGCCTATGCGCCAGTCAAAGAGCTTCCATACGAAGATGGCGATGGCGACGGCGAGCCAGAGAAGCACGCCGACGGGGTTTCCCGCCTGTCCCATGTAGGCGGCGATGGAGCCGAAGATGGTGGGAATGAGGATGGCGAAGATCGTATCGCCGACTCCTGAGAGGGAGCCCATGAGGCCAATCTTAAGGTCTTGGACCGCGTCGATGGCGTCATTGTGCCCCTTGTCCTCCAAGGCTAGGCCGGCGCCGAGGAGCAGGCCGCTTACCTGGGGAGTCGCATTGTAATAGCGATAGGTGCTCAGAAGTGACCTGCGGTAGCCCTCCTCGTCTCCTGCATAGATCTTGCGCAGGGCGGGTTCGGTTGCGAACATGACCGCCGGGGCACACTGGGACTCATAGTTATAGATGGACGCGCCGAGCATCCAGCGGCGGCCGCAACGGTCGAGATCGGAAACGGTGAGGACTGGCTGGTACGTTCCGTCTGCCAGGCGGGTTGGCGCTTCGTTTGCCTTGGTGGCGTTAACTTCGTTACTCATCTTCCAGACCTCCAGCGTCGAGGGCGTTTACGGACGGATTGCTGTGCGACTTGTAGTACTCGATGGCCGCGGCGGCACCGAGCAGGGCAATGGGGAGAATGCTTATCTGCAGGTAGGCGGCCAGAACGAAGCCAACGATGGCGTAGGCGATGAATTTCTTCATTGGCATGAAGGACAGAAGCATCGCAAGGCCGACGACGGGGAGGATACCGGCGGCGATGGAGAGGCCGGTCGTGAACCAGGAGGGCATGACGGAGAGGAAAGCGTTGACGGCATCGGCGCCAAAGAGCAGTACGGCAAACGTGGGGATGGCCGCCGTAAGGCATAGAAGACCGGACCGAGGAAAAGTACGCTCTTCATCTGCGAGTACTTGCCCTCTTCGGCAAAGCGCTGCGAGGTACGCCCGAGGAAGCCGTTTGCGTCTTGGCGATGACGTCGAGCTGAAGGCCGAGCATGCCGACTGCGATTCCGGCGGCAACGCGACGCTCGCCTCCTGACCCGAGGTGATGGCAACGACGGCGCCAATGATGGCGGCAGTGGGATAGTCGGGGACGGAGGCTCCTCCCATGGCCGCCACGCCCAGGCTCATGAGTTGGACGATGGCGCCGACGGCGAGGCCGGTTACGGGGTCGCCGAGCGCAAGTCCGACGAACCATGCTGGCGTGACGGACATGTTCGTGAGAATTTGTCCCGCGTTCTTCTCGGCTCCGTAGATGAAGGCGATGAGTGTAACGACGGCTATCTGGATGATGGATGGTGTCATAAGTTCACTCCCTTGCTAAAGCGTGATGATGCTGGAGAGCTCTACGGGCTTGTCGGCCGGCACATAGCGAACGGTGATGTCGCAGCCGGTGCCAGCAATCGCTCGATATGCGGGCAGCTCGTCTTTGGTGACGTAGGCGCGACTGCTCACCTGGACGGCGTCTGACCCCTCTTCGGGAAAGACTGTGCCTCCGACCACGAGTGTGGGAACAACCTGGCCCGTCTGTATGACGTCGAGGATGGTCTGGGGGTCTCGCGCCACGATGAAGATCGTGTGGTCGTCGTACTTGCCCGCCCGATAGTTCGTGAGAGCCGTCTCCTTGTTGATAATGGAGAGGGCGACTCCCGAGGGCTTTGCCATCCGCATGGCGGCCTTCTTGGTCGGTCGTTGGCGACGATGTCATCGATGACCATGAGACGCTGCGGACGGAACTCGGTACCCACTGGTTGCCACTATGCCGTGTAGCAGGCGGTTGTCGATGCGTGCTGCGATGATGCTCATGTGATGTTGGCTTCCTTCCTTTGCTTGCGTGACGCGTTTCGGCATGGCCTGTGCCGAAGCGCGTCATTCGTCCTGCCGGGCCGCGGACCGTCGTTCAGCGTGGCCTGCCTGCGCGGGGCATGCCGGGAATTGATGTAGTCGTATGCGTAGGCGATCTCCGCGACGGGGACCTCCACGTGGTAATGGGCGGAAATGTCAGAGAAGCTCGTGCGGAATGCGATCGAGGTAGGCTCTGTGTCTCGGGGATGTTCATGCGGCTGGTCCTCCTTTCGCCACACACCTTACGGGCGGGGTGGTGCGCGGAACGGGTTGGCGCCAGTGTTTCGTCACGGGCGCGTGCACTTCGGCACTCCATGCTACATCTGAGTGGCATATGGCGACTTCTCGACACTCGCGCTCGACACAGCGAGCGGAAATGGCGCTGCCTGCCGAGCGCTCGCGGCGCATCCCGACCGCAGAAGTGAGCGCGAAGGTCGTCGAAGTGCTGGGTGGGGGACCGGCGGTCTGGATACGCGGTTTCGTTCGGCGAAGGCGGCGAGGCGAATGGCATGGCGAACGTACGGGTTTGACGTGAACGGGTTGCCCGTGGCGGCGTGGTATCGGGAGGAGACGGTCGAGCAGGTGCTCGCGCCGCTGCTCGCCGTCCTCGCGCGCTCGCATCAGGAGAAGGGGTCGCAGGCCCATCTCGGCAACCCGGTGCGCATACGCTATTGCGACCGGGACGGCCACGTGTCGCGAACGGATATCGTCCGCCAGGTGGACGTCGCGCCGCGAAATGCAGACTCGCCCAATCGTCGGTAAGGGGTGCCGCGGGCGATACGATGGAATCCACGGACCGCACCGCGCCGCCGAGATTGCGACGCGAACGCAGGCGATGCGCCCGAAAAACTCCTCCGCGCATGTAGGGCGAAACGCCAGATTGGAGCTCCATGAACGATTTCTCCTTCTACTCCCCCACCCGCTTTGTCTTTGGGCGAAAAGCGACCGACAAGGTTGGGGGACTCTGTCCGCCTCCGGCTACCGCTGAGCGCTCATTGTCTACGGCAGGGGTTCCGCAGTTCGCTGCGGAACGCTCGTCCGCGTGAGGGCATCGCTCGATGCCGCGGGCGTGGAGCACATCGGGCTTGGAGGGGTGCGTCCAAACCCCGAAATAGGCTTGGCACGAGAAGGCGTCGAGCTCGCACGGGCAAAACGACGCGACATCATCCTGCCCGTGGGCGGCGGCTCCGTCATGGACTGCGCGAAGGCCATCGCACTGGGCGGTATACGACGGCGACGTATGGGACTTCTTCCGCAAGCGCGCCGTTCCCGCCGACCGCATCGACGTCGCCTGCGTGGTGACCATCCCCGCATCCGGTTCCGAGGCCTCTAACTCCTGCGTTATCAGCAACGACGAGGAGCACCTCAAATGCAGCATTAACACGGACCTCAACCGCCCGGCCATCGCCTTCCTCGACCCGGAGCTGACCTTCAGCCTGCCCGCCTGCCAGACCGCCGCGGGAGTGACCGACATGATCGCCCATATCATGGAGCGACTCTTCTCCGGCGAGCCCGCCGTGGGCGTAACCGACAACATCGCCTGCGGGCTAGTGCGCGCCGCGAGGGAGGCGGCGCCCAAGGTGATGGAGAACCCCGATGACTACGACGCCCGCGCCGAGATCATGTGGGTGGGTACGCTCGCCCATAACGCCTGCGCGACGGCGATTGGACCTGCCGCGGCCTTGAGCACGAGCTATCCGCACTGGACACCAAGATCACGCACGGCGCCGGCCTCGCCGTCATCTTCCCCGCCTGGATGCGCTACGTATGGCGAGAGCACCCTGAGCGCTTCCTGGAGTTCAGCGCCCAGGCCCTTGGCATCGAACCCATCGATTCGGACGCGGACGAGCTCGATGTGGAGGTAACCCCCGAGCAGGCAATCGAGTACGCGGTCGAAGCGACCATCGACGAGCTGCAGGATTTCTTCGTCTCGCTGGGAATGCCGCGCGCGCTATCGGAGTTCGGAGTCACCGAGGACGATATCGAAAAGATGATTCCGGGCCTCAAGATCAACCGCGGAGAGCTCTTCGGCAGCTTCAGGAAGCTCACGCTGGACAACGCGAGAAAGATTTACCGCAGCGCACTCTAGGAAACAGATGCCAGTCCCCCACGGGCGAGCAGCACGGCGGCCCCCGCAAATCAGAACCACCCTTAAAAAGGGTGGTTTGCTCTTAGGGTATAACCCACGGGCCCCGGGCTCGCGTCTAAAGGCGCGGGCCCGGACTTCGTCCAGGCCTAGTGCATCTTGACCCGTGGCGCGCCGGTCGAACCGGCGGGATCACCCCCTCTTGAAGGGGTCCTCGTACTCCTTCACGCTCAGCTTGTCCAGCGCGATGTCGTGGGACTCCTGCTCCCTGATGTACTTGGCGATCGTCGCCTCGTTCAGGCCGACGGTGGACACGTAGTAGCCCTCCGCCCAGAACTTCCTGTTGCCGAACTTGTACTTGAGGTTGGCGTGCCTGTCGAATATCATCAGCGAGCTCTTCCCCTTCAGGTAGCCCATGACGCTCGCGACGCTGTACTTCGGCGGGATCGCCAGCAGCACGTGCACGTGGTCGGGCATCAGGTGCCCCTCGATTATCTCGATCCCCTTGTACTCGCACAGCTTCCTGAGGATCTCCCTATGTCGGTCCTGATTTGGCTGTAGATCACTTTGCGCCTATACTTCGGCGTGAACACGATGTGGTACTTGCACATCCACTTCGCGTGGGAAAGGCTGTAGGCCTTCTGGGCCATGGCGACCACCCCTTCGACTCGAATTCTTGACGGCCTGAACAATCGTCAATATCGGTCGGAGGGGTGGCTTTGTAAAGCCGTTTGTCTCCACCCGCGTAGCGGGTGGTTTAAAGCTGGCCGCTGCGCGGCCAGCGGACTAAAGTCTTGAAAAGATAAGGGCCGCGCACCCAAATGGATGCGCGGCCCTTTTGCCATGAATGCGAGTGTTTGCTCGGCAAGCTATTTACTCAGCAGCCTCGGTGGTCTCGGCCTCGGCAGCGGCCTCCTCGACGGGAGCCTCTGCGGGAGCTCGGCGGCCTGCTTGGCAGCCTCCTCGGCAAACTTAGCAGCACGCTTGGCCTTCTCGGCAGCCTTAGCCTCAGCGGCGGCCTTGCGAGCGGCCTCGGCCTCAGCAGCCTTGGCGGCCTTGGCAGCCTTGGCTCCTCAGCCTTCTTGAGCTGGGCGGCAGCGGCGCCACCGAACTTGTCGGCGAAGCGCTGGACGCGTCCACCGGTGTCGACGAACTTCTGCTGGCCGGTGTAGAACGGGTGGCACTCGTTGCAAAGCTCGACCTTCATCTCGGACACGGTAGCGTGCGTCTTGAAGGTGTTGCCGCAGGAGCACGTCACCGTGCACTCGACATACTGGGGATGGATACCCTGCTTCATGGTAGGACTCCTTATTGGTCAGGCGCTGGTTACCGATCAGCGCATAAGGCGTCTTGGTTTCCGACCAAGACAACAAACTCGGCTATGGTACCACGGCGTCGAGCGTCCCACAAAAGGTTCACGGTCTTTGTACTGTGCATCGCGCCCAAGACACAGCAGACGACACGACGAATCGCGGCAAACGGGCGCCTTTGCCCCTTCTCCCATGTTGCAGACGTGTAACGCCGCAGCAAAGGTGCCCCTTTTGGCGCCAGACAGGTACAATGATGAACACTGTACCGTAGCGGAGCGCCCCCGCGCGCCGCAACCACGCGAAAGGGTTTCCCATGGCCGAGATCTCGTCCTCCCGCATCGTCATCACCGTCCTTGGCAAGAACCGCCCCGGCATTGTCGCCGGCGTCACCCGCGTTCTGGGCGAGGCCAACGTCGACATCCGCGACATCACGCAGTCCATTATCGAGGACATCTTCACCATGACCATGCTGGCCGACACCGCCGAGTCCAAGCTCGACTTCGCCGAGCTGCAGAAGGCCCTGGCCGAGGCAGGCGAGCTTTCGGGCGTCAACGTGTCCATTCAGCGCGAGGACGTCTTTAACTTTATGTACCGCCTGTAGCGAACAAGCCGCTCGGGGCAGCTTGACGTCATATCGTCCAAGCGCGCCGCCCCAAAGCGGACCGGAGAGGAGCGCACATGGCCTACGACGCCAAGAAAATCTACTACCGCTTCGACGATCACCTGAGCCGCCTGGTTCTGGATTACGAGGCGAGCCGTCAGATTTCGCCCGAAAGCGAAAACCTCTACCACGGCCTGCCGACTGATCCGTATGACGAGGGTCTGTTCGTCGAGCATAACGTCAAGCGCGGCCTGCGCAACGCCGACGGCTCGGGTGTGGTCGCGGGTCTTACCCGCATCTCGGACGTGCACGGCTACAACAAGATCGACGGCAAGGTCGTGCCCGACCAGGGCAAGCTCACGCTGCGCGGCTACAACATCGAGGACCTGGTCAACAACGCCCAGGCCGAGAACCGCTACGGCTACGAAGAGGTCGCCTATCTGCTCATTACGGGCTCTCTGCCCACTAAGGAAGAGCTCGACGGCTTTTGTGAACGTCTGGGCGCTTTTAGGCATCTGAGCGACGAGTACGTCAAAGAGTTCCCCATGACCACGGTGTCGTCGAGCATCATGAATGTGCTTCAGCGCGCCGTGCTGCTGCTCTACGCCTTCGACGCCGAGCCCGACGTCATTACGCCCGAGCACGAAATCGACGTCGCCATTTCCATGCTCTCCCGTCTCCCCCGCATCGCCGCCTTCGCGCATATGGCCTCGGTCGCCAAGCGCCGCGGCTCCGAGGTTCATGTGCCGCACCCCACACCCGGCCTTTCCACCGCCGAGACCATCCTGCAGGTGTTGCGCGGTGGCATGTCATTCAACCACGACGAAGCCATGCTGCTCGACGTGATGCTCATGCTGCATGCAGAGCACGGCGGCGGCAACAACTCCACATTCGCCTGCCGCGTGCTGTCCTCTTCGGCCACCGACCGTATTCTGCCTACGCCGCGGCTATCGGCTCGCTCAAGGGTCCGCGCCACGGCGGCGCCAACGCCAAAGTCGTGTCCATGCACGAGGACATCCGTGCGCATGTCTCCAATTGGGAGGACGAGGACGAGGTCGCAGCCTACCTGGGCAAGATCCTCGACAAGCAGGCTTTCGACGGCACCGGCTCATCTACGGTATGGGCCACGCCGTCTACACGCTGAGCGACCCGCGCGCCGAGGTGTGCCGCCGTTACGCGCGCACGCTTGCCGCCAAGAAGGACTTGGGCGAGGAGTTCGCGCTCATCGAGCGCATCGAGCGCCTGGCCCCGCAAGTGATGCGCGATCACGGCATGACCAAGCCCATCTGCGCCAACATCGACCTGTACACGGGCTTTATCTACAAGATGCTCGGCGTGCCCGAGACGCTCTTTACGCCGCTGTTCGCCGTCGCCCGCATGGCCGGCTGGTCGGCGCACCGCATGGAAGAGCTCTTCTGCGCGCACCGCATCATCCGTCCCGCGTATCGCCCGGTTATCGAGCCGTTGGAGTACAAGCCGCTCGCCGATCGCTAGGGCGTGAACCGTTATAGAACCCGAGCGTGGCCAGGGCATCACCGCCCTCGGCCACGCTTTTTTATGCCAGTAGAAAGGATCGCAACGAATGATTGTGTTTTCCGATATGGATGGAACGCTGCTGACGAGTGATAAGCAGATGAGCGACGTCACCTGGGCGATGCTCGACGAGCTTGCGCGGCACGGTATTGAGTTTGTGCCCTGCACGGGGCGCCCGCTGTCGGGCGTCTTTGAGCCCATCCTCGCCCACCCCGCCGTACACTACGCGATCTGCGCCAACGGTGCCAGCGTCTGGCAGCTCGACGACGACGTGCCCACCGATGCCTCACGTGCTACGCGCATTTTGAGCCGTCCGCTCGATCGCGGCATCGCCCATCGCATCCATAGCATTGCCGCCGGCCACGATGTGACCTTCGATATTTTCGCGGACGGGCAGTGCTTCCTCCCCCGCTCACTCTACACGCGCCTGGACGAATTCTGCGGCGGCGACCCCCACATCGCGGCTTCGCTCAAGCGCACACGAACACCGATCGACATGGATATCGACAGCAAGATCGACGAGGTCGAGACGCTCGAGCGTATCGCCATGTACTGGCACGACCCGGACGATCGCGACGCCATCGCCGCGGAGCTCAACACACTCGGTGGGATCGAGGTCACACGTTCGTACGCCATGAATATCGAGGTCATGGGCGAGGGCGCCACCAAGGGAACGGCCCTCACGTGGCTATGCGAGCACCTAGGCGAGCGTCTCGCCAACGCCTGGGCCTTCGGGCGACAACATCAACGACATCCCCATGCTACAGGCAGCGGGCCACGGCATGGCCATGATCAACGCCGAGCCCGAAGACTGCAACGCCGCCGACGCCATCACCGAGTTCGACAACGACCACGACGGCGTCGCCCGCACCATCATGGCCGCCCTCGCCTAGCAGCATCAACCCGGCAGTAGCTAAGTAGTCGTTGGGGACACTCCTCGCGGGGCGCCGCAAAGACTGTCCCCGGCTGCCGACAGAGACGATATGAGCAGGACATAAAACATTGAGAGCCCCTGCTGCATGAAGGACCGCGGATTAGGCCGACAATGGTGAGTGTCTAATCCAGCCGTGGCGGCCACGCCGCATTCATGGAAGGGGCTCCCATGCTCGATACTACCACCTTCGTCGGCCTCGACGTCCACGCCCGCTCGATAAAGGCCGTCTCCCTCGACGTCATGACCGGGGAGGTGCGCGCCGCGACCTTCGGCTACGACGCCGGGGCCGTCGCGGCGTGGGTCCGGTCCGTGGACCCCAGGGCCAGGTGCGTGTACGAGTCCGGGGTCACGGGCTTCGACCTGCAGAAGAGGCTCTCCGGCCTGGGGGTCGACTGCGCGGTCGCGCCGTCTCGAAGATGATCAAGCCCAGCGCGGACAGGCGCAGGAAGAACGACCGCAACGACGCGAGTTCCTCGCCCGCATGCTGTCGGTCGGCAACGTGGTCGAGGTGTGGGTCCCCGACGACGAGTGCGAGGCCGCCCGCGACCTGACCAGGGCGCTCGAGGACGCGAGGGACGACCTCTCGCGCTCGAAGCAGCGGCTCTCCAAGTTCCTGCTCAGGCACGGGCTCGTCTTCGACGAGAGAACGCCCACCGGCGCAGTGGATTGGCAACACCTATTTGGACGATTCCGGGAGGGACAGCCCCGCTTCCCTGAACTCGACCGGCGACATGTAGCCCAGCGTCGAGTGGATCCTGAAGTTGTTGTACCAGTTCACGTAGTCCGAGAGCTTGGCCCGTAGCTCGCGCGTCGTGCCGAACGTCTCGCGGTGGACGAGCTCGGCCTTCAGTATCCTGTTGGTCGACTCGTCGACGGCGTTGTCGTAGGGGCAGCCCTTGGCCGACAGCGACCTCTCTATGCCGAAGGTCTCGAGCATCAGGTCGATCTCGGCGTTGTCGAACTCGCTGCCGCGGTCCGTGTGGAATACCTCGATGTCCGAGATGGGGAAGGAGACCGTCGCGAACGCCGACTTGACCAGCCGGGCGTCCTTCCTGGGCCCGGCGGAGTGACCGACGATCTCTCTGTTGTAGAGGTCGACGAGCAGGCAGACGTAGTTCCACGAGGCCCCGACGCGCACGTAGGTCAGGTCGCTGCATATATGGGTGCGCGGCGCCCTGCCGCCGAAGCCGCGCGCGACGACGTTGGGCACGTCGGCCTCGTTG
>ENA-OQAN01000882-OQAN01000882.1-human-gut-metagenome-genome-assembly--contig:-NODE-882-length-14361-cov-3.802234_pt1 | contig 14361 bp, 20 predicted proteins | sample MGYA00242735_ERZ504527 | MGnify/ENA primary metagenome ERZ504527 (study PRJEB26092, sample SAMD00036230) | human gut metagenome | host: Homo sapiens | study: EMG produced TPA metagenomics assembly of...
TTTACGGCTGGAATCCGACAAGAGAAGTCAACGAGCGACAATTTGATCCGCCGGGATATCCGGAAAGACTGTAATACATGGGACTGGGGCGGCAGTCTGGTGGTGCATGAGCTGTGGCAGGATGAGAATGGCGATCTTTTTGTGAAGCGATTCCACAGGTGCTGGAAGCCGTGGGATGGGAAGAACCGCTTCAGATGCAGGCACTGACAGGAGAGTGGAAGCTGGAAAAGAACCAGGCAGAGGTTGATGCACCGTACGATTTTGGTGCGCTGCTGCTGAATCCGGTGGGGGAAACGAGCCGTCTTTCCTTTGACGTCGAAGTGGACGGGGATTGTCCGAGCGTTGGAATTGCCGTGCATGTCGAAGAAACATTTACGGTCGGTTATTATCTTCTGATTGATTTTGGACGCCGCCGGATCGAGTTTAAATCCGGAGTCCGCATGACAGAACGGGGCGGACAGATGTTCCCATATGAGGTGGAACTGGAACGGCCGCTGCCGATGTCGACAGGAAAAAGTTTTCATGTCGATGTGATTGCAGACGGTACGATTCTGGAAGCTTATGTGGATGGCAAAATTGCGCTTGGAACACGGATGTATGATCAGACGGGCGGATGCTTCGGGCTGTATGCATCGGATGGGAAAGCGGTATTTCGGGATATAAAAGTTTTTCACGCATGATAACCTTACTGCACACGCCGTCCGCATGCGGAATCCGGCGGAGGGTCTCTTTTGAGAGAGTTATTCATTTGGTAACTTTTGCTTGCAGTTTTGCCGGAGTGTGGTAAAGTAGTAGAGGAGTTATATGAATTTCAGCGGGAGACAGAAAATCGGATCTGTCGTTCCGCGTTCAGAAAGAGGATAGAACATTATGCTGAAAAAAATTGGAAGAATGATCCCTGCTGGTGCGGCAGCGGGAAGAAGTACAAAGACTGCATCTGGCGCTGGATGAGAAAATCAATTCTTATAAATTAAAGGGATGGAAAATTCCGCCGAAGAAAATTATCAAAAGACCGGATCAGATCGATGGAATTCGTGAAAGCGGTCTTGTCAATATTGCAGTTCTGGATTATGTGGCCGAAAACATTCATGCAGGCATGAGTACGGAAGACATCGACCGTCTGGTCGCAGAAAAGACAAAAGAACTCGGCGGAATTGCAGCACCGCTGAATTATGAAGGATTTCCGAAGAGCGTGTGTACCTCCATCAACGATGCGGTATGCCATGGAATTCCGAACGAAGAGGAAATTCTGCAGGACGGAGATATCATCAATGTCGATGTCTCTACTATTTATAAGGGATATTTTTCCGATTCTTCCCGTATGTTCTGCATCGGCGATGTAGATGATGTTTCGAAGAAGCTGGTGGAAGATACGTTAAAAGCCGTACAGCTTGGACTCTCTGAAGTACGCCCGTTCAACCGCCTCGGCAATGTCGGCGCGGTGATCAATGAATTTGCCCAGAGCCAGGGCTATAAAGTTGTCCGTGATATCGGTGGCCATGGCGTCGGTCTGGAGTTCCATGAGGATCCGTTCGTCAGCTATGTCACAAGACGAGATACCGGAATGCTGCTCGTACCGGGTATGGTATTCACCATTGAGCCGATGATCAATCTCGGAACGGATGAGATCTTCATCGACTCCGACAACGACTGGACTGTCTACACTGAGGACGGCGCACCGTCAGCCCAGTGGGAGGTTACGGTTGCGGTAACAGAAGATGGATATGAAATTTTGGCATATTAATTGACGCATAGAAATATGAAAGCTGTGTCTGTGGAAGAACTATTTTCCGGAGACACGGCTTTTTTCTAAAGAGAAAAGGGAGAAATACGATGCAGGATTTGGAACTGGAGATGAGCCGGTGCCGGGTCTGTCCGCGGAAGTGCGGAGCGGACCGGGAGCATGGAAAGACGGGATATTGTAAGGCGCCCTCCGGGGTTGCGGCGGCGCGGGCTGCACTGCATTTCTGGGAGGAGCCGTGTATTTCCGGGACGACGGGGTCGGGGACGGTTTTCTTTTCCGGATGTAATCTGCGGTGTGTTTACTGTCAGAACCATCATATTGCGGAGATGGAGAGTGGAAAAGTGATTTCGATCGGGCGGCTTTCGGACATTTTTCTGGAGCTGCAGGCACAGAATGCAAACAATATCAATCTTGTGACACCAAGCCACTACGTGCTGCAGATCCGGGAGGCACTTTTTTCAGGCAAAGAAAAAGGGACTTACCGTGCCGGTTGTGTATAACTGCGCGGGTATGAGAGCGTGGAAGCCTGCAGGCCCTGGATGGGCTGATCGATATTTATCTGACAGATTTTAAGTATATGGACTCCTCCTTGCAAAAGTGTACTCGCGGGCAGAAGATTACCCGGAAACAGCAAAACGGGCGCTGGCGGAAATGGTGCGTCAGACAGGAGAGGCTGTATTCGATGAGAATGGTCTGATGAAAAAAAGGTGTGATTGTGCGCCATTTATTGCTGCCCGGTGCTGTAAAAAATGCAAAAGCTGTGGTAAAATACGTCTATGAGATGTACGGCGATACCGTCTGGCTGAGCCTCATGAGCCAGTACACGCCGCTTCCGCAGGTGGAAAACATAAGTCCGCTGAACCGGAAAACGACAAAGCGGGAGTATGAGCGTCTGCTGGACTATACGTTTTCCCTCGGCGTCACCAACGCCTTTTTACAGGAAGGCCCGGTGGCTGAGGAGAGTTTCATTCCGGAGTTTGACGGAAGAGGAATCTGACGTTATAGTTCACTCGTGCAAAAAGGAGCTGTGCAGCAGCAAAAAGCGCTGGAAGCGCGGTTTTGAGAATGCAAGCAAAACACATTTGTCTATGATTAGATATGACTAACTATATTGTTTTAAGGAGGAAAAACTTTTGAGCAACGCAGTTGTAACACTGAAAAAAGGAGAGGGCCGCGCCTTAAAGCAGGGCGGAGCCTGGATTTTTGATAATGAGATCGCTTCGATTTTAGGAGCATATGAAAACGGAGATATCGTGCTGGTGCGCGACTTTGACGGATACCCGATGGGACGAGGTTTCATCAATGAGCATTCCAAAATCCGCATCCGTATGATGACAAGAAATATCGACCAGGAAATCGATGAAGCATTTTTGAGAAAAAGAGTGCAGGATGCCTGGGAGTACCGCAAAAAAGTGACGGACACATCGAGTTGTCGCCTGATCTTTGGCGAGGCAGACTTCCTGCCGGGACTCGTAGTGGATAAATTCTCCGATGTGCTGGTCGTTCAGTCGCTGGCACTTGGTATCGACAAAATGAAAATGACGATTATCCGCCTGTTGGAGGAGGTTCTGGCAGCTGACGGGGTTAAGATCCGCGGCGTGTTTGAGCGAAGCGATGCAAAAGTGCGTGAGCAGGAGGGCATGGAGCGTGTGAAAGGATTTCTCTCCGAGCCGTTTGACACCAGCGTGGAAATCGTCGAGAATGGTGTCCACTATCTCGTCGATGTCAAGGACGGCCAGAAAACTGGTTTCTTCCTGGATCAGAAATACAACCGTCTGGCTGTGCAGAAGCTCTGCAAGGACGCGAGAGTGCTCGACTGCTTTACCCATACCGGGTCGTTTGCACTGAATGCGGCATATGCAGGAGCAAAGGAAGTTATCGGCGTTGATGCATCAGAGCTCGGTGTAGAGCAGGCACGGAAAAACGCAGCCTTAAATGGTCTGGAAAACGTAGCATCTTTCGTGTGCGAGGATGTCTTTGAACTGTTGCCGCGTCTTGAAAAAGAGGGAGAAAAATTCGACGTCGTTATCCTTGACCCGCCGGCCTTCACAAAATCAAGAAACTCTATCAAAAACGCAATCAAGGGATATCGTGAAATCAATCTGCGCGGCATGAAACTGGTCAAAGACGGTGGCTATCTGTGCACCTGTTCGTGTTCCCACTTTATGGACTACGAACTCTTTACAAAAACCATCAACCAGGCGGCTCACAACGTCCACAAACGTCTCCGTCAGGTAGAATACCGCACCCAGCTCCGGATCACCCAATTCTGTGGCGGCGGATGAGTCCTATTACCTGAAGTTCTACACTTTCCAGGTTGTGGATGAAAAATAGAAATTCTTCCTCTGCCGGAAGCGCCGAAACGGAAAAGCGAAGTGTAAGAAATGGGAGGAATTGCCATATGATAGAACCAACACCCCATGCACAAAAGAAAAAGCACTCCCGCCAGATGGCCACAAGCTGTGAGTCGTGCGGTAATTTTGTGTATGATGAGGATTATGAGTGCTACACCTGCGAGGTGGATCTCGATGAGGATGAGATGGCACGTTTTCTGCAGGATAAATTTTACAACTGTCCGTACTACCAGCTCGGCGACGAGTATCGGATTGTGCGGAAACAGATGTAGGCAGGCAATGCGTCCGGTATACAAAGCTGCGGCGTTTGCGATAAAATACATATATAAAAGAACAGGAGGATTTTTACCATGAACAACGAAGTATTAAATGCAATCAAAACAAGAAGAAGCATCCGCAAATACAAAGCGGAGCAGATTACCGATGAGCAGCTCGATGCAATTCTGGAGCCGGAACGTATGCGGCAACCGGCATGGGAAAACAGTCGCCGGTGATTGTTGTGGTACAGAAACCGGAGCTGATTGCAAAGCTTTCGAAAATGAATGCAGCTGTTATGGGTACAACATCCGATCCGTTCTACGGCGCTCCGACCGTTCTGATCGTGCTTGCTGACCCGGAGCGCGGAACTTATGTGGAGGACGGCTCTCTTGTCATGGGAAATCTGATGCTGGCAGCACATGCCGTTGGTGTGGATTCCTGCTGGATCCATCGTGCAAAAGAAGAGTTCGCGAGCCCGGAGGGAAAAGCCCTCTTAAAAGAGTGGGGACTTTCCGAAAATTATGTTGGCATCGGCCACTGCATCCTCGGCTATCGCGACTGTGAGTACCCGGAGGCAAAAGAAAGAAAAGCAGATTATATTGTAAGAGTATAATCATCTGCGAAAACGGCTCCGGGAGCGGCTGTGCGTTGAAAACACCCGCCCGGAGTCTATATTTTTAACCGAATCAAGCAAGTAGCGAAGCGGATTGCGAATATCCGCTTTGCTAGAGACAACAGAGGAACAGCCATGTATCGAATTATGATTGTAGAAGATGATGAAGTCATCGCCCGCGCCGTGCAGCAGAGCCTGGTTTCCTGGGGCATGGATGCGTTCTGCGTACAGGATTTTTCCAGTGTTCTCGCTGAATTTGCCGTGAAAAATCCGCAATTAGTGCTGATGGACATTCATCTTCCCTTTTTTAACGGATTTCACTGGTGCCAGGAGATTCGAAAGGTCTCGAAAGTGCCGGTAATTTTTCTTTCTTCTGCATCGGACAACATGAACATTATTATGGCCGTTAATATGGGGCGGCGATGACTTTATCGCGAAGCCGTTTGATTTAAGTGTCCTGACCGCCAAAGTCCAGGCGATGCTCCGCCGCACCTACGAATTTGCCGGAGAAACGAATTTCCTCGAGCACCGCGGTGCCATGCTCGATACGGGAAGTGGTGTGCTGAATTACCGGGGAAAGCGAATTGAGCTGACAAAAAATGAGTGGCGCATTCTGCAGTCCCTTCTCGAAAATAAAGGAAAAGCCGTCAGCCGCGATATGCTGATGATGCATCTGTGGGAGTCGGACAGCTTTATAGATGACAACACGTTGACCGTCAACGTCACGCGCTTGCGGAAAAAACTGGAGGAGGCAGGACTTACAGACTTTATCCAGACGAAAAAGGGTGTCGGCTACCTGATCGCATGACGGAAGCAGAACAGGAGAAAGAGGATGGAACAACAGAAAGAGGGAATCCGGCAGGAGGTTACACTTCTTAACTGGTATTTGAAAGAGCATCTTGCATCGGCCGTGCGGATTGCCGCTTTTATAGGAGTATTTTCACTCCTCTGTTTTCTGCGCAATGTGCCGCAGGATGTCACCGTTTATATGATCGTGCTGATGGCTGCTGTCGGAGCCACAGGTTTTTGCTTTCATTATGGGAAGTACCGGAAACATCATCTGGTCTTAGCACTCCTTGCCGCCGAACCGCAGGGCAAAACAGAAGCGCTTCCGGAGGCGGACGGGCTTCTGGCGCGGGATTACCAGCAGATCATCGCATCCTATGAGCGGCAGTTTCAGGAAGAACAGATTAAGATGGAGCAGAAATACCGCGATATGATGGAGTATTACACGATGTGGACCCATCAGATCAAAACGCCGATTGCGGCGATGCGGCTGCTTCTGCAGGAGGAGGATACGCCGTTTTCGCGTGAAATGCAGAGCGAACTTTTCCAGACGGAGCAGTATGTGCAGATGGCGCTGCAGTACCTGCGCATGGAAAAAATGACATCGGATCTTGTCTTTGCAAGGTACGATTTGGATGCGCTGATCCGCCAGGCTGTGCGGAAATATGCTCCGCTTTTTATCCGCCGGAAGATTATCCTTTCCTACGAGCCGGTGCACTGCGAGGTGCTGACAGATGAAAAATGGCTCATCTTTGTGCTGGAGCAGATTCTGTCAAATGCGCTGAAATACACGAAAAGTGGAAGCATTCACATCTATCTGTCACCGGATGCACCAAAAACGCTGGTGATTGAGGACACCGGCATCGGCATTGCGCCGGAGGATCTGCCGCGGATTTTCGAAAAAGGCTACACGGGCTGCAACGGCCGCGCAGACAAGCGGTCAACGGGCATCGGACTGTATCTGTGCCGCCAGATCATGGAGAAACTTTCGCATACCATCGCATCGAGTCGGAGATGGGAGTGGGAACGAAGGTGTATCTTGGGCTGGATACGTATCCCTGTAGTACATAGAGAGCTTCGCCGGGAATCTTACAGAAATGTAAGGTTGCCGGTCTTTTTTGTAAGATGATCCTAAGGCAGAAGAGGGCGCGGACGGGTATAATAAGCCTTGTCAATTAAGAAAACAGTTCAGACAGAAAGGAAAATGTGACATGGCAATTCTGGAAGTAGAACATCTGAAAAAAACATATACCACGCGCTTGGCAGCAACCGTGGAAGCGTTGAAAGACGTTAATTTTACAGTGGAACGGGGCGAATTTGTTGCAATCATGGGCGAATCGGGAAGCGGAAAAACGACGCTTCTGAACCTGCTCGCAGCACTAGACAAGCCAACCGGCGGACAGGTGCGGTTAAATGGAAAGAATCTCGGCGAATTAAAGGAGAAGGAGATTGCCGGATTCCGCCGCGAAAATTTAGGTTTCGTGTTCCAGGACTTCAACCTGCTCGATACCTTTTCCCTGCGTGACAACATTTATTTGCCGCTCGTGCTGGAAGGAAAAAAATACGAGGAGATGAGTCTTCGGGCAGAGCCGATTGCGAAAAAACTCGGCATCACCCAGATCCTCAATAAATACCCATATGAGGTGTCCGGCGGACAGAAGCAGCGTGCAGCCGTTGCGCGTGCGCTGATTACCAATCCGGAGCTGGTTCTTGCGGATGAGCTTCCGGCGCGCTCGATTCCCATGCAGCGGATGGCCTCATGAAACTGTTCGGGGAGATCAACGAGGAGGGCCAGACGATTGTTATGGTAACGCACAGTGTGAAGGCGGCCTGCTCGGCGAAGCGTGTGCTGTTCATCAAGGACGGCGAGGTCTTCCACCAGCTGTATCGCGGTTCTTTAGGGCGCGATGAGATGTATCAGAAGATCTCCGATACGTTGACAATTCTTGCGACGGGTGGTGAACGGGATGAATAATCTGCTGTATGCCAGACTGGCAAAAACAAATTTGAGCAAAAACCGTCAGAATATTCTTCCGTATCTGCTGTCATGCATCGGCACGGTGGTGATGTTTTTATCATGGATACACTGGCGCAGGGAAGTGGCTTTGATTCCATGATCGGAAAAGATACGATCCTGACAGTGATGGGGATGGGAACCTATATCATTGGCCTGTTCGCGGTGATTTTTCTGATCTACAGCAACAGTTTTCTGGCAAAAAGAAGAAAAAAAGAGTTCGGTCTGTTCCAGATTCTCGGCATGGAGAAAAAGCATCTGGCGAAGATCCTCTTTTTTGAGAGTCTGTATCTGTGGGCGGCATCGCTTGGAATCGGTATTCTGCTCGGTGTGTTGCTGTACCGCCTGCTGTTTCTGGTGCTGATGAAGCTGACCGGACTGAACGGAACAATTGGTTTTGCGTTCAGTGCAAAAGCCGTGGGAAGTACGATGCTGCTGTTCGGCCTGACTTTTGTGATCAATTTTCTCTTAAGCCTTCGCCAGATCCACGTCTCACAGCCGGTCGAACTGCTGCACGGCGGCGCGCAGGGTGAGCGGGAACCGAAAACGAAGCTTTTGACGGCGGTTCTTGGATTCATGCTTCTTGGTGTTGGCTATTATCTGGCTCTGACCTGCCAATCCTCGATGGATGCACTTGATAAGTTTTTTAATGCAATCGCTTTGGTTATGGTGGGAACGTACTGCCTGTTTTCTGCTGGAAGTATTGCATTTTTGAAAATTCTGAAGAAAAACAAGAATTACTATTACCAGACACGCCATTTTACAAGCATTTCGGGCATGCTGTACCGCATGAAGCAAAATGCGGTCGGTCTTGCGAATATCTGTATTCTGTCAACGGGTGTGCTTCTGGTTATCTCCATCAGACATGTCTGTGGACGGGAATTGAGGAGGTTACCTATACGCGGTTTCCACATCAGATTCGATCGAAGCAAATACTGGCGTGAGCGGCATTATGAAGACGGTGGAGCCGGTCAGTCAGAAGATGATAGAGGAAGTGAAAACTGGGATTGATCAGCATCTGGAAGAAAAGCAGCTCAGAAAAAAGTATGAAAGTGATCAGAGATACTATGTTATGCTTGCTGCTGTAGATAGAAACAAAGTAGAAAAAACACAGTCAGATGATGCTGCGGCGAGCACACTGATAAAAATCATGGAAGAGTCGGAGTACAATCAGGTAACCGGCGAACAGGTAGAGCTGGAACCAGGGCAGGCTCTGGTTTTTCAGGCAAAACAGAAAAATTATGGATATGACACGATTGAACTGGGAAATCAGATGTATGAAGTAAAAAAATGGAATACCGATAAAAAATCGTACATTCTGGATGAGAAGACGCAGGTGTATGAGACAATGACGGTGGTGACGCGGAACATGAAGCAAAGGAAGCGTATGCGGCTGTGCAGGGAAAGGAGCCAGAAGGATACAGTTGGGAATATGCTCTGGATCTTATCGGGGATGCTGGCGAACAGATCACAGTTGGAGATGAGATTGAGACGATACTGACGGAGTCATCTTTTAACGGATGGGTGGAAGTGCGCGAAAAAGAGCGCAATACGGTTTACAGTCTGTATGGTTCACTTCTGTTTTTAGGTGTTTTCGTCGGTGCGCTGTTTTTGATGGGTGCCGTTATGATTATCTATTACAAGCAGGTTTCAGAAGGCTTCGATGACCGAAAACGGTTCCAGATTATGCAGAAGGTCGGCATGAGCCGCAAAGAAATCCGTCAGACGATTCAGTCACAGGTGGTAACGGTCTTTTTCCTGCCGCTCGCGGTGGCCGTGGTGCATACAATGGTAGCGTTTCCATTGACCAGGCGTATCATGGCAATGCTGAATTTCCCGGACAGCAATCTGTTCCTGGCTGCAACAGCGATTACGATTGCGGCGTTTGCCGTGGTTTACCTGATCGTCTATGTGCTGACGGCGCGGGCGTATTACAAAATTGTGGAATAAGAAGATGTACTTTTTTTAATACATCGAAGCGTCTTTGAAAAAAACTTAACAAAAAAATAATAAGAAAAAGACATCCGGCGCAGACGGAAAATCTGCGGGGGATGTCTTTTTTGTTTGTTCTATTTATAAATGCCGTTGACGGTAACTTTGAAAAGAGCTTCCTTTCCGTTGAGTTCGTCTTTTCCATAGTCTTCCGGGAAAGTGACGGTTACATCTACGCTGTCGCCCGGGTGATGACCGATGAGCTGTTCTTCAAAGTCATCGATGTAAGTATGAGAACCGATCACAAGATCAGCGCCATTTCCTTTTGTGTTTCCTCCCTGGAATTCCACGCCGTCAATGGAGCCGACATAGTCGATATTGACGGTATCACCGTCCTCGATGGTAAGGGAAGTGTCGGTCTGCAAAGAGGCAGAAGCCGAAGTGGAGGCTGATGAGGCGGATGCGGCTGTGGAGGTATCCTCCGAGGCACTTTTGACAGAGAGTCGTTTGGAATCGAGTACGCTGGCAATAATAAGGCCGACGATCACAACGACAATCAGAGCTGGTCCGGCCCAGCTCCAGATCTTTTTGTAATGCGCTACTTTCGCTTCGTGCTCCCGCTCTTTGGCACGCCGTTCCTTGGCAGCTTTTCTGTTTTCTTTGTTCATAAAAAGGATCTCCTTTGCACTTTTACGACTGCAATCGTATTTTATAATATCAAGTATATCATAAAAATATGGTAAAAGTGTGAAAAAAATAACACGATCCAACATTGTCAATGCTCAAAAATGACGATATAATGAGTGCAAGTGAGCCAAATGAAAATTTATTTTCAATTGGCGAACGACGAATGTCGCTTACGCGGCAGCGTAAGATTGAGTGCAAGTGAGAAAACGCGGCGAGTAAGGGAGTGAATAAAATGGATGACTGGAGTAGTTTCAGAACGACGACATCCGAACAGCAGCGCCTCCGGGCTGCACTTTCCGGCTTTTGTGAATCGCAGGATCTTCCGGAAGAACAGCGAGCCGCATATACCGCATACCTGCGGAAACGCATCCGTCCTGCTGTCGAAATGCTGATTCGTGAGGATGATTTTTCAAAGCTGGAACGTATTCTGCAGACCGGATGGCTGTCCGATGCAGACCGAAAACGTTTTCTCAACCTTGCTGCCGACCAGCAGAAATGGCAGGCCTTCCGCATTCTCCTGAACCGGAGCTCACAGGATCCGATGCAGGAGAATACGGAAAGCAGAAAAACAGAAGCTGCGATTCAAAAAGAAAAGCCCACAAAAGAAAAAGAAGCGCTGGCGCTCCGGCTTTTCGAAGAAGCCCGCAAAAACCTCTGCTGGCTGTACCCGGAACTTGGTGAAGCGATTCTTTTCTTTCAGCATCAGCCATCCGACAGGACAAAAGCCATCACATCCGACGGTCATACGATATATTTTAACTCCGATTTTGTACTCTGCATGTGTGCCGAAAATTCATCGTTCCTCAAGGAAGGCTATCAGCACCTGCTGCTGGAATGCATCCGCCGGTTTGGGAAAGAAACACCGGAGCCGGAAAAAAAAGAACAGCCCCCGGTTTCATGGCTGATGCCGGAAAAAGAAAAACAGTCTCCGGTTTCATGGCTGGTGCCGGGAAAAGAACCGGAACTTATCGAGTCTTTTCAATCAGTCTGGAAACGTGCTTCCCGCAAGTTGGCGGAAAACTACGGCACCGGCGGCCTGCGGCGAGGCCAGAACCGTGGTGGAAAAAAAGAAACCCTGTCCGGGATCGAAAAAAGAGTGTACGATTACCGCCGCTTCCTGAAACGCTTTACCGTTACCCGCGAGGAAATGGAGCTGGATCTCGACAGCTTCGATCCAGTCGCTTACCATTATGGGCTTATGTATTACGGAAATTTCCCTTTCATCGAGCCGCCGGAGACGCGCGAGGGAAACCGTCTCGAAGAGCTGGTTATCGCGATCGACACATCCGGTTCGTGCAAAAAAGAAATCGTAGCAAAATTTCTCGGTGAGACGCGCAGCATTCTTGAAGAAAAAGAAAACTTCTTTTCCCGATGGAACGTCTGCCTGATCCAGTGCGACAGCTTCGTGCAGGATGTCACGATGATCCATTCACCGAAAGAATGGGAAGATTACCGTGAAACAATTATCATCAAGGGCCGAGGCGGAACCGATTTCCGTCCTGTCTTTCAGAAAGTGGAAGAGTTGCGGGAACAGCACGTATTCCGAAACTTAAAAGCGTTGATCTATTTTACCGACGGAGACGGAATTTATCCCGAACAAAAGCCCGATTACGAGACGGCATTCGTCTTTGTCAGACAGACCGAAAAAATGAATCTTGTCCCAAATGGGCAAAAAAACTGCTGACAGAAGAATGTACTCTTTGAACACAACTGACAAAAAAGCATCTCGCAAAATCAAACACAGAAAGATTTCGAGAGTACATAAAGAGCGCATAAGATAAGAGAGAACATATGAACATACAAGAAGCAAAAGAGACAATTGAAACAGCCCTGCGCGCATACTTTGCAAGAGATGAAATTGGTTTTCCGCTGGTTCCGCTCCGGCAGCAGCGTCCCATTCTCCTGATCGGCCCGCCGGGCATCGGAAAAACGGCAATTATGGAGCAGATCGCAGAAGAGTGCGGTGTGGGGCTTGTCGCCTACACGATGACACACCATACGCGTCAGAGTGCCATGGGCCTTCCGGAGATCTGCAAACGTGAAATCGAAGGGAAAACGGTACATACAACGGAATACACGATGAGCGAGATCATCGCCTCGATCTATGACTGCATGGAGCAGACCGGAAAGAAGCGGGGTATCCTCTTTCTCGATGAAATTAACTGCGTCTCCGAGACCCTCGCTCCGGTAATGCTGCAGCTTTTGCAGGACAAAAAATTCGGCAATCAGCACATCCCGGATGACTGGCTGATCGTGGCCGCCGGAAATCCGCCGGAATATAATAAATCTGTGCGGGAATTTGATGTGGCAACGCTTGACCGTGTGCGGAAGATCGAGGTGCTTCCCGAGCTTTCCGTCTGGCTCTCCTACGCAGAGAAAAATCAGATCCACAGCGCCGTGACAACGTACCTTATGGCACACAGTGACCATTTTTATTCTGTTTCGCAGGAAGCGGATGAGAAGCGTTTTGTGACAGCACGCGGCTGGAGGATTTGTCGGCAGTGCTGAAAAGTTATGAAATCCTGCATTTTCCGGTCGACGAAGCACTGATCGGACAATATTTGCAGGAAGAAAAGACGGCGGAGGAATTCAGCTCGTACTACAGGATTTACGAAAAATATGGACAGGATTACGGTGTAGAGGAGATTCTGACCGGTGCATTTTCCGGAAAAATCATGGCAGAAAAACAGAAGATGGCGGCAAATGGTTCTGCAGAAGAGCGATCTGTACTGCTGTCTCTGTTTCATGCGGCACTTCAGAAAGAGGCATCCGGCTGCCAGAAGCAGGAGCACACGGCAAAGGAGCTCTCCGAGTGCTTTCGCCAGTTTACCGGGCTTTGCAGGCAGAAAAAAGATGAGACATACGCATCCTGGCTACAACAGAAAGAGCAGGGATTTGCAGTGTGCAAACAGCAGGGACTGCTGAAAAAGGGCGAGGAAGAAACGAATGCGCGGGTCTTGAAAAAGTTAAAAAAACTCGAGGAGACCGCTAAAAAATGTCGCAAAACCGATTCAGATCAGATGAAAGAGCTTTTTGAAACGGTATGTGAACTGGAACAGGAAAAAGTGGAGAAGGAAGTAAAGGATGTGAAACTGCAGATCCGCCGTGCCGCTGAATTTTTACAGAACAGCTTTCCGGGCGGAGCAGAAGTGGTGCTGTTTGAAGCAAATCTGGCGCGAAGTCCAGCGTTACGGAGCTTTTTGATTGAGAAAAGCATGGATGCCGAATGATAAGCGGCCACTTTGGAAAGGAGAAAAAGATGAATTATAAAATGATCCTGCAGTACGACGGCACGCGCTATAACGGCTGGCAGAAGCAGGGAAATACGGACAACACGATTCAGGGCAAGCTCGAAACGCTGCTGTCCAGGATCGCAGGAGAGCCGGTGGAGATCCACGGCGCGGGCAGAACCGATGCCGGCGTCCATGCGGCGGGACAGGTCGCAAATGCAAAGTTCCATACCGATCTATCCGATGAAGAACTTCTGCAGACAATCAACCATTATCTGCCGGAAGACATCGAAGTCACCAGCCTCGCGCGGATGCCGGAGCGCTTCCACAGCCGTCTGAATGCGGTGGACAAAACATACGAATACCGTATCGTGATCGATGGCAGAAGGCATGTTTTCGAGCGGAAATACGTGTATTTTTCGGAAGCACCGCTCAATGTGGAAAAAATGAAAGAAGCATCGAAAGCGTTTATCGGAACGTATGATTTCAGGAGCTTCTGTGCCAACAAACGTATGAAAAAATCGACAGTACGGACGATTACCGGAATTGATTTCTGCGAGAAAGACGGGATTCTTATCATTCCTATACCGGAACCGGTTTTCTGTACCACATGGTGCGGATCCTGACCGGAACACTTGTGGAGGCCGGGATGGGAAACGGGATATCGACATCAATGATGGAGCTTCTCAAAGCAAAAACCGCGAAAGTGCGGGTTTTCTTGACACCGGCAATGCGGACTCCTG
>ENA-OQAN01000883-OQAN01000883.1-human-gut-metagenome-genome-assembly--contig:-NODE-883-length-14357-cov-1.880042_pt1 | contig 14357 bp, 20 predicted proteins | sample MGYA00242735_ERZ504527 | MGnify/ENA primary metagenome ERZ504527 (study PRJEB26092, sample SAMD00036230) | human gut metagenome | host: Homo sapiens | study: EMG produced TPA metagenomics assembly of...
GGTTCCGCTGCCGGCGATGCGATGCGTGTCCGTGCACGCGCAAACCGTCTCCGGGCGGCAATTCCCTGCTGGATGCATGCCTGTTCGGCACCCGCTCCGGCAAGCGCTGGCGGAACGCATTTCCAGCGCTCCAGTGAACGATCCCATGGCTGAATCCGACGCGACAATGGTTCGGATGCGGTCCAGCAGGCCGCTGACACCCGTTCCAACGAACTCAAGGATCTGCTGGTGCAGCTTCCGGAAGACGAGGAGCATGCAGCCGACAATCCTTACCAGCTGATGGCCGATCTGGGTACCGTCATGGAACGCGCTGTCGCCGTGCGTTGCGACGAGCAGGGTATCGAACAGGCGCTAACGGCATTGCATGATGAGTTTGCGCCCCGTGCCGAAGCCCTGCACGCGCATTCCGACTCCCCCACGTTCAACCAGGAGATCACCGCCATTTGGGAGGTCCGCCACCTTCTGGAACTCGGCAAGGCCGTACTCACCTCATCCGATGCGCGTCACGAATCCCGTGGCTCGCTGAAGCGTCTTGATTTTCCGGAACGCGACGATGAGCATTTCCTGGCCCATTCCATGGTGAATGCCTCCGGCAGATTTCCTGGCAGCCGGTGCACATTGTGAATATGCCGCCAAAAGCCCGCGAATACTGATTCCGCTGGGCACGGCGTATGGCAGACTAGTTGACGGTTTTATTGGAAAGGCGGTACATGAGCGGTATGGAAAACGGCGTGAATACGGTGACATTGCGGGTGAATAGGTTTGCCCCGCGCGCCGAGCGTGCCCGCGACCGCGAACGTGGCGGCTCTCCGTTCGCCAGAAAAAGCTCTCCGTTTGGGGATTCCGGGCACGTCGGCGCGCCGCCGCCCGCGCGGCAAGCAGTGGTTGCAGGATTACACGTTGAACGTGCGTCCGGAAGACACGGTGCTTGATTGCCTGTTGAAGATCAAACGCACCATCGATCCGACGCTGGCATTCCGCTATTCGTGCGGACATGGCATGTGCGGTTCCGATGCGGTGTCCATCAACGGCACCCCCACCTGCTGTGCACCGCGTCCGTCAAGGATTGGGCCAAACCGTCGAATCCGACATTGGTCGACGATGAAGGATTCCGACACACCGGAGATGTTTCCGACATTCAGGAAAATGCGGTCGGCGCAGGGGATCTTGGCGTCATCGAGCTCGCTCCCCTGCCGGGTTTCCCGGTGCAGCGCGATTTGATTGCGATATCGATCAGATGCTCAACCAAATCAGAAAACTCAAGCCCTATCTGCAGGCGCGTGGAGAACTCGCCACCACTGCGGACGGCAAGATCAACGCTTTCGAATATCTGCAGAATCCCCAGCAGCTTGCCAAGTATGAGCTTCTCAGCAACTGCATCGCCTGTGGCACTTGCGAAGGCAGCTGCCTGTGTATGCGGGCGGCGAAGCGTTCATCGGACCTGCAGCCCTTATCGCGGCGTCTCGTTTCATCAACGATTCCCGCGACGGCCAGGCGAACGCACGCATGGATGCCATTGATTCCGCCGATGGCATCGCCGCATGCCAGTCGGTCCGCGCATGTACCCGCGAATGCCCGCGTGGCATTGACGTCGGCGAGGAAATCTGGCAGCTGATCGCCCAAGTCAAGGAACGCTGAACCCATGGATAGAACGTCATATACCAATCTCGCCAAGTCATGGGAATACGTTGAGGACCATGCGTTCTCCCGCCAGTCAACCGACTTGAATGCTATTCGCACCCATGCTGAAGAAGCAGGCATTCCGCAGGTTCAGCAGCCCAAGCCGAGCTGTTGCGCATGCTCGTGCATATGGTGAATGCGACATCGGTGATCGCCGTCGGCACCGGTTCCGTGGTGGAAACGTTGCAGCTGGTCAACGGTTTGGATAATTCCGGTCAGCTTACGGCGGTTGATTCCTCTTCCCAGGGCATTGCGCTGATTCGTACGTTGTTTAATCGGCTTTCCGACGAGACACAGACCACGCTTCGCGCCGTCAACGCTCCCGTCGACGTGTTTTTGCCACGTCTGAATGCAGAAAACTACGATTTGATTGTAGTTGCCGGCGACGCGGAAAATTACGGCGCTTCCTTCGAGCAGGCTCCCCGCCTGTTGAAGAAGCATGGCGTAATCGTGTTCACCGATATTCTTGCTTTTGATTCAGCCACGTCCGCAGGCGGCGTTTTGAATCCCGCCAATCGTGACGCCAAATCCATTGCCATGCGTGGTTTGCTGGAAACCGTGGAATCCGATGAGCGTTTCGTCACTGCACTCACCCCGACAGGTACAGGTTTGCTCGTGGCCGTCAAGCGCTAGAGCATGCCGTTCCCAACGGCTTACTGGCTTCCCTACTTTTTTGCAAAAGCCGACGCTCATCATGTAATGGGCGTCGGCTTTTGCTACGTTCTGGCATATGCGCAGGATCGCTCTATGTCAGAACACCGTTATTTGGTCTTTGGATGTGTGTCGATCATCTGGCTGACCACAACAGTGCCGTCTTCCAACACGGATTCCACTTCCCCAGCAGCATCCTCGTCAGCAGTATGATGCTTATGCTTCGAGGATGCGGCAGCGGCAAGCTCAAACTTCTTGGATTGGCGGCTCAGCAGAATGCCGGAAATCACCGCCGCGGCCATGGAACCGACCAACACACCGAAACGTGCTTCAGCAGACAGTTCGGCATCCTGATATGCAAGCGAGGAAATCAGGAAAGATACGGTAAAGCCGATGCCACATGCGCAGGCCGCGGGGAACATGTCGCGCACACGCAATCCCTTAGCCATTTTCAATCCGGCCACATGCGTGGAAAGCCATGCCGTGATCATAATGCCCAACGGCTTGCCGACCACCAGAGCCACCATAACGGCAACGACGACCGGCGAAATGAACAGGGCCAATGTCAACGATTCAAAATGCACACCAGTGGCGAACAAGGCGAAAATCGGCAGAGCAGCAACGCGGAAAACGGCTGCAGCTTGTCCGCATAGCGTTCGGCGCGTGGGGTTTTCTCTCCGAAACGCTCATGAGCCGGCGTGAGCAATCCAACAAGCACGCCAGCCAAAGTAGGATGCACACCAGCTTCGAACATCATCACCCAAGCCAGAATGCCGACAATGGCCACGGCAAGCCATGGCACTTTGCGCATACGCACCAGGAAATACCATACGACAGCGCATACGGCGATGCCGACGAACCAGTACCATGCGTTCACCGAAGAGAAGAACACCGCGATCAGAATAATGGCCAGCAGATCGTCCACTGTGGCAAGCGTCATCAGGAACGCGCGAATGGAGCCCGGCAGCGCTTTGGCGAACAAAGCAAGCACAGCCAAAGAGAACGCGATATCAGTGGCCGTAGGAACCGCCCAACCATGAGACATCTCACCAAAGGTGAAACTCGTTCCCGAAGCGATGGCCAACGGATCGGATCCGAAACCGGAGAACAGGAACAATACCAGCAGGAACAACACCGGAGGAGCCATCATACCGCCCACAGCGCACAGCATCGGCACTGCAGCAGCTTGGGGTTCGACAGCGAACCTGTGGCGAGTTCCTGTTTCAATTCCAGTCCGACAGTCAGGAAGAACACCGTCAGCAGACCATCCTGCACCCAGTGTCCCAGTCCCATATCGATATTGGTGTAGGGAATGGCGATGCGGAAATTCTCCAACTCTTCGAACGCATGCGCCGTGAACGGCAGATTGGCAAGCAACAGACCTGCGAGGCGAAGCCAAGCATAATCAGACCAGATATGCGGTCGGAAGCGGCTATGTATCGTATTTTCGCCCAGAGTCCCTGCTTACGTTCGGTCATTGCTCTCCCGTCTGTTGCCGCGAGTATCCACGGCCCGCCATTCACTTAAGAAAAGCGTCTGCGGTATTGGCATGCGCAGACGCTTCAATAGCGGTTCCAGTGTACCGAGAGGTGTCGGCGTTTATGTTTCCAAACCGTCTTTTTCACTGGTGTTTACGGTTTTATTCGGCATGGCGGCTTTTCTTGTACCACACCGTTCGCTCGGAGAGAAACCGAACGTATCTCGACAACAGCCGCTTTACATAAGCATTCTGGTAGGTTTGCGAATCGCATTGATTCGAACACTATTCACGCAGCGCCGCCGTTACTTCCAGAAAAAGAAAGCCTCCTCCGCATTTCGCGAAGGAGGTTCATGTGCGCGAGACAGGATTCGAACCTGCGACCTGCTGATCCGTAGTCAGCTGCTCTAATCCGCTGGGCTACTCGCGCAACGTTGCTTGTTTTCGGCAACTCGAATAAGATACACCCAAATGGCCGCGCAGCAAAATCTCGGCGTGTCGCGCCTGTTTTCGTGGATTTCGCACCGGCATCCATACTTGCTTCAACCCTACGAAATCTGAACTCTCGCACATACGACGCGCAACACGCCGAATGCACTACGCGGCACGTCTGCGAGGAATCTCCTCCGTGGAAACCTTCAATAGTTTCGGAGTGCCGGAACCATTGACGGACGCCTCATCCACCACCACCTCCGATACGCCAGTCACGCTTGGTAGCTGGAACATCGTGTCCTCCAAGGTTTTTTCGATAATCGATCGAAGCCTCGGGCGCCGTGCCCTGCGAATCGAAGTGGCCGCGATCTGCCGCACCGCCCCCTCGGTGAACGTCAACGTCACCCGTCAATCGCAAACAACTTCTGATACTGCTTGACCAGTGCGTTCTCCGGTGCGACCAGAATGCGCGCCAAATCATCCTCCGTAAGCTCCTCAAGCACGCTCACCACCGGCAATCTACCGATGAATTCAGGCAATAAACCGAAATCGGCAAGATCGTCGGCCGAAGCTGGGCAAGCAGCTCACGATTCGGCACCTCATGATCATGCCACGCGGCACCAAATCCGCTTTCACGAGCGCCCAAACGCTGCGCCACAATATCGGCAAGCCCGACAAACGCGCCGCCGCAGATAAACAGAATGTCACGAGTGTCGATCTGCACCGTCTCCATCTCACGATGCTTACGCGAACCCTCCACCGGCACGGATGCCACAGTACCTTCCAGAATCTTCAGCAGAGCCTGCTGCACGCCCTCACCGGACACATCTCGCGTAATAGACGTGTTCTCGCCGCTCTTACGCGCTATCTTGTCGATTTCGTCAATATAGACGATGCCCTGCTGCGCTCGCGCCACATCGCCGTCAGCGGCCTGTATAAGCCGTTGCAGTACGGTTTCCACATCGTCGCCCACATACCCCGCTTCAGTGAGTGTGGTGGCGTCGGCGATGACGAACGGCACATTCATGACCTTCGCCAGCGTCTGCGCAAGATACGTTTTGCCCACGCCGGTCGGCCCCAGCAGCAGGATATTCGATTTGGACACCTGCACGCCGGCCAGTGGATCGTCGCTCGCATGCGCCGCACGATCGCGCAATGCCGCGGATTCACGCATTTCCATATTGACGCGCTTGTAATGGTTGTATACGGCCACGGAAAGCGTTCTTTTAGCGGATTCCTGCCCGACCACGTAGTTGTCGAGATAGGCGCTGATCTGTGCGGGTTTCGGCAGCTGCAATGTGTTCAGCTGGCGTCTTTGACACGTTCTTCGGAAATGATGTCGACGCACAGTTCGATGCATTCGTCGCAAATGGCCGCACCTGATCCGGTAACGAGCTTACGTACCTGATTTTCGGTTTTGCCGCAGAACGTGCATCGTGACACTTCATCGTTGTAGCTGACCACTCGTCCCATTCGCACCCCTTTGTTTGCCGTACCTGCCATTGAGCAATCGCCATCATGCAATCATCATTGAAGAACAGCATACCCCTGCCAACGCCCGGCAGGGGTATTGATTTGTGAAGATGCGACTTCAGATGGACCTCGCATATGCGCCGTTCAGCTACGGTGTTCCAGCACTTCGTCGACAATGCCGTATTCCTTGGCCTCAGGTGCGGTCAGGAAGGTGTCGACCTCGATGTCTTTGCGAATCTTCTCCACATCGCGACCGGTATGCTTGGCCAGCGTGTTCTCAAGCCATTCACGCATACGCAGCATTTCCTTGGCTTGGATTTCGATTTCCGTCGCCTTGCCGAAGCCTGATCGATGGCCGGCTGATGGATGAGCACGCGCGCGTTCGGCAGCATCAGACGCTTGCCCTTGGCTCCGGCGGCCAGCAGAATGGCGGCTGCGGAAGCGGCCTGTCCAAGGCATACGGTCTGCACATCCGGCTTGATGTACTGCATGGTGTCGTAGATGGCGGTCATAGCCGTCATGGAACCGCCCGGAGAGTTGATGTACATCATCACATCACGGTTCGGATCCTGCTTTCGAGCACCAGGAGCTGAGCCATAATGTCGTCGGCGGAAGTGTCGTCGACCTGCACGCCCATGAAGATGATGCGGTCTTCGAACAAGCGGGTGTACGGATCCTGCCTTTTGAAACCGTACGGGGTCTTCTCTTCGAACTGCGGCAGAACATAACGGTTCTGCGGCGCGAAAGCGGCTTCGCGGGCTGCTGCAGCCTGGAAACCAACCACTCCGGTCGGTCCTGCGAGACGCTCTGCGCGGGCTACGAATCGGGATTCTTCGCTTGCCATGTTCACTCTCCCTTGGTGGCGTTCATCGTGTCGTGCGTGGAAACGAGCTTATCCACAAAACCGTATTCCAGCGCTTCCTGCGCGGTGAACCAGTGGTCGTACTCGTTGTCGCGGTAGATTTCCTCAACGGTATGGCCGGTCTGTTCGGCAGTCAGCTCGCTCATGGTCTTCTTCATGTCCATGATCAGTTCAGCGTTGATGCGCACGTCGGTGGCGGTGCCGCCGATGCCGCCGGACGGCTGGTGCATCAGCACACGGGCATGCGAGGTCAGGAATCGCTTGCCTTGGTGCCGGAGCTCAGCAGGAACTGGCCCATGGATGCACACATGCCCAAGCCGACGGTCGCCACGTCAGGCTCGATAAGCTGCATGGTGTCGTAAATGGCCATGCCTGCGGTGATGGAACACCCGGGGAATTGATGTACAGCCAAATATCCTTCTTCGGATCTTCAGCTGCCAGCATCAGCATCTGTGCGCAGATGCGATTGGCCATTTCGTCCTTGACTTCCTCGCCCATCCAAATGATGCGGTCTTTCAGCAGACGGTTGAAAATCGGATCGGCGGGTCCGGCCGGCATATCTCGCCGGCCATGACGGGCAGGGGTGCACTGAGGTTGCTCACCTTGTCTCCTTTTCCTATGTTCTCTATAGTTTCACAGCCTACCGCTCGAAGCGACGGGTGGTGAAATTGCGCTCACAGTGGAGTCTTCACGCTAGAACAAACCTTACTTGACGATGGTGTTGTATTCGGGAACGCCCATATAGTTGTAGCTCACTTCCACGTTTTTGGCCGATGCCGCGGTCACGTTGGTATACCACAAAGGAATCACCGGCAAATCCTTCAGCAACACACGTTCGCTCTGCCGATACAGGCTCACGGCCTTGTCCAAATCGGTCTCCGCAGCAGCCTGGTCAATCAGCGCATCAAATTCGTCGCTCTTGTAATCACCGTTGTTCAAACCCTTGCCGTCCGCTGCCGATGAGTCGTATGCCTGCACCAGATAGCCTTCCGGATGCGGATAATCGGATTGCATGCCCGATTTGAATGCCGCGTCGATGGTGCGCTCCTGAATGGCGCTGCGCAGTTCCTTGGACGTGGCGAACGGATAGCTTTCCGCATCGATGCCAAGCGCGTTGCGAATGGAATTGGCCGCAGCCTCCACCCACTCCTTATCGGTGCCATCGGCGCTGTATGCGATGCGGAACGTTCCGCTCCATGGCGAAATCGCATCCGCCTTCGCCCACAATTCCTTGGCTTTCGTCTCATCATATGCGAGCACGCCATCCGTGTCGAGATCGGTGTCATATCCCTTGATCACCGGCGCAAGGAAATCGGTGGCGGGCGTTACCGTGCCACCGAAAATCGCATTGGCGATATTCTCACGGTCAATGGCATGCGCGATGGCTTGACGCCGATACTTGCCTTCCTCACCTTGGAAATGCTTGAGATTCTGCGAAATCGTAAATGCTGAGAACGACGGACCGGGCTTGCTGACGGCGGTGATGTTCTTTTCGTTCTGATAGGTTTTCAACGCGGAAGTCGGAATGGCATCAAGCACGTCGAGGTTGTCTGCCAGCAGATCCGAATAGGCTGCGTCAAGACTTTGATACACCTTGAAATCGATGCCTGCGTTCTTGACTTCGCGCGGCCCCTTGTAGGAGTCGTCTTTTTCAAGAATGATTTCTTCGCCGCTTTTGTACGCCTTCAGCTTGTACGGACCGTTGCCAATCGGCTTTTGCCCGTATTCCTTGGGATTCTTGATGACTTCGGATGGCATCGGCAGAAACGCGATATCTCCGATTTTGTACAGGAACGCCGAATTCGACGCTTTGAGCTTGACCTTCAGCGTAGTGTCGTCGACCACGGTAAGGCCTGACAATTGCGCGGTTTTGGAACACTTGCATCCTGCAGCTCATCATAGCCCTGAATATCTTCGAAAATGGAGGCTCCGACCTGTCCATTGGCAGCAGTGGCCGCGAATGACCAGCTTTTCGCGTACGTGTCGGCGGTGATCTTCTCACCATTGGAGAACGCCAGATTCGGTTTAAGTGCGATGGTGTATTCGGAAGCGTCGTCATTCGGCGTGATCGATTCGGCCTCGACCAACGTCTCATTACCTTCCGCATCGAAAGTGACCAGGCCGTCATACAGCTGGCTGACGATTTTCCAACCGGCCATATCGCTGGTGTCACTTGGCAGCAAGCCATTCGATGGTTCCGTGATATTGACGCTGACCACCTTATCGGCACTGGTGACTTCCTGCTGAGAATCCTTCGCCTCCACGGATCCACAGCCCGCAAGCAGCGCAACTATGGAAAGCGCCGCCGTAATCGGCTTGAGCAGACCGGTAGTGATGCCGCTATACGGGTGCTGTAGTCTCATTGCTGTCCTCTCAATAACACGGTAGAGACAGCATAGCAAGCCGATATTCCTTGACGGAACGCTTTCCTCACTTTACGCTACAGGCTTTTTCTATAGCCTGCTATTACGTTTCGCACCAATACGGAACGCCGCAATCAAGCAACAGATGGCAATGGCCACGATACCAATCATGGTAGCGAACGTCCAGCTGCCACCGACAGCCGTAGCGTGACGGAACGTGGCACCCCCCTCTTCGCCTGCGCCAGCCTGAGCCACCGACAGAATCGTGGAGAACAGCGCGGTGCCTGCCGCGCCGCCGAACTGCAGGCAGGTGTTGAACACGGCATTGCCGTCCGGCATGAACTGAGGTGCGATGTTACGCAACGCATTGGTCATGATATTGGAAAAACCAAGCGAATAACCAAATCCGAAAATGAAGTAGAAACCGGCAAGCGTGACGGGTGTCAGTCGCATGGAAAATACCAGCAGCAGAATCGGCCCACAAATCGCGGCGAAAAAACGCGCCGAGAATCGGACGCACCGGTCCGAAACGGTCGTACAGCATACCTCCACCGGTGCGAAAAACGCGCCGATCAGCGCACCCGGCAGCACCAACGCGCCGGACAGGAACGCGCTGGTTCCCAACGAAAGCTGCGCCACATTGGTGATCACATAACCGAAACCGATGCCGACGATCGGCAGCAGCATGTAGGCGATCAAATGCAGCAACACCATCGGGTCACGCAGCCAGCCCAAACGGATCAGCGGCGAGAACGAACGCTTCGACGACCAGCCGAAAAACAGCAATGCCCCCAATCCAACGATCAGACTCACCACGCGAACACTGCCGACACCGTGGCGCTGCCGCCGGAAACCGCGGCGCTGACGGCCACTCCAGCTTGGTTCAGGAACATCACCAATCCGCACAATGCAAGCACAATCGACACGAACTGCAACGAATTGAGACGCGCCTCTTCCGTCGGGCGATGCTGTTCGACGCATTTTAAACCGACCGGCAACGAGACCAGCAGAATGATCGGAATGACAATCACGAAAATCGCACGCCATGGCAGAATGCTCGACACCGCGCCACCAACGGTCGGACCAATTGCCGGAGCGACGGTGATGACCAGCGAACCGACGCCCATCAAACGACCGACTTTGCTCCTTGGCGACTGTTCAAGAATGATGTTGATCATCAACGGCGTGGCCACACCGGAACCCATGCCTTGAATCACACGGGCAATGAGAATGACCGGGAACGTATGACCGACGATCATAATGAGCGAGCCGAGCACGGCAAGCGCCACCGCGGCAAGGAACAGCGTGCGGTGCTTGAAACGACGGTTAAGGTACGACGACAACGGCATGGTGGCCGCGACCACCAGCAGGTAGATGGTGGTGATCCACTGCACGGTTGCGGTGTCGACGTTGAATTCCCGCATGAGTTGCGGGAAAAGCACCGTCATCACGGTTTCGGTGAGAATGCCGATGAAGGCGAGGGAGCCGACCGCCACAATCGCTCCGATGAGTTTGCCGGGGATGCGTTCGTCCGGCATTTTCCTGACGTTTTCGCTACTGCTTCGACTGATATGGCTGGTGGTTTCGAGCGTTGTATTCCGTTCTTGCATAATCACTTTCCGCGCACTTTTTCCTGCGGCCATGTGCGACGCCGCGATTGACGCATGGGCCTTGCTCATAGCAAGCAGGCATCAACCCCAACGAAGAATTTTAGCGGACCCCTAGTCCAACGACAACGAAGAATGAGAACTGACACCACACTAGGCTCGATCAGAGTTACCGGTTTGACCACCGTTCTTCTCATGCAGGATTTTGCGAATTTTCTCCAGTCTCGGTTTGATCTCATGCTCGTAGCCGCGATCGTTCGGATGGTAGTATTCCCGCCCTGCCAGCTCGTCCGGCATGTATTGCTGCGGAGCCACGGCTCCCGGCCAATCATGAGCGTACCGATACCCCTCATGATTGCCCCAACTTTTCATCAGGCGGTCGGCCGCATTCCTTAGGTGCAAGGGTACCTGACCGATCAATCCCGCCGTCCACATCGGCGAGCGCGCTGTTGATGGCGTTGTAGCTGGCGTTCGACTTCGGAGCGGTGGCAACGGCGAGCGCGGCTTCCGCGAGAATGATGCGCGCCTCGGGCATGCCGATCATGGACACGGCTTGTGCCGCCGCGACGGTGACCTGCAGTATCTGCGGAGCCGCCATACCGACTTCCTCGGAAGCTGCGATCATAATGCGCCGTGCGATGAATCGCGGATCCTCGCCGGCGCGCAACATCCGTGCCAAGTAGTGCATGGTGGCGTCCGGGGTCGGATCCACGCATGGATTGATGAATGCGGAGATGACGTCGTAATGGTCGTCGCCGTCTTTGTCATAGCGCACGGTGGCCACGTCCATGACCTGCGATACCACGTCGGGAGTGATGATTGGCCGTTTCGTACCTTTTTTGCGTGCTTTGTCTCCGGTAAGCGCCCCCGCGGCGGCTTCAAGGATCGTCAGTGTTTTTCGTGCGTCGCCTCCGGCCATACGCACGATTTCGTCAACGGCTTCGTCGTTGATTTTGACTTCGTTTTTAAGTCCACGCTCGCTTTCGATGGCCCTGTTGATGAGCGTTTTCAGGTCGTCGGGTTCCAGCGATTCGAGTTTGACGACCACGGATCGGCTTAACAACGGTTTGATGATGGAAAAGCTTGGATTTTCGTGGTGGCCGCAATGAAAGTGACGTCACGGTTTTCCACGCTTGGCAGCAATGCATCCTGCTGCGATTTGGAGAATCGGTGCACTTCGTCGATGAACAGTACCGTTTCCTTGCCCTCCGCGACAAGACGATCATGGGCGCGTCTGAGTACATCCCGCACGTCCTTGACGCCGGAGGTGACTGCGGAAAGCTCTTCGAAGACTCGACCGGACTGTTTGGCCACAATATAGGCAAGCGTGGTTTTGCCGACTCCGGGAGGTCCAAACAGAATAATGGAGCTCGGCGCGGTCAACGAGCCTTTGGACGCCGGATTGGCGAGTCTGCGCAGAGGAGAGCCCTGTCCTAGCACCCGCGATTGGCCCACCACTTCCGTCCACGCTCGACGGACGCATGCGCACGGCCAGCGGGCGTGTCATATCTTCAGGAGGAGCGTCCATCGCACCAAACAAATCCTCAGTCATAATTTCTACTGTACCGCAACATACGCAATAATTCGAACACACGTTCGACGTTCGAGTTCATGCCAGCCGCTAGACTGGCAATCATGGCTGACGATACGAATTACGGTTCTTTGGGCGCCTTGGCGCCGAATTGGAGCGATGGCGAGCGCAACATCGACACGGACGAGATCTACGAACGCTTTTTCGAGTGGGTGGCGGACGTCAAAGGTGTTGAGCCGTGGCCCCATCAGGAAGAGGCCATCATGGACCTGCTCGCGGGCGATCATGTCATTTTGAACACGCCCACCGGCTCCGGCAAATCACTGGTGGCGTTGGGTATGCATTTCGCTGCGTTGTGCACGGGCCGTCGCTCGTATTACACGGCTCCGATCAAGGCGTTGGTGTCTGAGAAATTCTTTGATTTGGTGGAGGTGTTCGGTCGTGAGAACGTCGGCATGATCACCGGAGACACGCACATCAACGCCGATGCGCCGATCATCTGCTGCACTGCGGAGATTCTTGCGAACCAGGCATTGCGTGAGGGCCGTCATGCCGATGTCGGCTGTGTGGCGATGGACGAATTCCATTATTATGGCGATTCGGAGCGTGGTTGGGCTTGGCAGGTTCCGCTGCTGACATTGCCGAACACGCAGTTTTTGCTGATGAGCGCCACATTGGGCAACGTCGATGCAATCGCCGACAAATTGGAGGACATGACGGACACGGACGTCGACATCATCGCCGATGCGCCGCGTCCGGTACCGTTAACGTACGAGTACACGCTTGACCCGTTGGAGAAAACCGTCGAACTGGCGTTCGGCAGAGGGGAAACGCCGATCTATGTGGTGCATTTCTCTCAGGATGCCGCATTGGAGACGGCGAACGCCCTGGCGAGCACGGGAGTGTCCAGCAAGGAGCAACGTGCGGCCATTGCGGAGGCGATCAAGGGCACGAAGTTCACCACGGCGTTCGGTAAGATTCTGCAGCGTCTGCTGCGTACCGGCGTGGGTATTCACCATGCGGGCATGCTTCCCCGCTATCGCCGTCTGGTCGAGCAACTCGCCCAGCAGGGTCTTCTTCCGGTGATCTGCGGCACTGACACGTTGGGTGTCGGCATCAACGTGCCCATTCATTCCGTGGTGTTGACCGCATTGACCAAGTTCGATGGCACGAAGATGCGCAAACTGCGTGCCCGCGAATTCCATCAGATCGCGGGGCGTGCGGGACGTATGGGCTTCGACACGGAGGGCTTGGTCATCGCCGAGGTCCGGAATTCGAAATCGAGAACGCCAAGCCCTCGCCAAAGCGGGCAACGACCCGAAGAAGCTCAAGAAAGTCAAGCGCAAGAAGGCGCCTGAGGGCTTCGTCACGTGGAATGAGAACACGTTCGATAAGCTGATCGACGCGGACCCTGAAACTTTGGTGCCGCATATGAAGGTCACGCATTCCATGGTGTTGAACGAAGTGGCGCAGGGCGGCGACGCACGCTACCGCATCGATCGCCTGATCGATGATTCAGCGCAGACTCCGGAACAGAAGGAGCGTCTTCATGATCGTGCCGACGAGATCTTCCAGACCTTGTTCGACACGAATGTGATCGAAACGGAAGACCGCGATGATGGTGGCAAGGACTATTTCATGACCGTCGACATGCCGGATGATTTCGCGCTTGACCAGCCGTTGAGCCCGTTCCTGCTGGCTGCGTTGGAACTGCTTGATCCGGAATCGGAAAGTTACGCGCTTGACGTGATTTCCATGGTGGAAGCCACGTTGGAGGATCCGAAGCAGGTGTTGCGCGCGCAGGAACGTCAAGCCCGCGACGCGGCGATGATCCGCATGAAGGAAGACGGTCTTGACTATGACGAACGTATGGACCGCTTGCAGGAGATCACGTATCCGAAACCATTGGAAGACATGCTTCAGGCTGCGTTCGACGAATACCGTCACGATGTGCCTTGGGCCAATGATTATTGGTTGAGCCCGAAATCGGTGATCCGGGACATGGTCGAAACGGCCTCCGATTTCACCGGTTACATCGCGCGCTACAATATCGCCCGCTCCGAAGGCACGCTGCTGCGCTATCTGTCTGACGCATATCGAGCGCTGGCGCGTACCGTTCCTTTGGAGAAGCGCAACGAACAGTTACGGGACATCATCTCCTGGCTGCGCGTTGTGGTTCGTTCCATCGACTCCTCGCTGGTCGACGAATGGGAGAACGCGGGAGCCGGCACCGACGCTTCCGAAGCCGCCGCGAACCTGGCCGCGCCCGGCGCGAAGCAGG
>ENA-OQAN01000885-OQAN01000885.1-human-gut-metagenome-genome-assembly--contig:-NODE-885-length-14342-cov-4.747168_pt1 | contig 14342 bp, 24 predicted proteins | sample MGYA00242735_ERZ504527 | MGnify/ENA primary metagenome ERZ504527 (study PRJEB26092, sample SAMD00036230) | human gut metagenome | host: Homo sapiens | study: EMG produced TPA metagenomics assembly of...
AAAGTAATATAAAAACTTTACTTCTTTACGTATTCTTTCCAGAACTGCTCCAACCTGTCGCGGTCCAATGTCCCGTCCTCCCTGAGAAAGCAGCCTATCATCGCTTCTATGACAGTCTTTACCCCTCTGTAACGGTGGTCCGCGGCAAATGTCCTCAGTTCCCATACCAAATCCTCGGTCAGGACAATGGTCTGGTTATACGCCTTTCCCGGTGTCCTCGCCATTTTTTTTTCTTTCATGGGGTCTGCTCCCACCATATTTTCCAAGGAAATCCCTTTCGACTTGAATTCTTTCATATTCCTTCTCCTTTATTATTTGTTCATTTTCCTGATCCTTTTAAGGAATTCCTCAGTCAGACTCCGGTAATCCCTTGCCCCGTATGGTTGTCTCGAACACGCTCTCCCCCAATGTTTCTATCAGACTCTCCCTGATGTCCACGTCCAGCTTTCTTCCCGCATTGTATTTTGTCATGAAGTAACCGAGAATCCTGACCTCCGCGCCGAGTTTCCTTCTGAGCAGGCCGATGATATAATGTATCTTCTCGATTCCTTTCATGGCGAAATAGTTCCCGTCCGTGGGTATGATCACAAAATCACTCGCCATAAGCGCGTTCTGTGTGATGATGCCCAATGAGAGGACAGTCTATCAGAATATGGTCATATTTCTTTTCCAGGCCTCTTATTATTTCCCTGAAAAGAAATTCCCTCCCGGGGGTGGTATTCATGATCACTTCCGTGGCCGCCAGGTCCAAGGACGCCGGCAGCACATCCACCCTGTCCAACCACGTGAGAGGCTTCAGCTCCAGGGGTCTGTCCTGCATGATTTCCTGCAGCACACTCTCGAGCATGACATCCTGGGGAAGACTTGCCATTTCCTCCCCGAACGCCGCCATCGTCGTGTTCGCCTGCGGGTCCGCATCTATGATACATACCTTCTTTCCGTGCAGCCGTGCGATTCCGGCCGCCAGATTCAGCAGCGAAGTGGTCTTTGCCACACCGCCCTTGTGGTTTACACATGCTGTCGTAATTGTTTTCATGATTTGTCTATCTCCTTGATTATTACGATGTAAAGATACGCATTTTTGAAATGTTTACCAAATATTTTTCTACATATTTACTTTATTAGTATTATACTTTAAATATATTTCACATTACATACTTAAATATGAAAATATACATAATCATGTATATTACTTATTTACTTTAATATATAAATAAGTATACTTTCCATAGAAACAAAACGTGTTTTTCTGAAAATAAAAGTCATGCTGCAACGAAATTGCAGCCTTGTAGTATATCTTGCAGCCTTAAAGACGCAAAGCCTGTCACATATACGCATAATAAAAAAAAGATCTGCGGGGATTTTTATATGGGAAGTAAAGTAAAAAAGCCCCCGGCCTGTTAAAAAGTAACGCCAATCACTTATTAACTACACGAGCGAAGCCACGCGACCGGGGGCAAATACCCTCTGTCGTGGCTTCGTTTTTTTGTGTTTAATAAATGATTGGCTCTGCAAAGATAGAAAAATATTTGCTATGACACTGTTTGAGATTCTAAATTTTAATAGGGAGCTTCTGGAGCGTCTGGCCGGGACAGGTTACAAGCCGGACGACTACAAATATATCGACCTGTACAAGGAGTACGAACAAATGCGCCGCAAAGGTGAAAAGGTGACGTATTGTGTGGCCTTTCTCTCGGCCAGACATGGCGTTTCCGAAAGAAAGGTGTATGAGATTCTCGGGCGGTTCAAAAAAGAATGTACGTTCCATGCAGTATGAAAAGAGTTGGAATTTTTGCTTTCATGGGGAGAAGAAATGAACTTTGTATCCGAAACATAAACACTCTTACACGACAGAATGATTACAGCAATGAAAAAGTACCACTACAGTCAGGCCCCGCTTCCTTTTGTGGGACAGAAACGCATGTTCGCATCGGAATTCAGAAAAGTCTTGAAGCGTTTCAGTGACAGGACAGTGTTCGTCGATCTGTTCGGCGGTTCCGGACTGCTCTCGCACATCACCAAGCGGGAAAGACCCGATGCAACCGTAATCTACAATGACCACGACAACTACCGCGAGCGTCTGGAGAACATCAGCCGGACGAACGCCCTGCTTTCCGACCTCCGCCGCCTCTCAGAAGGAATCCCCCGCCACAGGATGCTCTCCAAGAAGATGCACGGTATGTTCCTGGAACGTATCCGCCGGGAGGAAAGCACCGGCTTTGTGGACTATCTCACCATCTCTTCCTCCCTGCTGTTCTCCGGCAAATATGCAGGAACATCGGGGAGCTCGGAAAACTGAATTTCTACAACAATATGCGCCTGAGCGACTACTGCTGCGAGGGCTATCTTGACGGACTCGAGGTGGTATGCTGTGACTACAGGGAGCTGGTGGACAGGTACAGGGACTCCCCGGATGTGGTCTTTCTGATAGATCCCCCTACATGGCGACGGACATCAGCACATACAGGATGGACTGGAAACTTACGGACTATCTGGATGTCCTGCTGGTACTGGAAGGACACCCTTTCATCTATTTCACTTCCGGCAAATCCCCCATACTGGATTTCTGCCGGTGGATGGAGGAACATCCTGAAACCGGCAATCCTTTCAAGGGGGCCGGCATATCCACCTCACGGCCAGAATGAACTACAGTTCGTCCTATACGGACATCATGCTGTACAAGGAAATGACTGAAGCGCCTGAAACGGCCACACCACCTTAAATTCCACTTGAAGGTGTGCAAAATGCACACCTTCTTTCATTTGGCAGATGCATTCATTGCAAGCGTCCTTTCATTAAATATCATAATTGAAACCAAAGCGGCCTGATCATAATAATTTGCGACCAAAGTACATGTTACCTTTTTTATCGGTATTTATTGACAGAATTTAAATAAAGAAAAAAAACGAACCATATAGTTTATTCGTTAATATCCGTTCTTTTTATTTATTAAAAAAAATATTAAAGCCAAATTTAGATTGAACTTTCTATCAGAAAATATGTTATATAAAAATAACAAGCTGTGTTAACTCGCTTCCACCAAATTATTTTTGTCTTTCCCGCTTGTGATAAGCCGGAAGTTCGGAAGTTTTATTTATAGATGTTAGATCAGCATGCCGCGAGGCACATGTGCCGGTATTGCAAGAGAGCTTACCTGTACCGTGATATGGAAAGGGATTGTCTGGACTATATGTTTCAGACAGTTTCCCTTTCTTGTATCAAAGACTGGTGTATAAATTATAATTTGGATATGGTATCTGGCCGTTATGTGACTGAAAAAACATATGATGAACAATACGGGCATGAACTCGTTATCCAATAGAGGATACGGTACGGAAACAATTTATACCTAATGTTATCAGTCTCAAATATCATGCGTATATAGCCGTATCCTATTCCTATAATGAGAATATGCCTTTTCTGGTCCGTGACGGTCCGGAAAGGCATTTTTTCATATAATATTATACCTGCCATACGGAATGCTCATTCTTCGGTAATAATTTTATAAACCTGTGCAATTTCTGTGATTTTATTATATATTTATATGTATATAAAAACGTGCGGATGAAATGTTGCTATTATTCGGACAGGGATGCGGTCAACCTATGCAGCAAATGCGGGAAGGGCTTATGCATGGAGTGTGTATGTGGATCCCCTCCCGGTTTGCCGGGAGGGTTATCAGAGTCAGCCGGGGAGGATACTTTGGAGAAAACTTACCTGTCTGTTTGTATTCATCTGCCTGTTCTTTGCAGGTGTCGTTTTCGGGCTGTCGTCCGTATACGTTCAAGGCGGTAATAGGATTTCTACAATGTTTTCCGCCCTTACTGTTAGAAACATAATGCCAGGCGTTCCTTCCGGCTGTTTCACCGGTTCTTTTTGGTATGGTGGAAGGTGAGTATTTACGACAATACCCTAACTAACTTTGCTAATAATACCGTTCAGAACAAGAGTTTTGGGCGGTATTTCTCTATACACAGATAACTGTTTTCCTAAGCAACTTTTCTCACCAGAGTTATATATAGCAAGAACTATAAACTTTGGTAAGATGAATATCGGTAAATTCAACTCCTTATATGACCTTTTGGAAGCATTTCCTACGGAGGAAAGCTGCATCAAGTATCTGGAACAGCAACGCTGGGCAAATGGTATTCCTGTTTCTCCTTATGACCCTACGTCCAAAGTATATAACCGTGGCGATGGAATGTACCGCTGTAAGAATACGGGCAAGAACTTCAACGTCAGAATAGGAATTATGTTTGAAGGCTCTAAATTACCATTGAGAAAATGGTTCGTAGCTATCTATGAAATTACATCCCGCAAGAAAGGTATTTCATCAATCGAATTATCCAAGAGAATATCCGTGACCTATAAAACTGCGTGGTTCATGAATCAGCGTATTCGTGAATGCTTTGGTATTGTTATGGAAGAGAAACTTGACGGAGAAGTAGAGCTTGATGAAACTTTCGTGGGTGGTAAGAATAAAAATCGGCACTATAACAAGAAAGTAAAGAAGTGCCAAGGTAGGAGCTTCAAAGATAAAGTTCCCGTCATGGGTATGCTTCAGCGTGGCGGTAAAGTGGTTTGTAAAGTAGTCCGTGACACTTCCTATAAATCATTGACAGTTCCTATTTTGAGAACGGTAAAAAGAACGGCAACGTTATTCTCAGATGAGTGGTGCGGATACAAAACCGTTAGCAAGTTATACGAGCATTACGTGGTTGACCACGGTCACGGACAATATGTTGATGAAGATGCTTATACTAACAATATCGAAGGTTTTTGGAGTATTCTGAAACGTGGCTTGACAGGAATATATAACCATACAAGTAAGAAACACCTTCAGCGATATGTTAATGAGTTCTGCTTCCGCTATAATACGAGAGATTTTGATGATGTTTCACGATTTAATTTGTTACTTTGCAATTCAAATTATCGTATAACTTTTCAAAGTCTGACAAAATGAGTAAAAAGAAACAAGTAACAATAGAAGACATGGAAAAGGAAAAGGCAATGGCTATCGAACTTCTACCTGCAAAAGAATTGAAGAAGCAAGCAGAAGTTCCAGTGGATTTTTCAGCTCTCATGCAGAAGGCTCTGAAATACGATATTAAACCTAAAAAGAAGGACAAGAAATAATCCTGCCTTCATCTAAATTTGACCTTGGGAGCTTGCGCTGCGGTTTTCTTTACTTTCTTAACCCAGCATTGCTTTTGGTCGCTCCAATAAATTCCGTTCTTTTTAAGAACTTTATCAAAAGCCTTTTTGGCTTTCTTCGTCTTCAAGTCCTACATAATTCCAATCCGTTTCGTCATCCCAGCCAGTACTTGAATTGAAATAATCATTCAAGTCAACTGGTATTTCTACTTGTATTTCTTTATCCGCTTTCTTCTCTACAATTTCTATGCTTTCGGCTTTCTCCGCAATTTTATTAAGAAGTTCACGACTTATATTATACTCATTCCTTCGTATAAAACGGCAAGGTCATTTTGTAATCGTAAATATTCAAGTTTTTCTTGCGGCGTTATTTCTTCTCCATTTTTGTTTTTCTCTGAACCTGAGATTATGGCTTCAACCATATTATTGTACTTAACAATGAAAGTTTTCTCAGTTTCTGTTTTTCCTTCCGATATACGTCAATCGTATAAGATGCCGCAGGTGACCTTCCAATGAGCTTATTGAACTTTTCTTTATCGAATGATAAATTACTACAAGAGGATAGTTGAAATGCTAATAGCAAGCATAAAAATGTCCATTTCAAATTTTTCTTCATAATGACGAATTTTTAACGAGTAACTCTGTAGGCAGACAATGAGAGTTTTTACAATGTTATATAAGAAGTGGGCTGCCGTTCCTCGTGCATACCCGTTAGGTATCGCCAAACACCTGTATATACGCACAGAACGATCAGCCCACAATATATGAGCTGTCCTCTGTACCTTGTATATACTTTCTTGAGATTGGCGATTTCAACGAGTATAAGGCACTTCTTTACTATTTCCAAAACTTTGTCCCGAAGGACGTTGCAAAGATAGTTAGAAAAATCGTATCTTTGCAAGCGGAAGTTACGAAAAGAGTGTAATTTATTGGAAATGAGCGTAGGTTAATTGCTCTTGATAGTAATAGGTTACGATTTAGTTAGTTATCTACTGCATTATCCTTCTGCGCGTTGCGTAACCTTCAAAGAACTCTTCGTATGCAAAAGTAGCTATTTAATTCGAGATTTTGATATAAACTCCCGTTTTTTATCCCCTCATTCATAAGAATTTTCCGTAAAAGCGGTATTGTCCGTCGGCACACCATTGCCCAAAACGAGTTTGGAACAAACGTGTGCCGACTACCGCATAGCTGGAGAAAAGGGCATTGCCTCACGCCTAAACGATGTTTAGACAGATGAAGCAATGCCCCTTTCTTTTGCGCCTATGCCAAGAGGTGCTTTTACGGGTTTTCAAATGATTTTTCTTTTTTCGCTGTCTCTTTTGCCGGAAGCGGAAAGTGAATGCAGAGTGTGTCAGCCTGCCCCATGAATGAAACAGGCGCCCACACACAGCCGGACAAACCGGGAAGAATGATTGTTGCCACCCGGCTGAACAAGTTCCGTCGGATCGGAAACAATCATACTTCCTTTGTTGTGGTTTGCCCTTTTCACGCTTCCGGTGATGTCTTTTTCCTTTTGGTGATTCTTTTTTTTACGGATTTTCCCCTGAAGTTTTTTTCTACACAATCTGCCTCTGTTTTCGTTTACCTCCATTTTGCGCCTTTCAGTAAGCCGCATCAGTCAGTCATTTTCGTTCTGGGCGCAAAGGTAATTCCGGGATTGGACGGGAAAGCAAGGTCAAGCCTCCTGTTTTCGGTAAAAATCTCCAGCCCTGCGGGTAGTATTTTGACCGAAAAACCTTGCATTCCCTAATCCCTACCTTTTCAAGCACCCGAAACGAAAACGACCGATGCGACAGAAAGACGCATAAAAAAAATGTCGGATAAACGAGAGGCAGATAAGATAGTTTGAAACTCAACTCCCTCAGCTCTTGAATCCGCATTAAAAACAAAAAAATCAAAAACAGCGAAGATATGACGGCAACGGCAAATTTCAGACAAATGGCGCAACACATCGGGTTGGCGATATGCGGCTTGATGATGCGCACCGCCTTCGGGGTGTTCGGCATCCTTTGGGGCATCATCAGAGAGATTGTAAACGGAGTGTTCCGAGTGGCGATAGGTGTAATCGTGGCTATCCTTTCCACCATTGCCTTCTTTGGCTTCATCCTTTGGTTATTCACCCTTTAACCCTTACCGACATGGCAAAAAGAAACAGCAAGACGGCAGCGCAGCAGTGCAGATATTACGAGGTGGACAACATCTTCGTGTATATGGTGGAAACGTACATCAACGGCAATTTTGAAACTTTCCGAAGATTGTACCACGAACTGAACAAGGACGCACGGAGGGATTTCATGGACTTCCTTCTCAGCGAGGTAGAGCCGACCTATTGGAGAGAGATACTGAAACAGATAATCTAAAAATGACAGCGATATGAAAGGAACAGACCATTTCAAGAGAACGATATATATGTACTTGGAACAGCGTGCGGAGGAAGATGCGCTATTTGCAAAGAAGTACCGCAACCCTGCCAAGAACATGGACGAGTGCGTGACCCACATTCTGAACTATGTGCAGAAAAGCGGTTGCAACGGTTTCACGGACGGAGAGATATTCGGGCAAGCCATCCACTACTATGAGGAAAACGAGATAGAGGTGGGCAAACCGATGGACTGCCAAGTGGTTGTGAACCACGTTGTGAAACTCACGGCAGAGGAAAAGGCGGAGGCACGTCAGAACGCTGTCCGCAAATACCAAGAGGAGGAACTCCGCAAGTTGCAGAACCGCCACAGACCGTCAGCGAGAAAAGAAAACCAACCCCAACCCTCATTATTTGATTTAGGCTTATGAAACCGAAGACCAAGATACAGAAAGAGGTGGCAAGACTTTCCGCCAACCTTCGCCCCATATCAGCGACACAAATAGATTGGGCATACCGCCACTGCGTTGAGCATATCGGCTACCGCACCAAGAAAGGGAACATCACCTGTTCCGACTGCGGTCACGAGTGGCACAGCGACAGCGGACTATGCGACACCCTTGAAGGCTGCACCTGCCCCAAATGCCATGCCGAACTCAAAGTGCAGGACACACGCAGACGCATCTACAAGGAAACGCAGAATTTCAGCGTGATAACCACCTGCAAAGGGTATCAGGTAATCCGCGTGGCGCAGGTCAGATGCGAGAGCAGGAAAGGCGAACCGATGCGTTTCTACTGCCACGAGGTCGTGCAGCGTTGGATTTCACCCGACGGCAAGGTTACGGACATGGCGTTGCTCCGTGGCTTCCTTTTCTGCTATTGCGATGTGTGGGCATTAGGCAGCGATATGGAGGTAAGACCGCACAACAGCCTATACGATGATGTGGTGGCAAGAAGCTGTGCATATCCAAAGATGAGGATATTGCCCCAACTCAGACGTAACGGTTCAAGGGCGATTTCCACGGCATCTCCCCCGTGCGTCTTTTCAAAGCCTTGCTTTCAGACCCAAGAATTGAAACCCTTATGAAAGGCGGTGAGATTGAGGTCATGAAACACTTTCTTTTCAATACCCGTACTGCCGATGAATGTTGGGCATCATATCTGATTGCCAAGCGTCACAAGTATCAGATAGACAACCTCTCAATGTGGTGCGACTATCTGCGTATGCTCAAAAAACTCGGTCAAGACCTCCGTAACCCGAAGAACATCTGTCCCGAAGATTTCATGGCGGCACACGACAACGCAACCCGAAAAATTGAAGCCATACACGAGAAGGAAAGAGCCGCAGAGCAACGCCGTTGGGAGATTGAAAGGCGTGAGCGTGAGCAACAGCGACAACTCCAACGAAAGAAAGATGCGGAGGATTTCATCGCCAACAAATCCAAATTCTTCGGCTTGGTAATCACGGACGAGGAAATAATCGTCAAGGTGCTTGAAAGCATAGACGAGTATTACAACGAGGGCAAGACGCAGGGCATCTGCGTGTTTGGCAGTGGATACTACAAGAAAGCCGACACCCTCATACTATCGGCAAGGATTGGCGATGAGATTATTGAAACCGTAGAGGTGGACTTGCGAACCCTCGAAGTGGTGCAGTGCCACGGCAAGCACAACCAGGACACCGAATATCACGAGCGCATCATAGACCTTGTGAACAAGAACGCCAACCTTATCCGTGAGCGGATGAAAGCGGCATAGCATAACCCCTAAAACAACATTGATATGGAAGTAAGAATTGAAAGTATGATTTGTGTGTGGGATGATGCAATCCCCACGATGTTCCTTGAATTTGTGAACCTCCTCACTCTCACAACGAGTGAGGGGGAATTGAGAAAGAGCGTAAAGGAGTTTGCCGAGAAGCACGAACTTGACAAGTTTTTCCTTTACGGCTTCGGCTCACACCATTTCTACCTGCACCAACGCTACACAAGCAACCCCGAAATGGTGATGAAGAACAGAGTTCTGTCAGTACATTTTTAACCATCTAAAAGCAACATTATGACAACACGAATGACCATCAACGGAGTAAGCACCTGCGCGGAAGCAGGTACGGAGAAATACGAGCGTTTCCAATCGGGTATCGGAAGACGCAGGCGGACACTTGTGCAGTACGACTACCGCCACCCCATAGACAGAGAATTGTTCTCTTGTGTCAAACCCACGTTGGACGAGTGCCGAGCCGCACGGGACAAGTGGCTGAACGCAAAGAAGGGAAAGGAGGACAGACTATGAACACGACCTATCAAACGCTGATAGTCAAGTTCAGCGAACCTATCACGGCATTGGACGTATCTTTGACGATACCGGAGCGTGGGGAACGGACACCCTCAAGGGGTGGATAGATGATTACGAAAGCACACGTTTCACCGCCACCGACAGCCATACGGCAGTCATCACGAGCGAGTACAATATGGAATGTGTGAAAGAGTGGCTACAACGGCAGACCCCCATTTCCGAAATGCGAGAATTTTGAACGGGATGGCGGTGTCCGCACCGCCAATACTTAAAACCCTAAAAACAAAAGATATGATAGCCAAGACGATATTACAGCAGATAGCGGAAAACGCTTCACCGCCATGACAGGTAGCCGTGATTTCATAGATATGGGCAACGGCTTACGGATGAGCTTGCAAGGAACAAAACAAGTGCCAACCGCCTTGACATCATCTATGACGAAGGGGCAGACCTCTACAATATGCGCTTCTACCGCAGGACGTTCAGCAAAAAGACCTTTGAGTGCAAGACAAAGGACATTGCCGTACACGAGGTATCTATTTTGATATGCTGGAGGAAATGTTCACGATGGTGACGGGACTTTACACACGCTTTTGAGTGGCGGGGCGGCGAGAGCGCCCTACTTTCTTTCAGTGAGCATGATGGCGGACAAAGAAAGTAGCAAAGAAACCTTTGTCCAATCTGCGATAACTAAAAAATCCGCAAGTAAAACTTGCGGAGGCTATATATTGGGTCGTTATTTTTTGGTGGAGGGGAATGATAATCTCGAACCGTTGAACTACACATTTCTGCTTCGTCTCCATTTCCCCCAACGATTTGATACGTTCAATCATTTTTGTTGTTCCTTTCTGAATTTTCCTAAATACTTTCTTCATAATTTCGCTATACTTTTTATGGTTAATAACTATGTTTTGTATTGCTCTCACAACACTTACAACTTGAAGTGTTATTTGGAAACCGATAGGCAAAAATGGCTCAACGATGTCAATTAACGAGAAAATCCTACGATAATCTATCAAGTGATAGAGCAAAAGACGTGCCAAGTTAAATATGGCACGTCTTTTGCCAGTTTTGTCAGTCCTTTTATGGGATATACAACAGCGCAAACTCCGCCTTTCTCCGTTTGAGCAGCATGGCGTGGCGTTTTCCTTTGTAGTTGCAGAAGGCTATATACTCACGGTAGATGTTCCTGTCACCAGCTTCCAGCTTCTTGATTAAGGTGCTTTTGGGGATTGTTTTGCTGCCTAACAGCTTCGCCGGTCCCACATTGTAAGCTAACGTGCCAAGCAAAATCGAATCAACCCCGAATTTACGGAACATGGCGACAAATTTGCGCAGGTCTTTCCGCAAAAGTTCATCCGCATCCCGTTTTGTCATGGTTCGTGCCGAATACTTCTCGTTTGGCAAAAGTTTGTGACCCCAACCGACGTATGGGTAGTGTTTTTCTGAGTGCCAGCCTTCAAAGTAGCGGCAGCATAAAAAAGCACGTTCCATAAGCGGCAGTCGGTAGATTGCCGCCTGCCCGTCCGTTCCCTCTTGGCGGCTGATCTGCGCGGACACAGAACAGACCGTCAGAAGTGAACAGAGCATTGTCATGAATACACGCATCATTTCAACAAGGGGCTGAAGTTGCCGATGGGAACGATGGTAAGATCGTCGTCCTTTACATTCCTGTTGTTGAAGTCAAATTCCAGTTCGTAGGAGTTGCTAAAGTTATCCTCCACCACCACGATGAAATTATGCGCCTCATCACCCGCCGCCGTGTAGTACAGGCGGAATTTTTCGTTCTCCAGCAGGTAGCGGTCGTTAGGCAGGAAGGTGATGCCGTTATCCATTTTGAGCGAGCCTTCCCCCTCGAACTGGAAATAGCGGATGGTATAGAGCGTACCCGAAAAGTCGCCCTCCTTTTTCAGTTCACAGCGGATTTCCACTGTCTGCCCCTTTACTACCTTGTTCGGCACGGGCATGACCTCCACCGTGAAGGGATAGGACTGCTGGATGTCCATGTCATCGTCACATGACACGAGGGTGAATGACATGGCGGCTATCAGGCATAACGCCACTGCCTTGAATATTGATGTTCTCTTGTTTCTGTTGTTCAGTATGTTCATTGTTCTTCGATTTTTAGATGGTTGTTTTTCTGTTTTTTCGTTGTCAGTTGCAGGTACTCGTTCAAGTCCTTGCAACCGTCATAGAGGGAGGAACGGTCGGTGACACGTTCCCCGTATCGCATGGTAAGTGCGGCAAGCGTCCGCCGTCCGGCTTCGTCACGGTCGAGGAAGCAGCCGATGCGCCCGTATCCGTCCAGCAATCCCGCCGCCTTCTCCACGTTGGCGACTGAGTTCAGCACAAGACAGTCAGCGTTACCGGTTACACCAAGCGTCACGGCAGAGAGAAAGTCCATGAAGCCCTCGAACACGAGGCACTCGTCAGCCGGGATGTCATTCGCCTTTACCAGTGATACAGACTTCGGAGGTATGCAACCCTTGAAATATCGCTTCTGACTTCATAGCCACCTGCCATGTTCGGAAAGCCAACGGCAAAATACCGTTTTCCACGCACACCGTAGTTCAAGCGGCAGCAGTGACGGGATGCGATGGCGTAAGGGATGCCCCGTTCCTCTAAATACTCCGTCAGCAGTGAGCGGAGCAGCGGAGCGACCTCCACATCCTCAAAAACGGATTCGGTCGGCTTCGAGAGATAGACGGGCTTTTCCCATCCGGCAACCGTCATATTGGCGGCTTCCGCTATGAACTTCGCTTGCTTCATGAAGTCATCGCTTTGCAGAAACTCCCCGGCAAGCGTGAAGATGTCGCCGCCCTTGCCCAAACCGAAGTCGTACCAGAGCTGTTTCGCCACGTTCACACGGAAAGAGGATGTGCGCTCGCCCCTGTACGGGGCAAGATACCACAGCTCGTTACCGCTCCTTCTGACAGGCTCATGCCCCAGCCGTGCGAGAAAATCCGCAAGCGGCATCCTTCTGACAGCATCTATTTCCGTCCTTTCCATGCCCGTGTCAGTTGATGATGAACTTGATACCGACCCCGAACTGCGTGTGGAACTTCCGTGTGTCGCCACCCCAAAGGCAACGCTCCCGCAGGTTGGCAAGCAGGGCGATACGGTCTGCCACGTAACACTCCACATCGAGCGTCAGCGCACCGCCGTAGATGAAGGCGTCCCGGTCGTGCAGCGTGGAGCCGTCATGCAGCACCTTCTTCCCCCAATTTACCGCCTCATATCCGGCGAGAGCCGAAGCCCCGGCATAGACGAAAACAATCTTTCGGGCGTCCGACAGTATCTTGAAGTAATAGCCGCCCTCCGCCGTGAACTGCGCCACGGGTATCTTGGTGTCCTTGTAGGGATTGTTCTTCAACAGGTATTCGCCACCGAACACCCACTTGTTCCCCTTCTTCGTGTAGGTGGAGAGAGCCGCCCCGAAGCTGTACCCGCCGTCCTTGCCGCCGAGATTGAAGCCGTCCGCCATGTCCGCCCTCACCTCGATGCCCTGCATCTTCGGCAGACACCGCTGGGCGTGCGCCTGCCCTGTAAAAAGGGCAAGCGACGCGATGATTATTGCGATGTACTTTCTCATGGTCAGCGTACTTGAAGTTCGTTGATGGTACCCGCGCGTACCAAATCCTCGTTCTCAATCACGAAGGACTGGTGACGGCCGCCGTTCTTCTCGTTCAATTCCACCACGAGGCACTTGTCATCGGGATGGTGAACTTCGCCATCGTGAAGACCGTGCGCTCGCTCTTTTTGCCCGGCACGAGGGTGGCGTAGTTCTGCGCGCGGAGCGGCAGAATAATCTGCTCCTGCACGGCAGTACGCTTCGCAACCTTCTTGTCCACGATTTTCCAAGTGATGTAGTCCACATCGAAAGGCACGTTGCTCTGGTTCTTTATCTCCGTGTGGAAATAAAGCAAGCCGTTGTGCGTGTAGATGCCTTTCAACAGGTATTGGATGCCGAAACGCTTGCAGCCGATATGCTTCACCTCGCGCTTGTTCTGTTTGTGGATGGACTTCATGATAAGGCGCACCAGCATCGGGCTTTCGCTGCCCAGCTCTTTCAGATAGATTTCCTGCGCGTTGTTCGGGCGGTTCACCGTGCTGCGTCATGGATGAAGTCGCACATCTCCACGTTGAGCAACAGCGGTTCGGCGGCGTACTTCACGTTGAAGGTGTAGAAACTGCCGTCCTCCGTGATGACGGACATATTCGTTTCGTTGGGAAAATTCCTTACGGTAGCCTTCACACGGATGATGTTCTCCGCTCCGTCGGCTTTCCCGGCAATCAGGTCGGGCGAGCCTAAATCGACATAGCGCACCTCCGCCGGAAAAATGACGTGGACGGTCTTGTCGTAGGTCACTTCCAGACCGTGCGGCGGTATCATGCGGTCGAAGGTCAGCTTGCGTGACAGCCCGTGATATAGGTCGCCGTCCGCCTCCTTCTGCGGATAGACCTCCTTCGTCAAGGTCGGTTGTCACTTCCGTTGGTCGTTTCAACGGTTACATTCTCCTGCGCGTTGCAG
>ENA-OQAN01000886-OQAN01000886.1-human-gut-metagenome-genome-assembly--contig:-NODE-886-length-14313-cov-2.329762_pt1 | contig 14313 bp, 20 predicted proteins | sample MGYA00242735_ERZ504527 | MGnify/ENA primary metagenome ERZ504527 (study PRJEB26092, sample SAMD00036230) | human gut metagenome | host: Homo sapiens | study: EMG produced TPA metagenomics assembly of...
ATTCACTGATTTCTTTTTGGATTATATCCCGATGTTACGATAAATTCCGTGCGGTTTCTTCCATTTTGGTCATTGCTGAGTTTACCATACCTCTGTTGGCTGTCCTTGCTTTAAAGGAGGTTAATGGCGACGTCCTCAGTTGGTTAAGGAACGGGCCTGGTCGTTTTATATCAGTCTGGGATTGACAGGTGGTATCGCTTTATTGTTTGCATTGGCTCCCGGTTTCTTTTTCCCGTCGTATGTTTCAAGCATGGAAATGCAGGCATTGCAGGGTATTCCGGCAGATCAGCTGGCTCCGTTACTTGCTAATCTAGAAGAAATCCGTCGGAGTGTCTTTACTTCGGATGCATGGCGCAGCTTCTTTATTATTATGATAGGTACGGCAGTTCTTTGGTTATATGGCATGGGCAAGCTGAAAGCGAAGGTGACGATTCTGGCATTGGCTGTCCTCTGTCTGGCAGATATGTGGAGTGTGAACAAACGTTATTTGTATGATGACCAGTTTGTGGAAAAGGTACAACAGGATAATTCCTTTAAACCGACCGAAACGGATAAGACGATATTGGCCGATAAAACGTTGGATTTCCGGGTACTGAACCTAGCCGGCAATACGTTTAATGAAAATACGACTTCTTATTGGCATAAGAGCATCGGTGGATATCATGCCGCCAAACTGCGCCGCTATCAGGAAATGATAGAGGAGCATATCAGTACCGAGATGAATGGCGTGTTCAAGGCTGTTTCGGAGGCGGGAGGTGATATGCAGAAGGTGGCTCCGTCCGGATTTCCTGTGTTGAATATGCTGAATACCCGTTACTTTATTTTTCCGCTGCAAGGTGGAAAGACCGTCCCAATACGGAATCCTCATACGCTGGGCAATGCTTGGTTTGTAAACGAGGTGCAGTATGTGACAATGCCAATGAAGAGATAGACGCTTTGCATCGGATAGACCCGGCAAAAACGGCTGTCGTAGATAAAAAATTCAGTGCGGAGGTAAAATCGGCAGCTGAAACAGATACACTGAGTACAATCAAACTGACTGCGTACGAACCTAATGACTTGAAATATGAGGTTAATTCCAAAACTGGAGGAACAGTGGTTTTCTCGGAAATTTACTATCCCGGTTGGCAGGCATATATTGATGGTGTGGAAGCGCCGCACGGAAGAGCGGATTATATTCTTCGGGCAATGAATGTGCCGGCCGGAAAGCATGTAGTGGAATTTAAGTTCGACCCGAAATCGCTGCATGTTACGGAAACGGTGGCTTTTGTGGCATTGGGTGTATTGGCCTGTGTGTTGGTCTTGTTCTTGTTCTTGCAGGTCAGAAAGGCCCGTAGGAAAATTGATTGAGTCCCGTTATTAGTCAGACTTCCGGATTATTTGTAGAGCAGGCGCAGAACGAACCATAAGTGGTGTGTCACTGTGCTTGCCCATCCATAGTGACGGCTCATAATACGGAAGCGTTCTTTCAAGGAGGCTTTATGGTTACGGGTGGTCATTCCTTCATTCAGGTAATCAATAAGAGTAAGATGGGTATTATGGAGTACATCCGCTTTCTTCATGATACGGATACACCAGTCAAAATCTGCCGAGAACCGATATTGCAGGTCGTATGGCTCTACCAGATCACGGCGGGCGAAAAAGGCTTGATGGCAAACCAACATTCCTTGCTTGAAGCTTTTCCAGGTAAGCGTTGCGGGTGCAGACAGGCGGCGCATGTATAAAAAATGCCCTTGACTGTCCACTATTTCTGTTTCTCCATATAGCACTCCCGGCAGGGCTGTTCCATTGATGGAATGTACCATTTGCAGCAAAGTATCATCCTCGTGCAGGCCATCACCGGCATTCAAGAAACAAAGATAATCTCCGGTTGCCAATTTTATTCCTTTGTTCATGGCATCGTATAAACCTTGGTCGGGCTCACTGATAACAGTGGTGATATGTTCCTGGTATTTGTGAATGATATCCAGTGTTTCATCTGTTGATCCCCCGTCCACAATAATATACTCCAGATTCTTATAAGTTTGTGTAACAATACTTTGTATAGTATCCTCCAACACTTTTGCTGCATTGTAGGTGACGGTAATAATAGAAAACTTGGGATGAGGATGATGGTTATGCATGATTCCCTGTAATCTTGTTATAGATTTCAACATATTTCTTGGCAATGGTACTTTCCGAATAACTGGATACTGCCTTACGGCAGGCTTCCTCACTCAGACTTTCATATTCTCCTTCGGTCAATGCCCAGTGAATGCCGTTTGCCAGATCCTTGGAAGACTGATATTCGGCAACATAACCGTTGTGCAGGTGGTCAATCATTTGTGGAATACCTCCTACATTGAACCCTATGCACGGAATACCACAGGCCATTGCTTCTACGATGGTATTGGTAGATTGTCTTGTAAAGAAGGTGTGACGTATAAGTCGACTGCATTGTAGATATCTACCAGTTCCTTCTCGTTGCTGACATAATTCATCGGATAGATAGGGAAGGGAAACAGGGAAGTGTATTGTTCGGCTTGGTTACCAAAAACCACTACACCTAATTCTTTACTAAAATCTGGATATGAGGAAGCAATTTGTTTGCAAGCTGATACCAGATAGTCTATTCCTTTTCTCTTGTCTGTAATTTTTACGGAGCCGAAAAGCAATAACTTCTTGTCTTGCGGAAGATGGCATTTTTCTCTGGCCTGTTTTTTATCACGAGGTTTGAACAGGTTGGTGTTGATTGCATTGGGAATATTGGTAATGGTCTGACCTTTAATCAGATCACTTTTCTTAGCCAATGATTCTAACCAGCGGCTACAAGCTACAAAGGTGATTTGTGCTCCTTCAAACAGTTTTTTCTTTTTCTGGAAAGTACGGTAGGCTATGTCTTTTCTGCTTCCTTTGTAAAGTTGCGGACAGTTGTGGCATTGTGTGGCATATTTATCGCAATCTCCTGCATAATGGCAGATACCGGTAAAAGGCCACATATCATGCATTGTCCAAACGATGGGTTTGCCGGATTGGATGATACGCCGGATATCTGTCAGTGACAACATACCTTGGTTAATCCAGTGCAGATGAATGACGTCGGCCTGGGTAAATTCGGGCAATACTGTGATATTGGTGCCGGTATTGGCTATGTCAACGGCAAACAAGTTATGTTTCTTGAAGTGGTTGGCTTGCCAGATAACGACACGTTCCCAGATGAATTGCCATACTTTCCACCATGATTTCTTTAGTTCAACGACACTTATCTGGTCGGTCTGCTTGTCACGTACAAGCATTTTTGCCTTTATTCCGTTGTTTTTTAAAGCCTCCATGAGGCGGTTGGCTGCAATGGCGGCTCCACCTATTCGCTCAGACGTATTGATGATAAGTACTCTCATGTGCATAAAAGTTTATGCAAATGTACGTTTTTTAGAGGACATCTTAGATATTTCCAGTAAGCTTTCTGCTATTTCATGGGAAAAGATTTCCAAATTGAAACGTTTTTCTGCCAACTTTCGGGCGTTGGCGCCCATCTTTTGGGCTTCTTCGGGATGGTCGGCTATGCGATGAATGGCGTTGATCCAGCTTCCACGTCATTATAGGCTACGGTAATTCCTATTTCTTCTTTGTCTATATCCATTTCAAAATTGGGATTACGTGAGCAAATGACAGGGATGCCTAATGCAAAGGCTTCTACCAATGTGGTAAGGCCTACGGTATAAGGAAAATCCATACAGCAGATGACAACACAGCTTTTTCGTGCCACTTTCTGTGCCAATAAGTATGGGATGACACCGTCCGTATAGTGTACTTGTACAGAATCGGGTAGACAAAAGCTTTCAATAATCTGTTGGTAGTTTACACTTCCATTGGTGGGGGCGATGTACAAGTCCAGTTGTTGTTCGGTGGCGCAGAAAGCTTGCAGCATAGTGTTTACATCCCGGTTTTCTTTCCCGGTGGAGATAAAGCCTTCTGGTTTCCGATCTGGCATTACTTGTAGAATATGGTCATAGAAAGCGAGATCCGGTCCCCAATGGATAAGCTGAAGCTTTTCTTCGGGAGCTTTCCCGGTCGCTAATGAGTCTTTAATCAATTTTTTACTGAATAGGAACATATGGTCAATGCCTTTATAAAAGAAACGTGAGATATGTTCTCTTATTTTTCCGGATGAAGTTTTTAAGGCAGTGTGATGCCAAATGACGATGGGTTTGCGGTAGAATCCTAATGCTCTGAGCAGGATAATTAGCTCCAGTCCACGGAAAGATGTACCGTAGAGTACTTCGTATGGCTCTTTGCAGCACAGAATCTCTTTAGTGGCATAGAGCATCAGTCTTAGACGGCCGGGGAAAGCTTTGTATTTATGCATTACCGACCGGATGCCATATTTTTCCAGCAAAGGAAGTCCGTAGAGAATGTGTCCCGGAAACTTATAATCTTTCCATTCCTCGTAACTTTCACGGGTTAACCGGGTGTGATAAAAATAAATAGTGAGTGGTTTTACCGGTGTTGGTCTCTTTTCAGCCATTTGTTAATTCTGTTTTTTATTGCTTTAGTAATGATGGAAAAATTGCCGTATCGCAGGTTCAGAAATAATTCTTCGAAAGAACGTCCTATCTTAATCCAGGGATGTCCCCACCCCATGATGCGGTAGACGGCTTTTTTATAAGCTACATTCTCAATGACATAACGGGGATGCTTGAGAGGAAATTCTACTTCATACCGTTTCATGGTGAAGATGCGGCGGTATCCTTTGGGCAGTGTATGAACAGAACCGGCAAAATGGGTGGAATCTGCTGTGACTCCCAAATTGTTAATCATGTTGCGGTAGGTACGATAGCCAGTCCCGAGTTGAAAAGCATGGAAGCGTGGAAGATGGTTTCATAATAGGCTTTGTTGTTTTCTTTATGGCGATGGCACATGTAGATAAAGTCTTTGCGGAATTTCCGTTCTTTAATGAGCTGCTCCAGTTGTTGCATATTGAACTTATCCTCTAGAAAAGTATAATGCTCGTCCCATTGGTCGATGACCCTTTTCCAACTGGCCCATCCCCAAATCGAGAAGGTGGAGGTAAAGAAATAATCGTATGGTACATCCGGAGTAATCTCTTCGTTATTGAAACCTGCAATCATGGTGATACGGGTGTCTTGCTCGTATTTGTCTAACATTTCTTTACAGAATGTGAAAAAAGAAACGGAAGGCACATCGTCATCTTCCAATACGATACATTTGTCAACCATAGAAAAAGCCCATTTTTGTGAGATGTATTCCGATGGGTCGCAACCATAGTTCTTCTCCTGATACATGCGATGGACTTTGCAATCCCAGTCTATCTGATCTGTCACTTCACGACATGCTTTTATACCGGGCAGGTCGTGTTCGCCACGTGGTCCGTCCTGATAGAGGAAAAGCTTGGAGGGACGGGCATTCCTGACTTGTTCAAACACTTGTGATAGTTGTTGCGGGCGGTTGAAGAACAAAATGAGTACGGGTACATCTACAAGGAACGGTTTCATGGTTTCTTTATCAATTCGGGGTGAATATAAATGGCATGGATTTTCTGTTTGTCTTTGGGAGGAATGTCCATGTAATTCTTATATAAATCTTTCAGGTAAGCATCTGGGTTGGCAGGTGCCTTGAATGGTTTCCCTTCAAAAATTATTTCTGATATGGGAAATACAGAGTCTTTGCGGTGCATGATACCGTATCCATTGTTTATCAGGACATTGGAAAGATAAGTATCTTTTTTGTAGAGCAGACCAAGCAGATTCCATATTCCTTTGAACAGCCAGTATTTTGTGCCGAAGTAAAAGAATTCTGCGAAGGCACGTAGAGAATAATAATGTTGCGTATGCAGAATGGAATAGCTTTTGGAGATTCCTTTGGTTAGCTTCTTTACCCATGATTTGGGTATGCTGGGGTAATCAATAAATGGGAATATATCTACAAAAAGCCCCTTTTGATAATCCGCATTAAAATTATCGCCGAATTCTACATACAGAGAGTTCAAGTCCCTCACTTTTATAATCGGTTCCTTGCTTGAAGGATCACTTTGTGGGGTTTGGAGGAATAACCCTTCGGATAGTTCGTCAGGAGCTACTTCTATGAATTTTTGCATATCGGCCAATGGCATTCCTATATCTATATCATCATCCCAAGGATGAATCCTCCGTGGCGCACGCTCCCAATAATGTACCTCCGTCCAGCCAGTAGGTCAGGTGGTGCTTTTGGCAAATACGGTCCATTTCTTCTAATATGGAGAGTTGCTTCAGTTGGCAGGCTCGCAGGTTATTGGCTACATAGGTAGATAGAAATTCATTTTTCATACTTCATTTCTTTTTACATCAATTACTTGTCCTGTAAATTCGGAAACCAATGACTGTATGGTGGCAATTGCGACCTTTTCTGCTGATAATAGGGTGTTCTCAGGTTCTGTTCCGAAGTTTTTTACGCGCATGGGAGTTTTGGTACGTTCGGGGTTGATGCAATTAACAGCAATGCCAAACGGTTCCCATTCTTGTGCGATAGCTTGTACAAAGTTTACAATGGCCGCTTTCGTAGAGGAATAGATGCTGTAGAAAGCTCTGCCGCGAGTATAGGAACTGGAGGTGAAGAAAACTAATTTCCCTTTGCTTTCTTTTAAATAGCGTACGCCTCCATCGCTACGTTGATAGTTCCCATATAGTTGGTGCTCACCGCATTGTATATCGTTTGATAGTCCGAACTCATCAAAGGCTCTTTGTTGAGGACGCCAGCCGTGTTGATGATATAGTCTATTCTGTGGGTTTGTAAGAATACTTTTTTTAGAGCATCGGCCACTTGTTCCTTTTTGCCTACATCCAACACCGTTCATGCTTCGGGAAAAACAGAATACTTTTGCTTGTTTCTCCTGTAGCATACGGGCTGTATGTTCTCCTATTCCATAGCTTCCACCGAAGATGACGGCTACTTTGCCTTTCAGTTGGCTTTCATTCAATGGAATTTCATTCAGCTCACTTTTACGTAACTGGAAGAATTTGTCCAATAGGTAGGTATCTTCTTTATAGGTCAGCTTCATGTTGCTTTCCTCGCCTGTAACTACATATACAGGTACATCGGGTAAATATTTTACAACAACCCCACAGTCATCGGTAACTTTGAAATGTTCGTCTTTCAAGGCGATTTCATAAGCGTGGCTGATGGTTTCCAAATGAAAAGCTTGTGGAGTCTGCCCCCGTTTTAGTTTGGACCGGTCGGGAATCTGATGAATGAAATCTCCATCTACTTCGATAATGGTGTCAGTGGCAGGCATGGCGACATCAATAGCTGCATATGTTTCCAATGCTTTGATGACATCATTTAGAATACGTTGGCTGACCAATGGACGTACAGCATCATGGAAAATCAGGTTGACATCGCTGCCTTCGTAAGCTTTGATAGCCGAAAGGCTGGAATGAAATCTTTCCTGACCGCCTTTCAGAATCTTCTTCACTTTTTTCCATCCATTCTTGATAATGATGGACTCAAAGTCAGCAATATAAAAAGGATTGGAAACAATGGCAATTTCATCGATGTGCGGATTGCTTTCGAAAGCATCTATTGTATGCTCGACTACCATTTTGCCCGCTACTTTAAAGAATTGCTTGGGAGTGGACAGACCTAAGCGGCTGCCTATACCTCCTGCTAATACGATTGCGATATTTTTTCTCATTTCTTTTGTTTATCGGGGGACTATGCAAAAGTAGTAATTAATTAGCATTTATAAGCGATGTTGTTTATATTTGCCTTAAAATTTAATGAGAATGGGTAAAATTACATTTGTACCGGTAGGAGGACTGGCTAACCGTATGCGTGCGGTGGCTTCGGCCGTGACACTGGCAGCGAAGAGTGATAGTGATTTAAGTATCGTTTGGTTTCAGGATTGGGCGCTAAATGCACCGTTTAGCCAATTGTTCAAACCTGTGGACAGGAAGATTGCCTGTTTGCGGGATGCTTCGCGGTTGGATTATGCATTGTTGGACAGACCTCGTTCCAGGAATTTTCATTTCCCGCTTTTGTTTCAGAAACTGTTTTTCAAGTCTTGCCTGTACGAGCGTTCTATTACTCCTTTATGTAATCGGCATTTTGATTTTGAACGGTGGGTTAAAGAAGGTAGCTGTGTTTATATGGCATCATATACCGCTTTTCAACCTTATGATTATGTATGGATCAGTCGGTTATTTGTTCCGGTAGAAGAGGTTATGGAAGAGGTGGAAAACCGTTGTCGGAATTTTTCGGATACCATGATTGGTATGCATATCCGTCGTACAGATAATCTGCCTTCTATCCGGCAAAGCCCTATCGAGTTATTCTATCAGAAACTGGATGAGGAGATAAAAGAGGACGATAAGGTGGCTATCTATTTGGCTACAGATTCGGAAGAGGTGAAGCGGGAGATGAAAGAGCGTTATGGTGACCGGATATTCTGTTCCGGAAAAAGGCAGACCGTGATCTTGGAGGAATAAGGAGGGTATCACGGATATGTACACATTGGCCCGTACACAAAAAATATATGGTTCTTTTCAGAGTTCATTTTCGGATATGGCAGCTCAGATAGGAGGGACTCCATTGGAGATTTTGAAATTATGAGTTGCGGAAATAAATAATTGTTTTAATGATTATCTGTAAACATTTTAATTTTTGCTCCTCTTCTTTCCATTGCATCTGCTAATTTGTTTTCTATTTTTCCTAATAGCAGCCGTCTGCTCCATTCTATAACAAGTGTTGTCAGACAGATAGAAACAAGTGTTCCCATAAAATACAGAACAAGTAGATTGCTGTCTGCATAAGGGGTATACCAGGGTTGTAAACAGTGGATAAGAAGTCCTTGAAGCATATATAAGGCAAAAACGTATCCTGCTAGGTAATTGATGATGCGGGATGAAAAATGCCATCGGGTGACTGGTAGAAAACATGATAGAGGCGATGATAATCAGTAGATTATTATCTCGGGCGAATCTCAGTATGATATTTCCACTCATTGCTGTAAGCAGGGAATTCAGTATAAAAATACCGGCAAGGCTCCCTGATAAAATATCCCAGCTATGTCGTTTCATGTTTTCCGGAAGACCATAGACCTTCAGATATTGTCCTATGAGATAAGCTAGTGTGACATTGATAATTCCTTACCTGTGTCATTTTGAATTTCAAAAAACAGGATTGTCGGGGCAAATATAAAAAAGAATCCCCATAGTAACAGTAGTTGTTCATAACTTTTTTGTGAGAGGTTTTGAACCAGTCGGTTTAAATAGGGTGAGAAACAATAAAGCACTACATAGCAGGTCATAAACCAGTATTTTTTGCTAAGTATCGGTATCAATGAGGAGCTAGTCCTGTCCAGGTATGCGGAGTGTGAAGCCATATTGTTTCGATCAGATAAGAAACGATGGAATAAAACCATACGACAACCAGCATCTTGAAAAATTTATGTGTATTGAAACGGATTCCGAAATAGCCTGAGATCAGAATGAATAAAGTTACTCCTGTGTTTCCCAATGTATTGACAAATAGTATGAATTCTTTGTTCAGCAAATTACTGGTGTGGAAGGTATTCCCTAGAATATGCATGGATACAATCAGTATGATACTGATAATTCGTAAACATTCTAATCCGGAGTGACGTGTAGCAGCCATTATTTCTTGATTATATAGTGTAAACTCTCTTTAAAAGTGACAGAGCCGCTCAACCACAGGATGGCTGTGTAGAGTGTGCCGGCTATGATATCTTGCTTGCCATTAATAAATACAGATTGGCAAAGCCGATAGTGACATAATAGGTAGCTGCCATTACCGCAGTAGCTATGAAGGCAAACGGAAGGATGTCTTTCAGTGCTGCGAACAAGTTGAGCCGTATTTGTTGCCATACAAAATAGTGCATACAAACAGCCAGCAGATATTGATGGATACATACACTATAATCATGGTATGTACACCGTATGGATAAAGCAGGAGCATGGTTGTTAACTGGATAATGCCTAAACTGATGGTATTCCACATGTAGATATCCGATTTTCCTTTGCTGATAACTAGGTTGGAATACAAATTGGTTATGGGGATGAATGCGCCACCGATGCAGAGCAACTGTAGGATGGAGCACTGGGCAACCATTTGTCCGTAATAGTCAGCATAATCAGTTCGGGTGCGATTAATGATAATCCTAACATAGCCGGGAAAGAAATAAAGGCAGTGAAGCGGAGCATCTTCCGGAAAGCGCGTTGTTGGCGTTCCCTTTCATCCGATAAACTGGAAAGTACAGGTTGGGCCACACTGTTGACTGTTCCTGAAATTAATGAATGTCCCATATAATTCCATTTATTAGCTTGAGTAAAATAGCCTACTTCTTGTCCCGAATAGAATTTACCAAGAATAACGGTAAAGATATTATTATTGATGTGGTTGAATATATTGGTTACTACTAATTTGCTGCTGAAAGAAAGCATCCCTTTTAAAGGCTTGAAATCGAAAGTAAGTGTAGGTCGCAGGGTGAGAAGCACCAATAACAGATATTAATAGTTCCTACATAAACAATGCTTTGTGTGGCTATGCCCAATAGGCAAATCCCAAGCAGGCCATAGTTATACCGATAGTTCCTGAGGCAGTTAATCCGATAGTGACCGCCATTGCCTTTTGCTTGACCATTAAGTTGCGGAACAGGTAAGCACTGTGGGCAATACCCAAACTGGCTACAAAGAAACCGAGGAAAGTGTATCGTGCCAAAGCTGTCAGTTCGGGAGTATGATAGAATTCGGCAATGAGTGGGGCGCAAAGGAACAAAATGAGGTAGAGACAGGCACTTAGTCCGGTACTGAACCAGAATACGGCATTATAGTCTTTGTGGGAGATCTCCCGTTTGTTAGCTAGGGCTGCCGTGAACCCACTTTCCTGTAAGGAACCTGCAATAAGAGAGAAGATGGATAGCATTCCCACCATGCCATAATCTTCGGCATTCAGAATGCGTGATAGGAATATCCCGAAAAAAAGATTCAGCAGCTGCTGTACTCCGTTGCTTAGTCCACCCCAGAAGAGGCCTTTTGCTGTTTTTTCTTTCAAGGATTGTTCTGCCATTTTTATAGATAGATTATAAAATAGTCAGGCTGAAAGCGGACGTTTCAGTTGCTTTCAGCCTTTTCTGTATTTGGGTGTATATTATTTCACTTCACTGCCCGGCTTTACCTCCCTTAATAATGAGGTCACTGCTAAGGTGCCGTCAAAGTTTTCAGCACTTAGAATCATGCCTTCGCTCACCAGTCCATTCTTGAATTGGCGCGGAGCAAAGTTGGCAATGAATAAAACTTGTTTGCCTATCAGTTCTTCCGGTTTATAATGTTGCGCGATACCGCTGACGATGGTACGGTTCTCCAGTCCGTCAGCAATCTTGAATTTCAGCAGTTTTTTCATTTTAGGCACTACTTCACATTCTAATACGGTACCTACACGGATATCTAACTTTTCAAATTCTTCGAAAGCAATTATCGGTTTTATCGGGTTAGCTTTATAGCTGGCAGCCTCGTTTGCTTTTTTGGTAGCCAACAGTTTGTCTACTTGTGCTTGAATGGTTTCATCTTCGATCTTTTCGAACAACAGTTCTGCTTTATTCAATTGATGCCCTTCTGCCAGCAGATCGGTACGTCCCAGTTGGTCCCATTCAAATGTTTCCATATTCAGCATTTGGCGGAGCTTTTCGCTGCTGAAAGGCAGGAACGGTTCGAAAGCAATTGCCAGATTGGCAACTAGTTGCAATGCTATGTTAAGAATGGTGGCTACACGGTCCATATCAGTCTTTGCCAGTTTCCAGGGTTCTGTATCAGCTAAGTATTTATTACCGATACGTGCCAGGTTCATTGCCTCTTTTTGTGCATCGCGGAATTTGAATACATCCAATAGTTTTTCTACTTCTGCCTTTACGTCTGCAAATTCTTTTAATGTTTCTTTATCGTAATCGGTCAATTCACCGCAAACTGGAACTTTCCCATCGAAATATTTATGAGTCAGCACTAAAGCACGGTTTACAAAGTTACCATAAACAGCTACCAACTCATTGTTGTTACGTGCTTGAAAATCTTTCCAGGTAAAATCGTTGTCTTTTGTCTCGGGGGCATTGGCTGTCAATACATAGCGCAATACATCCTGTTTGCCGGGGAAGTCCTGCAAATATTCATGCAACCATACTGCCCAGTTGCGTGAAGTGGAAATCTTGTCACCTTCCAGGTTCAGGAATTCATTGCTAGGTACGTTATCCGGTAAGATATAGCTTCCTTCTGCTTTCAGCATAGCAGGGAAAACAATGCAGTGGAATACAATATTGTCTTTTCCGATGAAGTGAATCAAACGGGTTTCTGGATCTTTCCACCAAGTTTCCCAACTGTCGGGAAGTAATTCTTTTGTATTTGAAATATAGCCGATGGGGGCATCAAACCATACGTAAAGTACTTTTCCTTCAGCACCTTCTACAGGAACAGGGATTCCCCAATCCAAGTCACGGCTTACCGCACGAGGTTGCAAGCCTATATCCAACCAGCTTTTACATTGTCCGTATACATTAGGGCGCCATTCTTTATGATTCTCAAGAATCCATTCACGCAGCCATCCTTCGTGTTTGTCCAATGGCAGATACCAGTGTTTAGTTTCACGCATCACAGGTTGGCTGCCACTGATAGCACTTTTCGGATTGATCAGGTCGGTTGGAGAAAGAGATGTTCCGCACTTCTCGCATTGGTCACCGTAGGCTCCTTCTGCATGGCAGTGAGGACATTCACCGATAATATAACGGTCGGCCAGGAACTGATGGCTTCTTCGTCATAATATTGCATGGAGGTCTTTTCAATGAACTCACTTTTATCATACAGGGTTTTGAAGAATTCGGAAGCTAGTTCGTGGTGTGTTTTTGATGTAGTACGAGAGTATATATCGAATGAAATTCCAAATTCTTTGAATGATTCTTTTATCAAGGTATGATAGCGGTCCACCACATCTTGCGGAGTAATACCTTCTTTTTTTGCACGAATGGTGATAGGTACTCCGTGTTCGTCAGAGCCTCCGATGAAAAGAACATCTTCTTTCTTCAGGCGGAGATAGCGCACGTAGATATCAGCAGGAACATATACACCTGCCAGATGACCAATATGTACCGGACCGTTTGCGTAAGGCAAAGCGGATGTGACGGTGGTTCTTTTGAATTTATTTTCCATTGTATGATGTCTTTTTTTGTTATTTCTACCAGTAACGTGCAAAGTTAGTGATTTTTAGTAAGTATATGGAATAATCAGAAATATTTCTCATTTAAAATTTCTGACAGACCATACTTATTATAAGATATTGTTATTCGGGGGCTTTGCCGGAAGCTGGGAAATTGCAAAAAATGTTATATTGTGATGCAGTGATTTGCACTTCTTTGCATTTAATATAAAAAAGGAAAAACACATGAATATAAATGCCCCTTTGTCTATTCGTCGTCGGATGGGTCTTGAAATATTCCGGCGGTTGGAAAATGAGCGTACGGAAGAGCATCAGTTGAAGCAACTATTTTGGGAATGTACTCTTCGTTGTAATTTGCATTGTCGACATTGTGGCAGTGATTGTAAAAAGATCGCTGGTCATCCTGATATGCCGAAGGAAGATTTTCTTCGGGTGTTGGATAGTGTCTCAGCTCAAAATGATCCGCATAAAATCTTTGTGATTATTACTGGTGGGGAACCCTTGATGAGGAAGGATCTGGAAGAGTGTGGGCGTGCTATTTATGAAAGAGGGTTTCCTTGGGGATGGTAACTAATGGACTATATATGACTCGTGAACGATTGAATGGGCTGTTGGATGCCGGATTGCATACGGCTACGGTCAGTCTTGACGGTTTTGCGACGGATCATAACTGGATGCGGGGCAACCCGCAAAGTTTGAACGGGCTGTTGAAGCGATCAAGTTGATGGTACAGGTTCCTGATTTTGTTTTTGATGTGGTTACTTGTGTAAATAAGCATAGTTATATGCGTTTGGAGGAGTTGAAAGACTTCTTGATAAGTTTGGGGGTAAAAGGTTGGCGGCTTTTTACTATATTCCCGGTAGGGCGTGCAGCCAAAGATCCTGAACTTCAATTGTCTAATGAGGAGTTCAGAGGAGTAATGGAATTTATCAGGAAGAGCCGTAAGGAAGGACGGATCCATGTAAGTTACGGTTGTGAGGGATTTTAGGTAATTATGAGGCTGAAGTGCGCGATACTTTCTTCGCTTGCCGGGCGGGAATATCGGTCGGCTCAGTTCTTATTGATGGAGCGATTTCTGCTTGTCCCAGTATTCGTGCCGATTATCACCAGGGAAATATTTATGAG
>ENA-OQAN01000887-OQAN01000887.1-human-gut-metagenome-genome-assembly--contig:-NODE-887-length-14286-cov-1.649975_pt1 | contig 14286 bp, 22 predicted proteins | sample MGYA00242735_ERZ504527 | MGnify/ENA primary metagenome ERZ504527 (study PRJEB26092, sample SAMD00036230) | human gut metagenome | host: Homo sapiens | study: EMG produced TPA metagenomics assembly of...
TAAACAATCACGCAGGCGAAAGCCGTAAGGCCGGAATAAATTATAAGCAAGAATTATGTTAGAAATAAAAGACTTACACGCCAAGATTGGCGACAAGGAAATATTGAAGGGCATCAACCTCACCATAAAGGACGGTGAGACACATGCCATAATGGGACCTAACGGTTCAGGCAAGAGTACATTGAGCGCCGTGCTGGTCGGTAATCCTCTTTATGAGTTACGTCAGGCTCGATAACCTTCAACGGCAAGGACCTGCTCGAGATGAAGCCTGAGGACAGGGCACACGAAGGACTCTTCCTTTCGTTCCAGTATCCCGTGGAGATTCCGGGCGTGTCGATGACCAACTTCCTGCGCACCGCAAAAACCGAAGTCGACGGCAAGGCTCCGGCCATCCGCACGTGGACCAAGGAACTGTCCGAGGCGATGAAGCGCCTGAAGATGGATCCGAAGTTCGCCACACGTTCCGTGAACGAGGGTTTCTCCGGCGGCGAGAAGAAGCGTGCCGAAGTGCTGCAGCTCGAACTGCTCAAGCCGAAGTTCGCCATCCTCGACGAAACCGACTCCGGCCTTGACGTTGACGCGTTGCGCATTGTCTCCGAAGGTGTGAACCGCGCCAAGGAAGCCAACCAGTTCGGTATTCTCATGGTCACGCACTACACGCGAATCCTCAAGTACATCAAGCCGGACATCGTGCATGTGTTCGCAGCCGGTCACTTCGTCAAGACCGGCGGCCTGAACTGGCCGATGAGCTCGAGGAATCCGGCTATGACGCATACCTGCCGGAAGGATCCGATTCCGAAAGCGCGCTGGCATGACCGATTTTGCAGCGATTCGCAAGGAATTTCCGATCCTTGATCAGGAGATCCACGGCCATCCGCTCGTGTATTTGGATTCCGCGGCGACTTCTCAGAAGCCGCAATGCGTGATCGACGCCGAAAGCGATTTTTACCGCACCATCAACGCCGGCGTGCATCGTGGAGCGCATGAGCTTGCCGCACGCAGCACCATGGCGTTCGAAGAGGCACGTGCCAAGTCGCACGTCTTGTCGGCGCCAACTCCGCTGAAGGCGAAGAGGAGATCGTTGTCACCTCCGGCGCCACCGCAGGACTGAATCTGCTAGCCACCGCATTCGGCAACGCATCGCTGGGACGTGGGGGAGAAGCGGCACGACGTTTCGCTGTGAAGCCGGGAGACGAAATCGTCGTATCCAAGGCCGAACACCACTCCGTGCTATTGCCGTTCCAGGAGCTTGCCGTGCGTACCGGAGCGACATTGAAATGGTTCGATCTGGACAGTGAAGGTCGCATCCTTTCCAACACTGCGGACGAGGTGATCACCGAACGCACAAAGATCGTGGCCGTCACCCATGTGGGCAACACCACCGGTGCCATCACCGACATCGCGCCGATGGTGAAACGTGCGCACGAGGTAGGCGCGGTGGTTGTGCTCGACGCATGCCAGTCCGTACCGCACCTGAAGATCGACCTCCACGCTTTGGACGTTGACTTCGCGGCATGGAGCGCGCATAAGATGTACGGCCCGACCGGTGTCGGCTTCCTCTACGGCAAGCGCGACATGTTGGAGGCGTTGCCACCGGGCGAATTTCGGTGGATCCATGGTGGAACTTGCTGGATGGATCAGGAAGCCCAATACATGGCTCCTCCTGCGCGTTTCGAGGCGGGCACGCAGCCGGTCGCGCAGGTCGTTGCGGCCGGTGTCGCTGCCGAATGGCTGATGAATATCGGCATGGAGAATCTCGAAGCCCACGAGCGCGTTATCGCAGGCGAACTCCTCAAGATGGGGCAGATCGACGGCGTGCGCATTCTCGGACCGCAGACCAACGAGCAGCGCATCGGCACGGTGGCTTTTGAAATCGACGGCGTGCATCCGCATGATGTTGGCCAGTTCATCGATGCGCAGGGCATCGCCATTCGTGTCGGACATCATTGCGCGCAGCCGGTCCACCGTCACTTCGGCGTGTACGCATCCAACCGCGCATCCAGTGGCATCTACAATTCCGTCGAAGACGCGCAGGCATTGGTTGAGGCGTTGAAGAAGGTCCGTCCGTTTTTTGGAGTTGAGTAACGCATATGAGTGATTTTGCAATGTCTGGCGACGATCTCGAGCAGATGTACCAAGAGGTCATTCTCGAAGCTCGAAGAATCCGCATGGCAAGGAACATTTCGCTCCGGATCTGGCTTCCGAAAACGCCTCCCAGGCGGGAAAGACCACGGTTCAGGCAACCCACGAGTATTGCACTCCCGGCGAGTCCCACCAGTTCAATCCGACCTGCGGAGACGAGGCCACCGTGCATGTGGAGGTTTCCGACCAGGAGCCGCACGTTATCGAACGACTGGTGTGGGACGGTCACGGCTGCTCCATTTCACAGGCCAGCCTTTCGGTGATGGTGGATCTGGTGGAAGGCAAAACCGTGGATGAGCCATGGAATTGGCCGGAACGTTCCATAAGCTCATGGAATCACGCGGCAAAGGCTTGGACGATGAATCCGCCGAGGAATCGTTGGAAGACGGCATCGTGTTCCAAGGAGTGTCCAAGTATCCAATGCGTATCAAGTGCGCGCTGCTCGGATGGGAAGGCATGAAGGACTCCGTGGCCAAGGCATTGGCCGCGAAAGCCTGACAAGTATTGTTCTATGGTGGAAAGCAGGATGTCTCCCGTGCTTCGTGCGCCGCGTTCTACAACGGGCGAAACACGTGAGACAAACTCCAGCCAACGCGATAGGCTACTCAACGGAACATATTCGAATCATATATGGAGCGACAATGAGCGATACCTTGGTACCTGAACCGCAAGCCTCGATTTTCGATTCCGTGGCCAAGGCATTGGGCAATGACGAGGCCGCGGCGCGTCGCGTCATGCTTAACCCAAATCTCGCCAAAGGATTCAAGGACGGCAAACCAGTGGAAATCGAACACGAAGACACCAAGCAGGACGCTTGTGGCTGCGGCAATCAGGCTGGAGCATGCGGTTGTTCCGAAGAACAGGATGACGGCATCGCGTTGAAGGCTATTGACGACATTGGTCGAGCTACTGCGGCCGACGTGAAGGAAGCGTTGCATCAGGTCATTGATCCTGAACTTGGCATTGATGTGATTGATTTGGGATTGGTGTATGGCATTGAGATCGATGAGCTTGGTCGTGCCATTATCACGATGACATTGACCACTCCGGCATGCCCGTTGACTGATCTGATCGAAGACGAGTGCGCGAGCACGCTTGCCGGCCTCGTCGAGGAATTCCGCATCGACTGGACGTGGCAACCGCGTTGGAGCATGGAAAAGATCACGCCGGAAGGTCGCGAGCAGTTGGCTGCGCTCGGCTTCAATTTCGACAATCTGCCAAAATACTGACAGAAAATCTGTGATATATCAACCTGATATTGCTGATATGTTGATTCCGCAGCGAAACTGCATGTTCGTTGCGGAATTTTTTTGTAAAACAGATTTTGATGATATTTGATTGGATATCATCATCAAGAAAAATGGCACAGAAAAAGCGTGCTCCCGACGCCGGGAAGCACGCTTTTGTTCTGTGTGCGGCAGAACGTCAGTCGTCGACCACGGTACCCTTCGGCACCACGGTGATGCTTCCGGCGTGACGGTGAAGCCACGGGCCAGATCATGTTCGGTATCGATACGACGGTCGAATTCTCGGTAAGCACAACATTCTTGTCGAGGATCGCCTTGTAGACGCGTGCTCGACGATTGATGGTCACGCCGTCGAACAGAATCGAATCGACGACCTGGGACCACGAGTGGATACGCACGTTCGGCGAAAGCACGGAATGATGCACTTCACCGCCCGATACGATGACGCCAGGGGAGACGATCGAGTCGGTGGCGTGTCCGAGACGGTCGCGACCGGCATGGACGAACTTCGCTGGCGGCAGATTGCCGGATAGCGTGTAAATCGGCCATTCGGTGTTGTACAGGTTGAATTCCGGCACATACGAGATCAGATCCATATGCGCATCGTAGAACTGCTTCAGATACCCACGTCGCGCCAGTAGGCATGATCGGTCGGCGTCGCTCCCGGAATCTCGTTGGAGTTGAAGTCGTACACGCCAGCCTCGTTACGGGCCGCGAAGTACGGTGCGATATCGCCGCCCATATCATGCTTGGTGTCTTCGGCCTTCTCGTCAAGCGCCAAAGCTTCGAACAGGGCGTCGGTGTTGGCCACGTAGTTGCCCATGGAAGCAAGAATGGAGTTCGGATCATCTGGCAGGCCGGTCGTGGTCTGCGGCTTCTCCTGGAAGCTCTTGATCATATTCGGGTGCTCCGGATCAACCTCGATCACGCCGAACTGGTTGGACTGGCTGATCGGCTGGCGAATACCCGCCACCGTGAACTCCGCGCCGGATTCGATATGCTGCTGCACCATCTGCTGGAAATCCATGCGGTAGACGTGTCGCGCCGACGATCACCACAATATCCGGCTGCACGTCCTCGATGATGTTGATGGTCTGGTAGATGGCGTCGGCAGAGCGAGATACCAGTGCTTGCCAAGTCGCTGCTGAGCCGGAACAGGGAGACGTAGTTGCCGAGCAACGGCGAAAAACGCCACACCGTGGAAATATGACGGTCAAGCGAATGGGACTTGTACTGGGTGAGCACCACGGTCTGCATATAGCCTGAATTGACCAAATTGCTCAGCGGGAAATCAATCAGACGGAACACGCCGCCGAACGGGACGGCGGGCTTTGCCCGGTCTCTGGTCAAAGGCATCAGACGAGTGCCTTCGCCTCCTGCAAGCACGATGGAAAGAATTTTCGGATTCTTTGCCATGAGAACTCCTCTCCTAGAGCGTCGTTACGACACCGCACACATTGGTCGGTCTGCATCATCGCAAACCACTTACGCACTCAATAATTGCATATTTTCTGCAACATGCAAGGAGTTTGCATCGCGAGTCTTGAAAATTTGCTGACTGTTTCAGTGAACAGCTGTTGAATAGAAGCCACGGCGCTCGATGCGGCGACGTTAAGACTGTCCACTCCGTGGCTCATGGGAATCTTGACCGTCAGGTCGGCGCGGGAGATGGTGTGATGCGACAGACCATCGCCTTCGGTGCCGAAAATCAGCGCCAATTTGTCGATATGGTCCTTTTCGCCGTTGTCGTTGTTCAAACGACGAACAAGCTCCTCCAGCGAAATGGAATCGTCTTCAAGGGCCATCGCAACGGTGGTGAACCCAAGATCGCGCAATTCCTGCATGCCGGTGAATGGCCAGTAGTGTTTATCATCTCCGCCGATACGAGTCCACGGAATCTGAAACACCGTGCCCATCGACACGCGGGCGGCGCGCCGATACAACGGATCGCCGCAGGAGGGCGTCACCAACACTGCATCGACGTTCAACGCGGCGGCTGATCGCATGAGGGCTCCGACATTGGTGTGGTCAACGATGTTTTCCATGACCGCGATGCGTCGTGCGCCGCGACACACCTCCTCGACGCTGGGCAGTGCCAGCGTTCATCGCGGCCAGGGCGCCACGATGCAAGCGGTAGGCGGTCAAGCTGCTTGAAGCTGTTCAGGGGATGCCACGTTATACGGGAATGTCGGTGCCCCAACGTTGTCGATGCGTGCGAAGGTTTCCGACATGCCTCCGATCCACGGTTCTTCGACAAGCAGGGAAATCGGTTCCCGGTCGGCGGTCAGCGCGCGATCGATGACTTTCGGCGATTCCGCGATGAACAGGCCCTTGCTGGGTTCAAGCTTGTTGCGAAGCTGGATTTCCGTGAGATTCGTGTATGCCGACACGCGCTCGTCGTCAATGGAATCAAGATGGATGAACTGCATGTGATCGATCTTTCGCCGAATAGCTTTCAGATACAAGAAAACCCCTTGTTTCCAAGGGGTTTGCTGGTGTCCGGAGCGGGACTTGAACCCGCACGCCTGTATAAATAGGCACTAGCACCTCAAGCTAGCGCGTCTACATTCCGCCACCCGGACAGGTGCGTTGCTCAGCGGCAACAAACGAAAACTATAGCAGATGCTCGGTGTGATGCAAGTCTCGGCGTGTCGCGCGGAATTACGCCATTGGTATCCGAGGTGCTGGTAGCTCTGAAACTATGACTGATGCCCTTTTCCTGCTTGATACGGAACATGATGATGTGCCGGTGAACAGTGACGAATTGAACGCCGGATGGAAATTGACGTTGCCCCAGTCGGTGCGTCGACATGCCATTCAGGCCATGCGTCTGAAAGACGGTGACGAATTGCAGCTTTCCGACGGTAAAGGGCTACGTATCCACGCGGTGTTGCGCGATGCGCAACAAGGAATCGCGGAAGTGTCGAGCTTCGGCAAAGAACCGCAGCCTACCACCAAACTCGCTTTGATCCAAGCGCTGGCGAAAACAGGACACGATGAGCAGGCCATCGACACCGCAACGCAGATCGGTGTGGATGAGGTGATTCCATGGCAGGCTGATCGTTCCATCGCCAAATGGAAGGCGGGGCGCACCGATAAGAAGTGGCGGCAAGTGCTTGATGCCGCCACTGAACAATCCCGACGCTCCTGGAGACCGGAATTGGGGGAGTGCGTGACCAGCAAGCAGTTGATTGCCATTTGCAAGCGTGCCTGTGTGCACGGCGACATGGTGATTGTGCTGCACCAGGATGCTACCAAAACTTGGAGCCAGCTGGAGGAAGCGATCGCGGTGCTTTCCGACAAATGCTTGCAGGACGGGCGCCAGCGCACCGTGTACGTGGTGGTCGGCCCGGAAGGCGGCATCAGCGATGCTGAAATCGAATCCTTCACCAATGCGGGAGCTGAAGCATGCGTGCTTGGAAGCAATATTCTGCGAGCGTCGACAGCTGGTCCCGTCGCGTTATCGCTGCTCGCACGGGCGTTGGGACGATTCATCTGACGCCACACGCCGGCGAAATGCGGCGGATTATCCCGGTTGCGCAATAGCATGGGTACCGAAGGACAACCAGCATTAAGGAGCATTATGAGCGACAAGGATTGCCTGTTCTGCAAGATCATCGCAGGAGAAATTCCAAGCGAAAAAGTGTATGAGGACGATACCACCTACGCATTCAAGGACATCAATCCGAAAGCCAAAGTACATGTGCTCGTGGTGCCTCGCAAGCATTATGCGAACGTGGCCGAGCTTGCGGCGGCGATCCCCAGCAGCTCGCCCACATGGCTCAGTCGCGCAAAATATCGCCGACCAGGAATTCCACGGTGCCTTCCGCCTGATCTTCAACACCGGAATTGATGCTGGCCAGACGGTATTCCACGTGCATGCTCACGTGCTGACCGGCGAAAAGCTTGACGAATAATCTTCCCTTTCCCCATATATCGACGTCAGAAGAGGTTTTGTGGCCACTACTACACGTACCATCGCGATTCCGCAGCAGCTTGACCCGGTGACCGTGCTCGGACCGGTCGACGAGGTCCTTCGGGAAGTGGAACGTGCGTTCCCCGACTTGACCATTATCGTCAGAGGCAACCGCATCGCGATCATGTCACGTTCCAGCAAATCCGAATCCCAAGCCGCACAGGCCGAGCATGTGATCGAAAACATCATCCAAGCCGCATATACGGCTCCGATGGACGCCGATACGGTGCGACGCATGCTCGATCAAAACGTGTTGAAAAATCCTGTGCGTGCTACTCGCCCGGGCCATGGACGTGTAGTGGAGGAACTACGGCTGGCCGATCGGCAACAGGAGCATACCTCCAATCGCGAGAATCATGCGGACCGACGCAAACCGCATGTGCCCGGAGTGATCACCTTTGCGCTCGGCAAGCCGGTGCGTGCCAAAACGGCTGGTCAGATCACGTATGTCAATGCCATCGAATCACATACCATCACATTTGCCATCGGACCGGCAGGCACCGGCAAAACATACCTTGCAGTGGCGAAAGCGGTACGCGCATTCCAAGATAGGCAGGTGCGCCGCATTATCCTGACCAGACCAGCCGTCGAGGCGGGAGAAAGCTTGGTTTTCTTCCCGGCACATTGAACGAAAAAGTCGATCCATATCTGCGTCCGCTATATGATGCGCTTTCTGACATGCTCGGGGCGGACCAGCTCAAGCGCTACATGGACGACGGCACCATCGAAGTCGCACCGCTCGCATACATGCGTGGACGCACGCTCAACGATGCATTCGTGATCCTCGATGAAGCGCAGAACACCACCGAACAACAAATGAAGATGTTCCTGACCCGACTAGGCTTCAATACGAAAATGATTATCACCGGCGACGTGACGCAGGTCGATCTGACAGTACCGAAATCCGGGCTCGCCACCATCGAACGCATCCTTGACGGCATTGACGACATCGCATTCGCCCACCTCAAACCGGAAGACGTAGTGCGACACGCGCTTGTCGGCAAAATCGTCGCAGCGTACGACCGACACGCGGCCATTGCCGGCGACCACAGCAGACACGCCACGGGCAAAACCACATCCAGGCAAACAAGCGAGCAAATCGAAAGGAACGCTGAATGAGCGTCGAGGTAACCAACGAAACCGTCTGGCAAATTGACGGCAAGGTGTTCTCCGATCTTGGCATATGGGTGATGGACCAAATGCGGGTCAGCACGCAATCCGACCTGACCATCATGTTCGTAGACCCCGATCCCATCGCCCAACTGCACATGCGTTGGATGAATCTTGAAGGCCCCACCGACGTGATGAGCTTCCCCATGGACGAGCTGCGCCCAGGAGACGGCCGAACTGTGATGGAAGGCGTGCTTGGAGATATCGTGATTTGCCCGTGGGTGGCTGCGCAGCAGGCGCTCGCGGCCGGACATAACACCATGGAGGAAATGATGCTGCTGACGATTCATGGCATCCTCCACCTACTCGGATACGGACCATGCCACCCCAGAACAGGAGCGTCAGATGTTCGGTCTGCAGCGACAGCTGCTACTCACCTTCTTCGCGCTTCGCCAGGGAGCGGGGACGCAGGCCATCCTTCCGCCGGATACGGCCGGACGCGCTCGCCGAATGGGATAGGCAGCATGGCACGGGACGGCAGATCGCCAAATAATGATTGACGTTGCCGGTAGCATATCGTCCGGCATGATGGGGGCTGAATTATGCAGGCAACAATGATTGCGATGATCGTGGTGCTCGCCGTGGTGGCGCTGCTGTTGGTCTGGCTGTCGCTTTCAATGGCCGCGACTGAAGGCGCTGTGGGACGTGTGACCAGGGCGAGCCTGAATAACCTTATTCTCGAAATTCAAACGGATGCTGAGCTTTCGCAATTCATACGCGACAAGAAAATCAGCGCATTCATAAGGTTCAGCGGTTGGTGGCCGATCGCTATGCCACCGCCGGATCGTGCGCGTTCTTCCGCATCTGCTGCAATGTGGTTGATGGTGTGCTCGTGACGGTGATTGCGGGCATGTTGGACGCTCCACTATGGCCGAATTGCTTGCCGGATTTGTTTTTGCCATCGTCGTTGCGGTGATTTCGCTGTTGGTGCGTCCGCGTAGCGCCGGGGCATCCAAGCCAGCCGACATTATGCTGCAGCATGTGGATGCTGTTTCCATTGCGGTTCTATTAACCCATTCGCAAAAATCGGGGGGCAAAAAGGCGCGAAGCGTCGCGGCAGTGATCTTTCCGACGACGAGGAGCTCGAAAAAATCCAGATCGAACAAGGACGGGCAACCATTGACCGTCTGGTCGAAGCCAACGATTTCGATCCTGAAGTTTCCGAAATGCTGCGCAATGTGCTCACGCTTTCCGAAACGCTGACTCGCGAGATCATGGTGCCGCGCACCGACATGATTTGCATCGAGCGAGACGAAACGTTGGAGAATATGCTTAAGCTTTGCTCCCGTTCCGGATTCTCACGTGTGCCGGTCATCGGCGACGATGTGGACGATCTGGTCGGCGTGGCTTATTTGAAAGATGCCGTGCGCGCGACGGCCTTCAACCATGCGGCGATGACACGCGAAGTCGAATCGATAGTTCGTGACCCCATGCTCGTGCCGGAATCCAAGCCGGTCGACGATCTTTTCCACCAAATGCAGCGCACACGCCAGCATGTCGCCATTGTGGTGGATGAATATGGCGGAATCGCGGGCATGGTCACCATCGAAGATGCCATCGAGCAGATTGTGGGCGAGCTGGAAGACGAACATGATCGCACGCAACATGCCGATCCGGAACGGATCGGTGACAAGAAATGGAGCATGCCCGCACGCACGCCTATCGCCGACTTGGAAGAGATTTTCGAAATCGACATTGACGAGGATGATGTCGACACCGTTTACGGCTTGCTGACCAAGCTGTTGGGACGTGTGCCGATCGTCGGATCCTCCGCAGTCACTCGAGGCTTGCGCATGACCGCGGTCGACTCCGCAGGACGCCGCAAAAAAGTGTCGACCATTGTGGTGGAGCCGGCCCACGTCGAGGGCGTGGACGAAACTGAAACACGTAACGAAGAACATGCGGATGATGCCGAAAAGGCATCCGACAACGATAAGGATTCCAAAGACAAGCATGACTGACGCAGCAACAACCGAGACGACTTCCGACCATTCCGATTCCGCCACGCCCGTTCCATATCGGTCCGGTTTCGTTGCCGTGGTCGGGCGTCCTAACGTGGGCAAGTCGACGTTGATCAACGCGTTGATCGGTACGCAGATCGCCATCGCATCATCTCGCCCGGAAACCACTCGTAAAGCCATTCGTGGCATTTTAACCACGGATAATGCGCAGATCGTTTTGGTTGATACGCCTGGCATCCATCGACCGCGCACACTACTTGGGCAGCGTCTGAACGATGTTGTGGACGAGTCGCTCGCCGACGTGGACGCCGTTGCTTTCCTGCTGCCTGGTAATCAGGAGATTGGTCCCGGCGACAAGCGCATTTTGAGCCGTCTGCGTTCTGATTTCGCAGTCAAGCGAGATGATGGCACATTCAAATGGAAGGTGCCGCTGGTTGCCATCGTTACCAAGATTGACGAATTAAGCCGTGACGGGCTGATCAACAAGCTCATTGAAATCAACGAATTCGCCGACTTCACCGATATTGTGCCAGTCAGCGCGCTGAAGCATGACAATCTTGCGGAAGTCAAGAACGTGCTTATCGAGAACATGCCGGAAGGCCCGCAAATGTACCCGGCCGAGCAGATCACCGAAGAGCGTCCGGAAGAAACCATTGCGGAACTGGTCCGTGGCGCTTTCCTGGAAGAATTGGATGACGAGTTGCCGCATTCACTGGCCGTAGTCGTGGATTCCATCGAATATCCGGAAGACAACGATAGTGGCGAAGCTTACGATGGCAAAGCCACGTGATTGTGTCGATTTATGTGGAACGCGATTCCCAGAAACCGATCATCATCGGCAAGGGAGCGGAACATCTTGTGCGTGTCAAGAAGAAGTTGCGTACGCCGGTCAACCGTATTGTTGGACAGAAAGCCAAACTCGATTTGCATGTCAAGGTTGCCAAGGGATGGCAGTCGGATCCTAAACAGCTCGAGAAGCTAGGCTTCTGATCTGCTTAGGATCCGCTTCGCAGCGAAGCTGCTCACTTCACCTAAGGACAGTCCACTGGACTGTCCTTTTGACGGTTCAGCCAAACAGCTCGAGAAGCTAGGCTTCTGATCTGCTTAGGATCCGCTTCGCAACGATTGCGTGGAAAATAATAAATGAGGTCTGATTCCCGTAGGAGTCAGACCTCATTCTGCTGTTTCGAAGACTACTTCTTCTTGGTGTACATCTGCGTATTCAGCAAAGTGGCATAACGCTTGATGACCTTCGGACGAATCACCTTCATGGAAGCGGTCATCAAACCATTCTCCTGAGTGAATTCCTCCGGCAGAATGATGAACTTACGTACGGACTCCGCACGGGAAACACCTTCGTTGGCCTGATCGACCCACTTCTGCACTTCCGCACGGACGGCGGCATTGTTGGCGGCCTCCTCCATGGGTATGTCGCGATTCAGCCCCTTGCTTTCCAACCACGGACGCAAGGATTCCTCGTCAAGCGTAACAAGTGCGGAAATGAATGGACGCTTGTCGCCAAGCACCAAGGCCTGGGAAACGAATTCGCAACGCTTGATAACCTCTTCGATCGGACCGGGCGAGACATTCTTGCCGCCTGCGGTGATGATGAGATCCTTCTTACGTCCGATGATATACAGGAAGCCGTCATCGTCGATACGTCCCAAATCGCCGGTACGATACCAGCCGTCTTCAGTGAATGAATCCTCGGAGGCTTCCTCGTTCTTGTGGTACTTCGGGAACACGGCGGTACCCTTGACCTGAATCTCCTCATCTTCGGCGATACGCAGCTCGAAGCCAGGGAAAGCCACGCCGACGGAACCCTGATGATAGGGCACACCAAGCGGATTGAACGCGCAAGGAGCCGTGGTCTCGGTCAAGCCATAACCCTCATACACGGGCACTCCGGCGCCACGGAAGAACGCCATAGTCCGGGTCAAGAGGAGCGCCGCCCGCCACGATCCACTGGCACGTCCGCCGAGCACCTCGCGTAGCGAAGCGTAGACCACCGGGTCGAACGCCATACGGCGAGCCTTGGCCAAAGCTCCGGCCTTACCCTTCGCACTGACCTCCTTCATGTAATTCTGGCTGCCACAACGGCTGCGGCGAACGCCACGCCCTTGGCGCCATGACCAGCCTTCTGCGAGGCCGCGTTATACACCTTCTCAAGAACACGCGGAACAACGATCATGACGGACGGCTTGGCGACCTGAAGATCGGCGATCAGCGTCTTGATGCCCTGTGCGATGTAAATATGCAGTTCGCTGGCTACGCAAATGTAGTTGATGGCACGTGCGAAAGAGTGCGCCTGTGGAAGGAACAGCAGCACGCTGTTCTTCCTCTCATGCAGCAGTTTCGGCATATACGCCGGAAGATTCAACGCGGTGGTGCAATAATGCTCATGGGTCATCTCCACACCCTTCGGCGCGGCGGTGGAACCAGAAGTATACACAATGGAGCACAGGTCGGTTTTCTTGATGGAAGCGATGCGCCCGTCAAGCTCTTCGTCGCTCACGCCGGAGCCGTAGGCCATGATTTCGTCGAGACCGCCGTTCTCGAAGCAGATAATGTGTTCCAGTGCCGGGCATTCCTTATCGGCACCATCGGCTTTGGCGCGCATATCGGTGGTCTCGACCACCAGCAGGCGGGAATCGGAATTATTGACGATATTACGGATCTGCTCCGCGGAATCCGTGTCGTAGATCGTGGCGAGCACACCACCACATGCCATGACGGCCGCGTCGAACACATCCCACTCGTACGAGGTACGGCACATGAACGCCACGCCGTCGCCCTTCTTAAGACCGTAATGCATCAGACCCTTGGCGATCTGACGAATATCGGCGAGCACCTCGTTGCCGGTTTTGGTCACCCATTCGCCGTTCGTCTTATAGGTGTAGAGCGGCTCGTCACCCATACGCTCGGCTCGATCGGCGTAAATATCGTAGATGGTGGTGCCCTCGTCCAGCGGCGGCTTGCCCTCGGTTTTGGTGGTCAACAGACCGGTTTCCGGATCGAGGAACGTGGTGGATGGGAATCCTTCGCCCCATTCGACGGTGTGCGGAAGGTCGATATGGCCGTCGGGGGAGATGATGTTGTTCGGATCGTTGTAATCCGGAGTGTTGCCGGAATCGTCGCTGACGGGGTGAACGAAGTCACCTCCCAAACGCAGTGCCTTCTGCGCAAGATTTGCAGCTCGCTTGTTCAAAGAGGTGATGACGGACACGTGACTCTCCTACACATTTAAATCCAATATCTGTAGGAATGATAGACCATGAATGCGACACGTCACCTTACGGTAGCGTAGGGAAAGTGCGCATCCAGCGGGGCCTGCGTAAAGGAATTGCCATGCGATGCCATTCAATAGGTGAACTTTTCTTCATACAAAGGTGTGACCTACGTTACACTGGTGCGCTGTATCTGTTCATTTTGATTTCTTTAACGAGGAAGAAAGGGCACCTATGGCTGAAACAGCTGAAGCCACCGTGGTCTTCGGAGTTCTCAATGAGACCTCCGAACACGAGTCTCGTGTTGCTCTGACACCGGATATCGTAACGAGGTTGCGTAAATCGGGTGTTAACTGCCTGATCGAATCCGGTGCGGGCGTCGCATCGCATTATGTTGATGAGGATTATAGTAAGGCCGGAGCGCAGGTCGTCTCCGCCGATGAAGTGATTGCGCGTGCCGACGTGCTTGGTTTCGTCGATCGTCCGAGCAGCGCGCTGCTCGGACGCGTTAAGCAGGGTACCTGGATTATCGGTATGCTCGGTTCGTTCACCGACGCCGATTA
>ENA-OQAN01000890-OQAN01000890.1-human-gut-metagenome-genome-assembly--contig:-NODE-890-length-14247-cov-7.216289_pt1 | contig 14247 bp, 20 predicted proteins | sample MGYA00242735_ERZ504527 | MGnify/ENA primary metagenome ERZ504527 (study PRJEB26092, sample SAMD00036230) | human gut metagenome | host: Homo sapiens | study: EMG produced TPA metagenomics assembly of...
TGCAAGAGCTGGAAGCCGGACTTGCAATATTACATACCATCGGAACTGTTCAGATATGGAAGAAACATCAGAACATTTCCTGTGTGTGCATGGCAGATTTTATGAATACAATGAGTGAAAGGAAGTAACCGTTTATGATTGATGATATGCAAGTCTATATAGCAATCTTGGCAAGTACAATGAGGGAGAACTGGTCGGGGACTGGTTCTCTTTTCCGTTGGACGAAGAAGTGATTGCAGAACGTATCGGCTTAAATGCAGAGTACGAAGAATACGCAATCCATGATACGGACAACTTCCCGATGGAGATTAGCGAATACATTTCCATCGAAGAACTGAACCGTATCTATGAGCAGTTGGAAGAATTACCGGATTACCTGCTGGACGACTTGGACAGTTTTATATCCTGCTATGGAAGTCTGGAAGAACTGGTGGAACATAAGGACGACATCATTCTGTATTCCGGCTGTGAAACGATGACCGATTTAGCCTACTATCTGATTGATGAAGAACAGATACTCGGAGAAATCCCGTCCTCTTTACAGAACTATATCGACTATGAAGCTACGGGCGTGACCTCGATATAGAGGGGACATTTATTGCAACAAACGCTGGTATCTGTGAGGTACTGCGTTAAGGGCTGGCAGATCAGCACTGCCACTGGTGCTACTGTCAGCTTTTCTCTTGGGGGCAGTCTGGAAAATCCGGCTGTCCCTGTTGTTAGGAAAATGAAGAAAGGAGTATTTACAAGTGAAGAAAATCCGAAGTTATACAAGTATCTGGAACGTGGAAAAGGTACTGTATGCCATCAATGATGTAAACCTGCCATTCCCCGTGACCTTTACCCAGATTACATGGTTCGTGCTGACGGAATTTATCATCATTCTGTTTGCAGATGTACCGCCACTTTCCATGATTGAGGGTGCATTTTTAAAATATTTCGGGATTCCCGTTGCCCTCACATGGTTTATGTCACAGAAAACCTTTGACGGGAAAAAGCCATACAGTTACATCAAGACGATGGTGCTGTATGCCCTGCGTCCCAAAGTGACTTATGCCGGAAAAGCCGTGAACCTGCATAAGCAGAAATTTGAGGAAACTATCACGGCAGTAAGGAGTGTGACCTATGTTCCCGATTAAATATATCGACAACAACCTTGTCTGGAATAAGGACAATGAGGTGTTCGCCTACTATGAGCTGATACCGTACAATTATTCATTCTTATCCCCAGAACAGAAATACCTTGTGCATGACAGCTTCCGTCAGCTTATCGCACAGTCCCGTGAGGGAAAGATTCATGCGTTGCAGATTGCAACCGAAAGTTCAATCCGAAGCATACAGGAACAGTCTAAAAAGCTGGTAACGGGAAAATTAAAGGAAATTGCCTATCAGAAAATAGACTACCAGACCGAAGCCCTTGTATCCATGATAGGCGACAATCAAGTTGATTACCGTTTCTTTCTGGGATTCAAGCTCATGGTCACAGAGGACGAAGTCAATCTGAGGAACATCAAAAAATCGGTATTTCTGACATTCCGTGAGTTTTTGAATGAGGTAAGGCACACGCTGATGAATGACTTTGTTTCCATGAGCAATGATGAAATCAACCGTTATGTGAAGATGGAAAAACTGCTGGAAAATAAAATCTCCCGTAGGTTCAAAATCCGCCGACTGGAAGCCAAAGACTTTGCATATCTGATGGAACATCTCTACGGCAGGGACGGGATAGCCTATGAAGATTATGTGTATCCTCTGCCAAAAAGAAAATTAAAAAGAGAAACACTGATTAAGTATTATGACCTTATCCGTCCTACCCGTTGCGTGGTGGAAGAAAGCCAGCGATATTTGCGTCTGGAACATGAGGACAGTGAAAGCTATGTGTCCTACTTTACGGTCAATGCGATTGTCGGAGAATTGGACTTCCCATCATCGGAAATCTTTTATTTCCAGCAACAGCAGTTCACATTCCCTGTGGATACGTCCATGAATGTTGAGATTGTCGGAAATAAGAAAGCCTTAACCACTGTCCGTAACAAGAAAAAGGAATTAAAGGACTTGGATAATCACGCCTATCAAGCCGGAAACGAAACAAGTTCAAATGTGGTGGAAGCCTTGGACAGTGTCGATGAACTGGAAACAGATTTAGACCAGAGCAAGGAAAGTATGTATAAGTTAAGTTACGTCATACGGGTGTCTGCACCCGATCTTGACGAACTGAAACGCCGTTGTGATGAAGTCAAGGACTTTTACGATGATTTGAATGTGAAGCTGGTTCGCCCTGCCGGAGATATGATGGGACTGCATGGAGAGTTTCTTCCAGCCAGCAAACGTTATATCAATGATTATATCCAGTATGTGAAATCCGACTTTTTAGCCGGACTTGGTTTCGGTGCTACTCAGATGTTGGGAGAAAACATAGGAATCTATATCGGCTATTCCGTGGATACGGGAAGAAATGTCTACCTGCAACCGTCCCTTGCCAGTCAAGGGGTAAAAGGTACGGTCACAAATGCGTTAGCTTCTGCCTTTGTGGGTTCGCTTGGCGGTGGAAAATCATTCTGTAATAACCTGCTGGTATATTATTCCGTCCTGTTCGGTGGACAGGCGGTTATCCTAGACCCGAAAAGTGAGCGTGGGAACTGGAAAGAAACTCTGTCGGAGATTGCAGAAGAAATCAACATTGTAAACATTACCAGTGATTCCAGCAATCAAGGGCTGTTAGACCCCTATGTGATTATGAAAGATGTCAAGGACGCTGAAAGTCTTGCCATCGACATTCTTACATTCCTTACAGGAATTTCTTCAAGGGACGGCGAAAAGTTCCCTGTCCTTAGAAAAGCTGTCCGCACGGTATCCCAGAACACAAACCACGGGCTGTTGCAGGTCATTGAGGAACTGCGAAAAGAGGATACCGCCGTATCCCGTAACATTGCAGACCATATCGAAAGTTTTACGGACTATGATTTTGCACAGCTTTTGTTCTCGGACGGTTCGGTGGAAAATGCAATCAGTCTGGATAACCAGCTCAACATTATACAGGTTGCAGATTTGGTTCTGCCGGATAAGGATACCACCTTTGAGGAATACACCACGATTGAACTGTTGTCAGTATCCATCTTAATTGTTATCAGCACCTTTGCCCTTGATTTCATTCACAGTGACCGAAGCATTTTTAAAATCGTGGACTTGGACGAAGCATGGGCGTTCTTAAATGTGGCACAGGGCGAAACACTCTCAAATAAGCTGGTACGTGCTGGTAGAGCCATGAACGCCGGAGTTTATTTCGTGACACAATCCTCTGGGGACGTATCGAAAGAAAGCCTGAAAAATAACATCGGTTTAAAGTTTGCGTTCCGCTCCACAGATACCAATGAAATCAAACAGACCTTAGAGTTTTTCGGACTGGATAGTGAGGACGAAAATAACCAGAAACGGTTGAGGGACTTGGAGAACGGACAATGCTTAATGCAGGATTTATACGGGCGTGTCGGTGTGGTACAGATACACCCTGTCTTTGTAGAACTGCTCCATGCCTTTGATACCAGACCGCCGATAAAAAGTGAGGTGGATTTGGAATGATGAAATCTGTCACAAAAGAAAAGGTATTCCATGTACTGAAACTGGTTCTGCTTGCCGTGACCGTTACGCTGGTACTGCTGTCCCTGCTTGGACGGTAGCTCATGCGTCTGGACTGGTCGATGATACGGTCAATGCAGACAACCTGTATTCAAAGTATCCGCTTTCCAATTATCAGCTTGATTTCTATGTGGACAATAGCTGGTCATGGCTTCCGTGGAACTGGCTGGACGGCATTGGAAAATCAGTGCAGTACGGGCTTTACTGTATCACAAATTTTGTCTGGACAATCAGCCTGTATCTTAGCAATGCCACAGGATATGTGGTGCAACAGGCGTATAAGCTGGACTTTATCAATGACATGGCTGACAGTATCGGGAAAAGTATCCAGACACTTGCCGGAGTAACCGAAAACGGATTTTCCAGCAGTGGATTCTATGTGGGATTCCTGCTCATTATCATTCTGATTGTAGGTGTTTATACCGCCTATACAGGGCTTCTCAAACGGGAAACAAGCAAGGCACTTCACGCCGTTATCAACTTTGTGGTGGTGTTCATTGTGTCTGCGTCCTTTATTGCTTATGCTCCCAACTATATCCAGAAAATCAATGATTTCAGTTCGGACATCAGCACCGCTTCTCTGGACTTGGGGACAAAAATCATGCTCCCCGATTCACAAAGCAAAGGGAAAGACAGCGTAGACCTTATCCGTGACAGCCTGTTTTCGATACAGGTAGAAAAACCGTGGCTGTTATTGCAGTTCGGGAACAGTGATACCGAAGAAATCGGTGCTGACCGTGTGGAAGCTCTGGTATCTGCCAGTCCGTCAGACGAAGATGGAGAAACAAGGGAAAATGTTGTCAAAACAGAGATTGAAGATAACGACAATGACAACCTTACCATTCCACAGGTCGTCAACCGTCTGGGTATGGTGTTCTTCCTGCTCATTTTCAATCTCGGTATCACAATCTTTATCTTTCTGCTTACCGGCATGATGTTATTTTCCCAGATACTTTTTATCATATATGCATGTTTTTGCCTGTCAGCTTTTTACTGTCCATGATACCGACCTATGAGAACATGGCGAAACAGGCAGTTGTCCGTGTGTTCAATGCCATTATGACAAGAGCTGGAATCACGCTGATTGTGACCGTGGCATTTTCGATTTCCAGTATGTTCTACAACATCTCCACGGACTATCCGTTCTTTATGGTGGCGTTTTTGCAGATAATCTGCTTTGCCGGAATCTATATGAAGCTCGGAGAACTAATGAGTATGTTCAGCCTTAATGCGAATGACAGCCAGCAGATAGGTCGCCGGATATTCCGTAGACCGATGGTGTTCATGCGACATCGGGCAAGACGTATGGAACACAGGATTGCAAGGCTGTCGGTGCTGGAAGTGTTGCAGGTGCGGTGGCAGGTGCAAGTGTTGCCAGAGCCAGAAAGCCAGCAACGAACCAACCGCCAAAGAAACGGGAAAATACTTCTGCCAGCATGGGAAGCCGTGTCGGTTCTGCGGTAGGTGCTGTGATGGATACGAAAAATAAAGTCCGTGACAGTGCTTCCTCTCTGAAAGAAAATGTGAAAGACTTACCGACACAGGCTGGTTATGCTGTCCACTCTGCCAAACAGAAAGCAAAGGATAATGTATCAGACTTTAAGCGTGGTGTTGTGGAAGAACGGGAAAACCGACAGGAACAGCGTACACAGAAACGCAACCTGCACAGGGAAAATATCTCACAGAAAAAACAAGAATTACAGAAAGCACAGGAAGCAAGACAGACAGTTCATGCGAATGGATCAGCGACAGCCGGAGCTACCAGAAGCCATGAACGCCCTGTTGCCACACCTGTTCCAAAACCTGCACAGACCGATACAGTTACTAAGCCGGATATGAAACGTCCTGCTACTTCTCCCGTGATAAAAAATGCAGAAGTCAAGGCTGGAAAAGAAACTGTCCGAATCAATATCAGACAGGAACAGCAGGTCAAATCTGTTGCCAGAACAAACCAGCCAAACGTAGCGGAATCCAGAAGTAATCGAAAGAAAACAACCGTACAGAAACAGGTCAACCAAAAACAAAATCGTAAGTCTGTTACGAAGCAACCAGAGAAAGGACGGAAGAAATGAGATTAAAGCGTATCCTTATCATAGGTACGATATTTCCTGTCCTTTTCTCCATCGTTCTCTTTTTCGGGATACTGATTTCCGGCGAAGATGACGACAGTTCCAACAGCTATTCGCCTGTCTATTCTGGCATGAATCTGTCAGCCGATGTCCTCAAACATCAGCCGATGGTGGAAAAATATGCCAGAGAAAACGGTATCTCGGAGTATGTGAACGTTCTGCTTGCCATCATACAGGTAGAAAGTGGCGGTACGGCTACCGATGTCATGCAGTCCAGCGAAAGTCTGGGACTACCGCCAAACTCATTAAGTACAGAAGAATCCATAAAGCAGGGGTGTAAATATTTTGCTTCCCTGCTTTCTTCCTGTAAAGCCAAAGGCATGAATGACATTAACGTGGTCATTCAGTCTTATAACTATGGTGGTGGCTATGCAGACTATGTGGCGAAGAACGGAAAAAAGCACAGCTTCAATCTTGCAGAAAATTTCGCAAAGAATAAATCCGGCGGTACAAAAGTGACCTATACGAACCCGATAGCGTCAGTAAAAATGGTGGCTGGCGTTATAACTACGGAAATATGTTCTATGTGGAGCTGGTCAATCAATATCTGACCGTGAAGCAGTTCAGCAACGAAACGGTACAGGCGGTTATGAATGAAGCGTTAAAGTATCAAGGCTGGAAATATGTCTATGGTGGAAGTAACCCGAACACCTCTTTTGACTGTTCTGGTCTTACCCAGTGGTGCTACGGAAAAGCCGGAATCAGCCTGCCACGAACTGCACAGGCACAGTATGACGCAACCCAGCATATTCCCTTGTTACAGGCACAGGCTGGCGATTTGGTCTTTTTCCATTCCACCTACAATACCAGCGACTACGTTACCCATGTGGGAATCTATGTGGGAAACAATCAGATGTATCATGCTGGAAATCCAATCGGTTATACCGATTTGACCTCTGCCTACTGGCAACAGCACATCATTTGTGCCGGAAGAATCAAACAATAGAAAGGACTTGAAATATGTTTAAGAAGAAAGAAAAAACAGAGAAAGCACCTAATAATAAGAAAGTGCGTACCATGAAAGTCGGGACACATAAGAAATCTGTCCTGCTGTTGTGGGCGGTGCTTCTGGCAAGCACCAGCTTTGGTGTGTATAAGAACTTTACCGCCATTGACACCCACACGGTACATGAAAAAGAAATCATTCAGTTAAGATTGAACGATACCAACGGTATTGAAAATTTCGTCAAGAACTTTGCGCAAGCCTACTACTCATGGGATACCAGCAAGGAAGCCATTGAAGCAAGGACAACAGAAATCAGTAAATACCTTACCAAAGAATTACAGGACTTGAACGCCGATACCATCAGAACCGATATACCAACCAGTGCTACGGTTACAAATGTGCTGGTCTGGAATGTAAAGCAGTCTGGAACGGACGATTTTACCGTTGCCTACGAAGTAGATCAGCAGGTAAAAGAGGGCGACCAGACAAAAGACGTTAAAGAAACCTATACAGTAAAAGTCCATGTAGATAGTAATGGGGATATGGTAATTATTCAAAATCCTACTTTTGCACCAGCTATCAGTAAATCCAGTTACGAACCTAAAGTAAACGAAGCTGACGCAAGTATTGACGCTGTTACGATACAAGACGCAACTTCATTCTTGGAAACATTCTTTAAGCTGTACCCAACTGCAACAGGCAAGGAACTTGCCTACTATGTAGCAGGAAATACCTTGAAGTGATTAACGGGGACTACATCTATTCAGAACTTATCAATCCTGTATTTACACAGGACGGGGATAATCTGAAAGTTAAAGTAGCTGTGAAGTATCTTGATAATCAGACAAAAGCAACACAGATTTCACAGTTTGAACTTGTTCTACATAAAGATAGTAACTGGAAGATTGTAGGATAAAAGAAAAAAGGCTTGCACCATATTTTGATATGCTCTGCAAGCTTTAATTTTTTTGTATTGCCTTAAATTTTTTATTAAGTTAGAGTTTACAAAAGAGGACAAGAAATGCGAGGATTATATTTTCAGTTTAGAGTAAGATTATTACATGGAGGTAAAGCAATGAGTTGGTTAGAAAATTTTAGTAAAGCTATTGAATACATCGAAACACATTTGGATAAAGAAATTTCTTATGAAGATATGGCAAAAATAACTGGTTGTTCAACTTTCTATTTTCAAAGAATTTTTTCTTATATTGTCGGTATTTCACTATCTGAATATATCAGACGACGCAGAATGACACAAGCTGGTTTTGATTTACAACGAACTGATATGAGAGTTTTAGATGTAGCTTTTAAATATGGATATTCTTCTCCCACTTCATTTAATAGAGCATTTCAAGCGGTTCACGGAATTACACCTATCTGTGCAAAAGAAATGGGAAGTACATTAAATACATATCCAGCTATAAAATTTTCTATCAATGTTGTTGGAGGGAATGCTATGTCATATCGTATTGAAAAAAAGAAAGCTTTTCGTATTGTAGGGGTTCGTACTAGTTTATCTGAGGATATAGAAAAAAATCAAAAAAATGTTCCTTTGTTTTGGGATAGAGTTTTACAGAACTCTCAATTTAATAACGTAGTTGAACTTAATAACAATGAACCTTACGGTGTATTGGGTATTAGCATATATGAAAACCCAAAAGAAATTTATTATTATATAGCAACAGCTACAGACCAAAAAACGCCTTGTGATATGCATGAATACCATATCCCTGCTTCTACATGGGCTGTATTTGAAAATGACGGCTATATAAAAGAAGATGTGCAAAGTGTATTCAGACGATTTTATACAGAATGGCTACCATTTTCTGGCTATGATTATGCTGGACTTCCAGATATTGAAGTATATCCTATACAGAATGGAAAAATCCTACAAGGACATTCAGAAGTTTGGATTGCAGTAAAACAAAAAAGGAGTAAAAATTATGAACTATAAAGTAGAAATTAAAGAACTTGAACCAATTAGAGTTGCATTTATGAAATATAACGGAATTGCAACAGAAGCTAATAAAGTTTTTCCTAATGTTTTCAAATCAATTCGTGGAAAGGTAGACGGAGCACCATTATTTAACTATATAAAAATGGACTCACAATCTAAAATCGGAACGATCGAATTATGTGTACCTACACAAGAAAATCCATGTGGAAATGGAATAGAGGTTAAAGAGTTACCTCGAATTAAAGCAGTATGTGTAACTCACATAGGTTCATACGATAGTCTAAAAATGGCATACGACGCTATTGATAAGTACGCAATGGAAAATCACATTAACTTAATGCCACCATTTCGTGAAGTGTTTATTAAAGGTCCGGGCATGATATTGAAAGGAAATCCTAATAAATACATTACAGAGATACAATTTCCAATCAAGGAGGCATAATTATGTATGCTATAAAAGTCCATAATCTAAGTAAAACTTATAAAAATGGCATACAAGCACTATCTGGATTGAATATTCAAGTAAAGTCTGGTGAAATTTATTCGTTACTGGGAGAAAATGGAGCTGGAAAATCTACATTGATTAAGATATTGACTACATTCTTAAAACCAACTTCGGGGAATATCACTATACTAGGTAAAGATATTCAACAAAATTCTATATATATTCGTTCTAATATTGCCTGTGTATCACAACAGACATCTATTGACACAAATTTATCATTAGAAGAAAATATGATGTTTCAAGCAGAATTGTATAAAATCCCTAAAGCTGAAGCAAAGAAAAGAATGGCAAAGCTAATAAAAGATTTTGAATTAACATCATACTTAAAATATCCTATATCCTCATATTCGGGTGGGATAAAAGAAGATTGGATATTGCTATGAATATGATAACAAATCCTAAGATTTTATTTTTAGATGAGCCTACTGTAGGAATGGATATACAATCAAGAAAAATGATGTGGGATATGGTAAGAAAAATCAGAAATGAATTTGGAGCAACTATCTTTTTAACTACACATTATTTAGAAGAAGCCGATAATCTTAGTGATACTGTTTGCATTATGAAAGGGGGAAAAGAAATTATACAAGGTAGTCCCTCTCAATTAAAACATTACTTACGACAAAACAATATAGAAATAAAGTTAGTATCTGATTTAGATGTAAAGGCTGTATTAGAATTTTCACAAAAATGCCAATATGTAGATAATGTAGAAATAGAAAAAACTATGCTTACTGTTACAGCTAAAGAAGTAGAAGAAACTTTCAACAAATTAACAATATACTTAATAGACAATAATATCTCGTTTTATGGGATTGCTATTGTAGAACCAACACTAGAAAATGTCTTCTTAAGATTGACAAAAAAGGAGCAATCTTTATGAGCGTATTAACTATATTAAAAAAGAATATTAAGTGGAGATTTTCTCATGCTTTCACTATTGTTATTACAATATTACAACCTATATTATGGCTAGTTCTTTATGGTACTGTGGCTCAAGAAAGTATGCAACTATCTGGAATAAATAACTATACAGCTTTATCTTTTCTGGACTTATTATTCTTGTGAGTTTCTCAACTTGTGGAAGTAGTGGAATTATGAATTACATGATGAAATCTAATGGTAGTTTCTATAGAATTTTGATTGCTCCCATAAAAAGAAGTTCGATTATATTGGGACAAGCATTTGAAGCGATATTATGTTCGTTCTTAGAAATCTTTATCATGAGTATGATTGGATTGCTCTTTTTTGTAAATATATTTCAAAATCTAACAGGTTTATTTATTATTATTCTTTTGGTTTTCTTAAGTGCATTTTTTATGTCTACAATAGCTTATGGGATTAGCTTGATTTTACCAAATGAATGATGTATGAAACTCTTATGAACGCAATCGTATTGCCTATTTTCTTTTTAAGTTCTGCACTATTTCCAACAAAAGAAATTAGTGGAATATTACAGATTATAGTCAACTTAAATCCATTTACTCATGTAATAAATAGTATTCGTTCTATAATACTAACAGGAACAATTCAATTAAATATGCTTGCACTTACAGTAACGATTTTGATTTTAATGTGCTTAGTATCATTTTCATTCGCTCGATATAGATTACAAAAAGAAATGGATATGTAACTTATAGATTATCGGCACTTATTTGTTACCTGCGAAGCAGATCAACAAATAAGTGTTAAAGAATCTGTATAGAAAAACAGAGAAAATAAGAAGCAAATCACTTCTTATTCTCTCTGCTGTTCAAGATACCGTCAATCGTACCTTGAATGATTTTTAATTCGTTATCACTCAATAAATCAAGTGACGAATCTATCTGACGGCGGGCTGTGTTTTTTTCAACATTCTTCGCTGGATAGAAATACTCGTCAACAGATATATTGAACATGGTAACTAAATCATGGAATAACTGAAAGCTAGGGTGTTTCCCGATATTTTCGATATCTGCGATATGACGTTCTCCGTAAAAGACCTTATCGCCTAAATCATTTCTGGAAAGCCCTGCTTTCTCTCTGGCTTCTCTGATTGCCAGTCCTAAAGGACGAAAATCAAAGCTGTGCGTATCTTTCTTTTTTCTCATTTTTAATCACCTAGCATGAGTTTATACTTCATGTTATGTGATTAGAATGTGTTAAAAACTCATATTATATGCACTATAAATTCAATAAAAATATTACCTCGTTCGGTAAATTAAAAAAAACCGTTCTGTGGGTAATCTCTTTTATAATGTCCAAAAATATAGGGACGGTTTTGGTATAACCAGAGCTGTCCTTTTTCTATTTTCACAGGCTTGCTCTGGTCAAGGAGCAATTTGTGATTCTAAGTAAAATAGACAGTCTATACCGACAACCGAATTTATTCCGTCTTTTTCTTAGTACATCATCAGTCCTTGAACATGAATTAAAAACTCATATATCAGATGTTTTAAAAACAGTCTATTTGTTATTGGTGCAAATAGGCTGTTTTCATATTTACAAAAATTTTTTTCAATCCTGCAACAAATCACACCTTGCCGTACAGATATGGTGCGGAAAGAGGGATACATACTTTTCACTTCATAGCGAAAGGGGGTGTGATTTTGAAACCATCAGACTTCCAAAAGACAATACAGTGTCAGTTTGACTGTAAGCTCAAAAAGGTTGTGAAAGGCATTGTCCGTAACTACCGCAAGGAATTAGCCAGACGACAGGCAAAGGAAGTATCCTTTTGTGAGCTTCCAGAGATTGTTGTTGAGAAATTGATTGTATGGGACGATTACGAAAGTGAATATACAACATTCGATGTGTGCGGTACAGAAATCCGTGTACTTGATGAAGAACTTGCAGAAGCACTGAAACAGTTGCCGGAGCAGAGCCGAAACATTGTATTGATGTTTTTCTTCTTGGATATGAGTGATTCGGAGATAGGCGAAAAGCTGAATATCAACCGAAGCACATCATATAGGCACAGAAGAAATTCACTTGAAGAAATCAGAAAGCAGTTAAAGGAGAAGAAAACAAATGAAGAATAAGCAACATGCACTTCCATCATTTTTTCTCATATCATCAGCCGTAGACGGTAACGAAAACGCCATAGAAAAGCTGTTGTTATTCTATGAAGCCTACATATCTAAATGCTGTTTACGCCCATTTTATGATGAATACGGCAACGTATACATTGTGGTTGATATGGAATTAAAGGGACGTATCAGAGAAGCCCTTTTGAAAATGATATGTGAATTTGAAATAGACGAACATTAAGTAATCTTTGAGCGGAGCATGATTTAACAAACTCCCCTCTTTCCTGTTCCGCTTTTTTCTTATCATTCTGTATCAGTCCATTTGTAAAAATGAATTGATACAGGCTGACAAGAGCCTAACAGTTCTTTGACAAGTGAATAAAGCAGTCAGATACGTTTGTGCTTGCAGTGAGCCATCAGAGGTTGTACGCCGTGACTTTTCCAATCGGGAGATAGCGATTCATGCAATGATCTGGGAGCGACCGTTGGAAAAGTCGTTCTGCCATGACCTGCAACACAGGATAATGATACACCCGTATGACACGGTTCAGCCACAGGAATGGGAATGGTTGAGATACCAGCGGAGCTTGGCCGAAGCCGTCTGATTGCTTATAAAACTATCTAACAACGATTTTGCAAGAAAAAATCATCTTAATAGAGCTTTTTTGCTCATCATTTGATATACTGATAGACAAGATATTGAGATTTCCTTATCTGGTCTATGGAAAGGAGGATTATGATTACCGTAACAAAAAAAAGACCTCATAGCACTAGGTTATGGAACTTCTTTCTCGGCAGACATCATAAGAAAAGCAAAAAAACTTATGATTGAAAAAGGGCATACTTATTACCAATCCCGTAAATTGGACAGAGTACCCAAAGAAGCCGTGGAAGAATTATTAGGGATTACATTATCAGACACAAACGATTGATTGTACTTCTTGCATATCATGTAAGGAGTGAAATCATGGCAAAAGACCCTATTAAGAAAGCAGATAACGGAACTTATTATTTCAGAGCTAATTTAGGCTACAATCCCATTACCGGAAAACAGATACAGAAATACCGAAGTGGATTCAGAACGAAAAAAAGAAGCAAAGGAAGAATATTCAAAACTGGTGTTAGCTTCTACCGAAGAATTAACAACAAAAAAAGATGGCGTTTCTTTTCAGCAATTTATAGAAGAAACCTACCTGCATGGTATAAAACACAGGTAAAAGAAAGCACTTATCTTAATCGTGCTACTACCATCAAGAAACATTTTTCCTATTTCTACAAAATGGAAACAGACGAAATCGAACCTATCCATGTTCAAAACTGGCAGTTGAAACTTGCAAAAGATTTTAGCCCTAATTACATTCGTATCGTACAGGGAATGCTTTCTATCGCATTCGACAGAGCTATTGTTCTTGGAATTGCGAAGAAAAATCCCTCTCGTATGATAGGCAATATCAAAAGCAAGAAAACCAAAGTTGATTTCTGGACATTAGAAGAATTTCAAAAGGTTATTTCCTTACTCTGTAAGAAAGACTATTATGAACATTATCTGTTTATGTCGTTCTGGTTATTATTTATGACGGGTATGCGAATTGGCGAAGCGTCAGCATTACATTGGTCAGACATAGATTTTGAAACAGGCTTGCTTAGCATTACCAAAACATTATATTACCAAACAATGACGGACTATAAATTCGTTGAGCCTAAAACACAGGCAAGTATCCGTACTATTTATATTGATTCAGATACACTCAATGAGCTAAAGGCTTGGCAAAGTGTTCAACAACAGGTTCTTCCCGATTGTCCACTTGTACTAAGTTATAACGGAACTCCAACCAGTAAAACAACGCTTCCCAGAGCTTTGGAAAAGTTGTCAAATTTAGCAGGTGTTCATCGTATTAAAATTCATGCCTTGCGACATTCTCACGCTTCATTGCTTATCAGCATGGGCGAAAATCCTTTACTTATCAAAGGAACGTTTAGGACATGAAAAATACAGACAACACTCGGCACTTATGGTCATCTGTATCCAAATACTAATCTTGAAGTTGCTAAAAAGCTGACTGGAA